>Ga0172369_10003660_pt1 | contig 20047 bp, 17 predicted proteins | sample LakKiv25m_FD_114539 | JGI IMG/M metagenome (GOLD analysis project Ga0172369, IMG submission 114539) | Freshwater microbial communities from Kabuno Bay, South-Kivu, Congo - kab_022012_11.25m | ecosystem: Environmental > Aquatic > Freshwater > Lake | place: Democratic Republic of the Congo...
AATTTCCCTAACCCGTGGCACACCAGCCGCCTTTACATTCGCAACAACTTGTTTCCCTTCTTATAAGATCTCAGCTGGAGTCCCTTCATTTTCGACTGTCCTTTCTTTCTCTTTGCTTTCGCCGGAACCACCTTTTAAATTTTCAACTTTATTGTTCGACATATTAAAACTTTTTAATTTTTTGACGAATTTTTTCTTCCTTTCGTCTTGCAATCTCATCTAAAAAACGTCTCACAATGACATTCTGTCGTTCCTTAATAGAATCTATTGTAGCTACAAATCGCTCCCAAGCTTTTGTAATATTAGAACTCATATATTATTAATTCATACTCATTTTAGCACGAAATTTCGCAAAAAAAAACTCCCGCACCCGGCTCGGCCAGATGCGAGGGAATCTTCAGAAAGCGTGCAGCTGCGTTCCACAATCCGTCCGAGGATCGTAGATGAGCAGCTCCTTGCGCCGGTAGTCACCTCCAAGACTCGTGTAGCTAACGCCTCCGTCGAACACATCCTTGTGGTGGTGGACGTGACCGCAGAAGACGCGTACGATCCGAGGCGAAAACTCGGAGAAGAGCTGCCCGAACCTGGAACTTCCGAGGAAGGCGTTCAGGTAACCCCAGCCCTTGGGAACCAGGAAGTCCGGCCCGACCAGGAGCTTGCGCGTCGGCAGGTGATGCATGCCGACAACGATACGGCTGATGTGCCCGAGTCGCTCGAGGTGATCGCGCAGCTTCTGCAGCTGCCACTCCACCACCGATTCGTCGGACATGCCCCAATCGACCTGCCCCAGGTCACCCCAACCGACACTGTCATCGAATGGTGCCACCTTGAGCGCGAAGTCGTTTCGTGACAGACTCAATCGGGCCAGGCTGTAATCGTACCAGCCAATGCTACCCACGAAGCCCACGCCCTGGTACACGAACGGCTCCTTGTCCAGGGAATGGAAGCCCCAGGCGTCAAGCACGATGTCTTGGAGCAACTGGTACCGGTCTTGCGCCGGCACGCCAGTCTTCCAGAGGTCATGGTTGCCGAGGACGGCCAGCTTCTTGCCAGGGAAAGCAGCAAAGAGCGGCAAGCAGGAGATGATCCCCAGGTCGCCGTGCCCCAGATCTCCCAGGACAAGTAGCACGTCACCCTCTTCTGCATGGTAGCAGATGTACGCGGCCAGGTTGCGGACGGCGAGGTCACCTCCTGGCGCGTTGCCAAGGAGGTGAAGGTCAGAAACGATCCAAACCTTCATGGCTCCCTCCTTAGCTATGGGACATTAAAGAATAGCATATTCACCCCACTTAGTCAATCCAAACATTTTTACTTTATAATTAGCTAAAAACATTGACAAATTTCGGCTTTCTTGATATTCTTTGGTCATCTTTTATCAATATGGAAATCCGAAATATCGCCATTATTGCTCACGTTGACCATGGCAAAACATCTCTCACCGACGCGCTCATGAAACAGAACAACATATGCGAACAAGGTGAAAGCATGGACAGCAATCAACTTGAACAAGAACGTGGCATTACAATTTATTCCAAAAACACCTCCGTTGTTTATAAGGATACAAAAATTAACATTATCGATACCCCCGGTCATGCTGATTTTGGATCAGAAGTTGAACGAGTCTTACGTTCTATCGATTCAGTGGTTCTCTTGGTTGATGCGCAAGAAGGACCCATGCCCCAAACTAAATTTGTGTTAAAAAAATCGATTGAACTTGGGCTTAAGCCAATCGTAGTTATTAATAAAATAGATAAACCAGCGGCCAGAATTCCGGAAGTTAAAGAAGAAATTTATGAACTTTTTTTAGACCTCGGCGCCAATGACGAACAACTCCAATTTCCGATACTCTATGCAGTCGCTAAAACAGGTCAAGCAACATATGACCCAGCAAACCTCGGTGAAAATCTTGATCCTATTTTGGATACAATTTTAAAGTATGTTCCACCCGCAACAACGCAAGAAGCTCTACTGATGCCACTCGAAGCTCAACCCTTCAACCTTGCTTACGACAACTTCTTGGGTCGTATGGCAATTGCTCGAATTTATAAAGGTAAAATAAGTCTGGGCCAAAAAGTAACAATATTAAAACCCGAAGGCACCAGCTTTGCCAAAATAACCAAACTTTTTACTTTTAATGGTTTAAAAAGGCAAGAGGTAAAAGATGCTTTTGCCGGCGACATAGTCCTTATTGCTGGCATCGCTGATATTTACATCGGCGATACAATCTGCGAAGACGAAAAACAAACCGCCCTACCCAGCATCCATATCGATGAACCAACGATAACACTGGATTTTTTAGTTAACGATTCGCCTTTTTCCGGCCGAGACGGTAAATATGTAACCAGCAAACAATTACGTGAACGATTGGAAAAAGAATTAGAAGTTAATGTCGGCTTAAAGGTGGATTTTTCTCCAACTGCTTACTACAAAGTTAGCAGTCGCGGTGAATTACATGTGGCTATTTTATTAGAGAATATGCGCCGCGAGGGATTTGAAATGCAAGTTTCACAACCAACAGTAATTATTAAAGAACTTGATGGCATTAAACACGAACCCTTCGAAGAAATTACTGTTGATGTCCCAGATTATTTAACTGGTAGTATTATTGATAAAATTTCTAGACGTCGTGGTATCATGACTAAACTTACCTCAAACAACGGACACGCTCGAATCATTTTCGAAATTCCTGTTCGTGGATTATTGGGCTACCGCAGCGAATTTATTGTTGACACCCGCGGCGAAGGAATTCTTTGCAGCCATAATATTGGTTTTAAGCCTTATGCCGGAGAAATCGATAAAACTGAATTCGGTTCCATGATTTCCATGGCTACCGGTGTTGCCCTAAGTTATTCCTTGGCCAACTTACAAAACCGCGGACAACTCTACATAGCCCCCAACATTGATGTCTACGAAGGCATGATAGTCGGCAATACAACTAAGGGGAATGACATGGAAGTCAATCCTATTAAGGGCAAGAACCTAACCAATATGCGCGCCGCTGCTGCCGATGAAGCCATCATGCTAACCCCGCCACTAGAACTTACCATTGAAAAAGGCTTGAGCATCATGCAAGATGATGAATATCTAGAAGTTACACCGCACTTTGTTCGACTACGCAAAAAATGGTTAACCAAGAATGAACGTAATAAACACTTTAGAAAACCAGTTGAAGAACTCTCAGAATAAAAAAGTAAGTGCCAGTCAGGATCAGCACTTACTTTTTTATGATTCTCTTATTCGCTCTTTTCTACATCTTCTACTTTTTCAATTCGCTCTCTTTCTTTATTCTCCCCGTCTCGCACCTTAGAATCATCCCAGGCCGGTAATATCTTTTTAACCTCACGCTTTATTTCAGTTAGCTTAATTTCCATCACTTTGCCAATAGTTTCCTTGGCCGTGCCTAAAGCTTCCTCGAATTTCTCTGCCGTATAAGCTGCTTTAGCTTTAACCAATAAAGCGTCAGCTTCATCTAATTGGTTTTTTACTCTTTCAGCAAAAGCCGGTGACCATTCGGCCATTTTAGCATTGGCATCTGTTCGGACCCTTTCCAACATAGCCGTTGCTTTCTCGATCGCATTATTGGATCGTGTACACAAATCTGTTTCAACCTTTTCAGCTTCATTGAAACGGACTTCCAATAATTTTTCAAAGGCTTCTTTAGCTGACTGCGCTGCTTCCTGGTAATTTTTATTTGCCAACTCTATCTTAGATCTGGTAATCAACTTGTCTGCTTCTGCCAATTTATCTTTGATTTCAGTAACTAATTCTGGCTTTAATGATGCTTCTTTGGCAATTAAATCTGAACGCAATTTAGCGATGTAGCTTTCTGCCTTATCAATCATATTCTGCACACGGACTTCATACCCCTCGCCCCAGGATTTTATTTCCTCCAGTTTCTCTAATTTTTTATCTTCCATTTTGCCATCGGCATTTTCTATCATATTAACAAAGTTGCGTGCCTTAATGGCTATTTGCATAGCCTGTTTGGCTGACTCGCTTGCATCTTTAAATGCTTCTTGCCCCATGGCATCCTGCGCTTTGGAAAGTTCTGTGTTAGCTTTAGCCATTTCATTCTCAATGTAAGTCTTTAAACGATCAGCCATAGTAGCTTTTTGTGCGTCGTAAACCTCTGACAGTTTTGCAATAGCCGCCTGCGCATTACGGATATGCTTTTCGGCGCTAACTTTTAATCCTTCCGGACCGATATTTTCATCTTTATTTTTCAACTCATCCTTAAGCTCTCTAACACGATCATTAAACTGAGTTGGTGTTCCTTCGGCATTAGATTTTTTTACCATATCAACAAATTCTTCAAATGAATTGGCCCTGGCAACCATGCGGTCATAAATGTCATAAGCTAGTTCAGTTTTACCAGCGGCTCGCAGTCGTTCAATTAGAGCCAACGTCTTTTCTTGATAAGAAGCGAGTTTTTCGGTTAACTGTTTTTCTTTTTCTTCTGTCCATTTTTTATTTTCAAGAATCTTATTATACTCTTGTAAGCGACGCTCTGAGAGTTTAGCCTCAAAGTCGGCTTTGGCTTCATCAGAGAAAGCCGTAGCGCTCATAACACGCTCATTAACATTCAGTTTTACTGAGTAGAGAAGATCTCCAGGTAAGGAATTCTCAGCCGCAGCAACTGTTCCGCCTGAAGTTGCCAATAATAATGCAATGATAACTACTGGAATCATATAATTTTTTGTTAATAATAATTGGAAACTGAAAACCTGCTTTATAGCCGGATTTTCAGCCATATATAAATTAATTGTTTTTAACATTTCTTTCTTTTCTGAAGTAGAAAGTTTGATGTTGTTGAACTCATGTTTAATTTTTCGGGATAGAATTTTCATAAATTTGTTTGAGTTTTTTCTTGGCTCTATTTAATTGAACCGAGACAACTCCGACATTACGTTCTAGCATCTTAGCAATGACTCGTGGAGAAAAACCATCTAAATATCTCAATTGAATTAACTCTTGTTCTTCTGGCTTAAGCTGCTCGAGATTTTTAAAAAATATTTTACTGTCGATGCCTACCGTTAAATCTTCCGCCGTTGCTGGTTCTTCTCCCTGCCTTTCAGTTAATTCATCTAATGAATTATTATCCTTATTTTTTCCGTTGTTGATCAATTACTAGATTCCGAGCTATTTTAAAGAGAAGTGCGCGTTCATTCCAAACTACCTTTTTACTTTCATACTGCCAAGCACGCAAAAATGTTTTCTGAACCAGATCTCTGGCTAACTCCCGTTCAAAAACTCGGAAGTAGACAAAGCGGAAAATTTCGTCAGCATGCCTTTGAAATAGCTCTTGAAATTGTGCTTCCCGGGAATTCATAGCTTTCACTATATATGACGCTTAATTGTTTAAATCCTTAAGAAAGGTATTATAACACACAAGATTAAACCGCTTAAATTAGCAAATATTGCCTAAATTTAGGTAATTTCTATTGACTAAAGTTTATTTTCAGACTATAATAATGGCGCTGGGTAACCAGTGAAAAACAGTAACAGCAAAGGTCGGCTGTTTTTATGTAGGTTAACATAAAAAAATGCCTATGATGCTATTCTTCATCGGAATCATCGAAATGATTGTGGTAACTGCTTGGACTTCGGTCGTTAGCAAGGCCAAGGTCTTTAAAAGCGGGGCTATCACAAGCATTAACGTCCTTATCTGGTACTACATTTTGAACATCTTCGTCAACGACATTAATAACTGGAAATTGCTAGTTCTTTATGCCGCTGGATGTTCAGTAGGCACCATGCTCACAACCTATTTCTTCCAAGTACAGAAGAAAAAGGCACGAGCGGTTAAAAAATTAAAGTCCGTTAAAAAAGTTTATGGACATTCAAATGAAGGGGCTACAGTCTAATGACGATGTGCCCTTAGGATGAAAGCTCCTTAGTGATCAAAAGATTATTAAGGAGCTTTTCAATTCAAAAAATTTAAGCTAGAATTAAATCAAAATAGGCGGAATTAGTATAACGGTATTATGTTAGCTTCCCAAGCTAAAGAAGCGGGTCCGACTCCCGTATTCCGCTCCATTCTTCGTTCGCCAAAGGCGAACTTCGAATGGCGCAGCCATGAGAAGTAGAAGAATGCACCTCGAAGCCCCACGCAAATGAAAGAGAAGTGGGCGAAGAGGTGCTGCGCTTCGTATGGCACGCCATCCATAGAACTAGCAGCTGATTGGCATGCCACAAAAATCAATTAAACCAATAAATAAAAAACACTTACTCGAACTCGGTCCAAATAAGTGTTATCGATCAGGCTGCGGCTAGCCGGCCAAGGATTGAATCCCCCGGTCCGTGATCCTGTACTTCCGCCGCAGCGGAAATTCCGGTTGAAGCAACTCGTGCTCTTCCTCCAGTCTCGAGGTCACGAGCTCATCATCTTCCAGCTCCGCCAGATAGACGTAGATGCTGCCACGCCGCAGCTTCTTGTTCGAGGCTGTGATGAGGTCCAGTCCGTACCACTCTCGGAGAGGTTGCTGATTCAGCAGGGTAAGGATAAGAACCCGCCTAGCCTTACGCCACCACATAAAGGCCCCCTCACAAAACAACTTAATAGCACCTTAGCAATATTGTTGTCAGTGGTCAATATGAATTTTAAAAAATATTATTATCGATTTATATGAAAAAACTTTCTCTTTTGTTCGTGATTACTGCTTTTTTACTCACTGGCTGCGTAAAAAATCAAACAGCCGAAAAACAAGACCTACCCACATCAAACGACACTGTTGTTGAAAAGTCTCAGAATGTAGAAATACAATTAAGCGACGAACGCATTAAAGAACTTCAAAATATCAATGATCGTTTGGCCGTATCATTGATGCGAGGCGATGCTAGTCTAGCACCAACCTTTGAAGAATTTACGTTAACGGTTACTGACATTAATAAAACTCTGCAAGCTACAATCAAAAACATTGAGTCCGAGCTGACTGGTAAAGACGTACCCGATGATTTAAATTTAAAAGTCATTGGCATTAAAGCAGTTTACAATCAACTTAGAACGGCGCTATTGCGTGATAAGCCAGAAAACACGCCAACACCAGAAGAATTTTATCGCTCGGTTCAAGATGCCCAAACCAATTTACTCAAGATTGTAGAGGCTCTTCCTTTGGCAAACGTAGACAGTGATTCCCCAGAAAAAAGTTCAACCGTCACAGTTGCCGTACCAGAAAACTTAGATCTGTATAGACAAAAAATGACTGAGTATACTCAAGTCGGCGGACCAAATCCTTTACCAAATATAAAATTTATTACCAAGAACATTCTCGTGCCCTACACTATCGAACCCGAGAGAACGGCTGTTGATGTCTCCCTCGTAGGCATACCTCTTGGCGGTGGTCCAGACAAAGCTTTTGCCTCGTACTTAAAAATAAAGGATAGTACAGCTTACACTTTGCTAAATATCGACATAGATGGTTGGGCTGGAGTTTCCGTAGCCATTGCTATTGCTCACCCAATTGTCGAGAAAACACTGCTCCAATTCCCAAACATTAAAAAAGTTGTTTTTGATTACGCACCAGGTGACAAACCCGCAGCTATTTCTGACACTGAGCAATATTGCCAATTTTTTGGCGAGCATTGTCCGGAGCTCGAAACGCGTTGTGCTTTTTGCGGAGTAACACAAGTATCAAATTACGCTAGCTGCCACAGTAAAGAATTTTGTGCTAACATTCCCATGCAATAATTATAAACAATGGAAAAAACAAAAAGACTGGGACTTTCTAGCATAGAAGCCCAAAAACTACTAAAACAAAACGGCCCTAATTTATTGGTAAAGAAAAAAGAACTTCATTTTATTCTTCAAGTTCTTTCACATTTTAAGAATCCCTTGATTATAATTTTGTTGATCGCTACGGCTGTCTCAGCTGCAATCGGCGAATTAACTGATGCCACCATTATCGCTTGCATGATTTTGTTTGGCGTTATTCTTGATTTTGCGCAAGAATATAGCGCCAATAAAGCGCTCCAAAAACTTTTGGCCACAGTACAAACTAAGGCCACGGTAATACGCGATGGATTCAGAAAAGACATTGCGGTTTCAAAACTGGTCGTTGGCGACTTAATTATACTTAGCTCCGGGGACATGGTTCCGGCTGATGCTCAGTTGGTTGAAGCCGAAGATTTCTTTGTTAATCAATCAGCCATAACCGGCGAGTCCTTCCCTGTAGAAAAAACTGTTAATTCAGATAAAACAACGGACCAACAACTCTACAGCGGATCAAACGTTGTCAGCGGTAGTGCTAAGGCGCTTATTACAAAAACCGGCAATGATACAGAGTTTGGAAAGATTGCACAAGACCTCTCAGAGTCGGACTCCCAAAGTGAATTTGGAAAAGGCGCCACCAAGTTCGGCTATTTTCTCATGAAAACAATCTTTGTCTTGGTTGTTTTCATTTTTTTCTTTAACTCTCTTTTCCGCCATGACTATCTCCAATCTTTCATGTTTGGCTTAGCCATTGCTGTGGGCATTACACCAGAGCTGTTACCCATGATCATGGCGATTACCATGACAGTTGGCTCAAAAAAATGTATAAGAAGGGTGTTATTGTAAAAAAGCTGTCCGCCATCCCAGATTTTGGTAGCATGAACATCCTCTGCACCGATAAAACAGGCACCTTGACTGAAAACAAAATACGTCTAGTCCAATACTCAAATTATAACGGCGAAAAAGACGAGGGGGTGCTCCTTTACGCTTATCTAAATAGTTATTTCCAAACAGGTATCGTCAATCCGCTTGATGACGCAGTTCTTTCATACAAGCACGAGAAGATAGCAGAGTTCAGTAAAGTTGAAGAAATCCCCTATGACTTTTTCCGCAAACGACTAAGCATCGCAGTTAAACGGCATAACAGTTGTACTCTAATAACCAAGGGCGCACCAGAAGAAATCATCAAATACTGCACAACTATAAAAGTTAAAGACGAGGTTATTACCTTAAATAATGAACTTAAAAAGACACTTCAAAAAACTTATCATGATTTAAGTTCCCAAGGTTTTAGAGTTCTTAGTGTCTCTTCCAAATCAGTTGCCGAGAAGAAGGAGTATTCGATATCTGAAGAGAAGAACATGACATTTGAAGGCTTTGTGTCTTTTTTGGACAATGCTAAAAAAGATGTCAAAGATGTACTTTTGGAGATTAAAAATCTTGGTATCGCTGTGAAAATAATTACCGGTGATAATGAACTTGTTACTCAAAAAATTTGCCAAGATGTGGGGCTAGAAATTAAAGGTATACTGAAGGGTGAAGAACTAGACAAAATGACTGAGCCTGCCTTGAAAGTGCAGGTGCAACATAATAATATTTTTGCTCGCTGTTCTCCAGAACAAAAAAATCGTATTATCAATGCCTTAAAAGCGGATGGGAATGTTGTTGGCTACATGGGTGATGGAATAAACGATGCGCCATCACTAAAAAGCGCTGATGTCGGCATTTCAGTAGAGTCAGCAGTTGATGTTACCAAAGAATCAGCCGACATGGTTCTGACAAAAAAGAGTTTGGGCGACTTAAAAGATGGGATTATTGAAGGACGAAAAACTTTTGCCAACACCATGAAATACATCATGATGGCTCTTAGTTCCAATTTCGGTAACATGTTTAGCGCGGCCGGGGCCATCCTCTTTCTTCCCTATTTACCCATGTTGCCTATCCAGATTCTACTCAACGACCTTATTTATGATTCCTCGCAAATTGCTATACCGTATGATAACGTCGATCCTGAATTAATTAAGACTGGACGTCGCTGGGATTTAAAAGCTGTAAAAAAATTCATGTACCTGTTTGGTCCAATCAGTTCTATTTATGACTTTGCCACCTTCTTCTTGTTTTTCTTTGTGCTACAATCTCCAGCTCATGTTTTCCAAACATGTTGGTTTCTAGAATCATTAGCCACCCAGACACTCATCATCCACATAATCAGAACCAGGAAAATACCGTTCATTCAAAGTCGGCCAAGTAAATGGTTGGTTTTAAGCAGTCTAGTCTGCGTTTCAATCGGCTGGATCATTCCCTTCTCTCCCTTGGGACCGCTTTTCAAATTTTCACCACTCCCAGGAAAGTATCTCTTGATGATAGCCGGGCTAGTGATCCTTTATCTGTGTACTGTAGAAATTGCCAAACGATTATTTTATAAAAGAGTAAATCTATAAGATAAAAAGAACTCCGCCATCAGACGGAGCTCTTTTTTATTCAATACTACTTTATATCACCCTTTGGTTCAGCGCGGAAATGACCCGGCTTTATTAGATAACTCACATTCATTTCTACCTTCATCTTTTGCTGGCCGCTTGGGACAACAATAGTTTCTGGAGAACCACCCATGCCCATGCCACCCTTACCGTAATCCATAGTTGGATAAACCATATTCTCCCACCAACCTACAATTTTTGTTAAGCGAACACCTGCAGCTTCAGAAATTCCAGTGGCCTTTGATCTTGCATCCTTTAAAGCAGCAATTCTGGCCTCTTGTTTAATTTGTTCAATCTTTGAAGAAGTGAATTCAATTCCTTGAACTTTATTGGCACCAACAGCACTAGCAGCTTCAATCACCTTACCTAAAAGCTCTTTGTTCTGATCAACGCCCTCGATTTTAATCAATAATGTCTGTTCAGCATCATAACCAGTAACCTCGCTCTTATTATCGGTATAAACGTAATGCGGATTCAAATTAAAATTTGTTGTCTGTAATTTTTCTGCAGGGACACCTAACTTCAATACTGCTTCGATGATTTTCTTAGTTGAAGAGGTCATGTCAGAAATGGCCTTGCTAGCACTTTTCTCGTTGTTGATCGTCACCCCAATGTTTAAATTTGCAGTGTCAGGTTCATAAGTTATTTCCCCAGTTCCAGTTACTTGTACCTGCCAGTTATACTGATTAACAATACGATCGCGTACAATAGCCACAATAATAATAGCCGTCAAACAGAGCACGGCAACAAGCTTAATCCACTTGTGACCTGTGCAGCATTTTTTTTCTGCATCCATAAATATTTTTATTAATTGTTATAGGTGTTGTAAATGTCTTTTTGCTTTGTTGTTTGCTTGTTTCTTTGTTCTTTTGTTCTACTCACCATTATTACTCCAACAGCAACAACCCTATCATAACAGCTATCCCCAAAAGCATAAAGAGCAATTGATACACAGAGTGGCAACGAGGACACTCTTTTTGATGTAATTCTGGGATTAAATCTGAGCCAGCAATATAGACAAAACCACCCCCAGCGATAGCCAGAACAACCAACTCAAAAGAAGCAACTCTCCCGGCTAATAATAACCCGCAAAGGCCACCAACTACAGCCAATAAAGCAGAGGCTAAATTCAAAAGTAAGGCTTTTTTCTTAGAAAGACCAGCATAAAGTAGAACCCCAAAATCCCCAACTTCCTGAGGGATCTCATGGAATAAAACAGCCATAGAGGTAGCCAGCCCTAGAGGCAAGCTAACTATAAAACTTGAAGCAATAATCAACCCGTCTAAAAAGTTATGTAATCCGTCACCAATCAAATTAGTATAGGCGATTGGTTTAATACCATGCTCGTGTGTATGATCAACCTTATGGCAATGATGCCAATGAACATACTTTTCAATGACGAAAAAGATGATTATGCCCAACAAAAAATATAATCCATAACGCACGGAAAAACCTACATCTTCTACGATACGTGGCACTATATGGATAAAAACCTCTGCAAACAATGCACCCACAGAAAAACTAACAAAGTACAAAAGAAGATGCTCTAATTTTTCTTTTTTTATTCCAATAAAAAAAACACCGACCAATGACACTAAACTTACAATTAATATGCTAAACAACGAATAAATCCAAATCATATTATTTTAACATCTTTTCAATATATCTTTTATATTCTAACTGTTTAGTAATCGAGTTGTTCATTTCGAGTGAAACAATTTTGCCAAAAAATTTGCGCGGAACTTCTCTTAAATAATCTAACTGATGTTTATCCGTTATGTAGTGAATATCATGTTTTTGTTGCCGCGCATAGCCATTTAGATGGTTACACCCGACGCCGTGTTTGTCGACAAAGGCTTCTTGTTTACTATATTCAGCCGTATATCTGTTTTTCGATGCCCACAGGTGTGAGAAGTCTATACAGATCCCCGCCACTGGTTTAAGCGTAAACTCTGGCGTCAGTATATTATCATAGTTAAATTCAATGTAAAGATTATGTCGATACTTCCAACAACGCTTCAAAAGTTCAGGATAATTCTCGTGGTGATTGAAATATCTGGTTTTAAACCTTTTCCAGAAAAACTCAAATTCCCACGGTTCAAATTCATCTCGGACATGGACATGTGGGACCCACTGAATTTTCGACTTATCGAGCGCTGCGTAAAGTTTTTTCCGCTCTGCCAATTTTATAAAGGTCGGAAAAACCGAAACCGCCTTAAGGCCTAAACGTTCTACTTCAGCAAGCTTGTGTTTCCAAGAAAATTTAGGACAAGTGGTAATAGTTGGAAAAATTTCAAAGGCCATAATCAACCTTTCTGTTTGTAATTGTTAATTTTTTAATCGCCCAAGCGTAAACTAACTGACACAAAAGAGCTACTAAGTAAGATGAAACTACTGACATGAAATAAAAGATGAAAAAACTTAAATAATAGTTAAGTCCCAAGAAATATAGATAAGGATACATAAGCCACATCACTGAAAAATGGGTTAGGAAAATCCACAAACTATTTTTCCCAAAAGCCAAAAGAATCTTTTTCCCAAACTTCCAGCCCATTATCCTATCTTTGTAATAAAACATTAAATTAAACATTGCTGGTCCGTAAAAGTACCGCTGATTATAATAATAATCCTGCCCCCAGATCATGATTAAGAAATCAGCCAAAATTATCATAAGCCAAACAAATATTTCTGGCTTTTCTGCGTGATAATCCAAAAAACGATCTCGATAATACATCCCATAACAAAAGAAAAAAAGAAAAGGTAGGAAAATAGGGAAACCAAAAGGTTGTTCTGGCAGTGGTGAGACAAAGTACACCAGGCTAATGAAAAAACTTAATGGCAAAAACAACTTTTTGTGGCGCCACTTCAAAAGCAACGGATATAAAAGATAGAACTGAATTAGAACTAAGACAAAATAAAAAGGCACTGATGCTGTCCCGGTTACAAGCTGATAAAGCACCTCTTTGATGCTTGTTCCCTTGAACCAAAACAACCACATTGTGACTAAAAAGTATGGCAAAACTATTCTAACAATTTTTCTAAGGTAAAAATCTTTTAATTCAATCTTGCCTTTGACATGATTTAATAAAATTCCCGAGCAGATAAAGAAAAAAGCAATGGCAAAACGCGCTGAATTATTCATCAAATTTATAAAGAACGTATTGTTGTGCAAACCTTCAGTATGAGTAAAGAAAAAACTAACATGAATAAAAATTACAGCCAAAATAGCCAGACCACGTAAGACATCAAAAAAAATTAATCTTTCGGAAACATGAGCTGGCTCTTTTATCTCGGCTTTACGAAAAAAAACACGCCGAAATGACGGCAAGATAAGAACTAACAAAGTTAAAATGACTAAACTCCATTCATCCATAAATGATGTTTACTCATACATTATAACCGAATCAGTTTGTGTTGGAAACACTTCAAACCCACCGTGGGGGGGATCGTTGTTTGAGCTCCGTAACATAACCCATTTGCAAGGGGAACGCGACACAAAGCGAGTTTCGATCCCCCCTGAAATTTTTGGTTACTTTTTGTTTGCAAAAAGTAACGAGGAGAAGATAAAACATGCAAATCATAATAATATAAATTTACTCGCAAAAATCCGCCCCACCTCTTCGAGAGGTAGGGCGGCAAAGAACCGGGTCAGAGGTTGAACTTCAGGGCCAGGATGAAGCGCGCCAGGTCGTACTGCGCGCGCTCGGCGTCGAGCGGCGCCCAGGCAGCCCAGAGCTCGAGCACATCGTACTTGAACCGCACCTGCGGTCCGAAGCCGACCGGCCGCCTGTCCTTCAACCCGACGATGAGCCAGCGCAAGGGCTGGTAGGTCAGGTTCAGGTCGTACCAGATCGACTTGTCGTCGCCTTGGTAGGCGGGGTTGTTCATCTCCACGGCGGCGGAGAGTCCCACCCCCTGGTATAGGAAGCTCGCGCTGTAGGCCGTACGCAGTTCGAAGAGCTTCTGGTTCTGGCTCACACCCGCGCCGGCGAACAGGGTCAGGTAGGGCACCGGGGTCCAGGTGGGGCCGATGTAGGCCTGCGCCCAGCCCCCCTTCTCGAGAAAGAAGGCCTTGGCGCCCCACTCGGCGGTGACCTGGTAGTTCAGCCCGCCGTCCAGGATCAGGTTGGACTTCAGGTCCGGCGTGGTGGTCTGGATCTCGAAGAACCCGGTGAGCTTGCGCTGGCCGTAGGCCAGGCTCGAGGACAGGCAAAGGACCAGGACGCTCAGGAGCATCAGCGACCGCTTCATCGCACACCTCCAAAGTGGGTTGTCTCTTGTCCCGTTGTCTTCAGGACTGCATATAATATCATATTAAAAATGATTTATCAAGGATTATTGGCTAAATTTAGGTATTATTCAGCAATCTATTCATTGACAAAACGATACTTTTCTTTACATTTTTATCTAAAATTAGTACACTAAACATGTCACAAAAAATATGATAAAAGAAAACCTAAAATCATTAGGCCTTTCAGAAAACGAAATCACAATCTATCTCTCTCTAATCGAAAACGGACGCATTAAAGCTGGACGATTGATAGAACTAACAGGGTTACATCGCAATATCGTTTATACCTGCTTAGAGAGTTTGATTAAGAAAAAACTAGTTACTCAAATTATTACCAAAGGGGTGGCACAGTTTAATGCTAATAACCCAGAAGCACTTCTAGAAAACATTCAAGAAAAAGAAGAACTCGCTAAAGAGGTTATAAAAGAGCTCAATAAAAAAAGCGCTCCACAAACCGGAGATATTCAGCTTTTTGAAGGTGTGGAAGGCATTATGCGGGCACGCAATCGTGTTTTAAATTTTCCGGCTGGCAGCGAATTTTTTGTCCTTGGTGCTACGAGTTTAACCTCACAACCAGAAATGGAATCGTTCTGGAAAAGATTTCACAAAGAAAGAGAAAAAAGAAAAATTAGCCAACGCATTTTATATGAACTCTCTTCTGATCCTGTTGTTAAGCAAGGTCTAGCTTGGCGCAACTCACTCCCGCTTAGTAAAGCGAAGTTTCTACCTTTTAGCATTAACTCCCCCTTCTGGTTTGACTTTATTGGAGATATTTTGAATATTGGTTTATTTGGAGAAAATCCAATTACCATTAGCGTCAGAGATAAAAAAATTGTCGAAGGTTTTAAAAACTATTTTGAATATTTTTGGCAACAAAAAGCAATAACAAAAACTGGCTTAGCAGCAGTAGAAGAAGCAATTTACGATCAACTAGATTCATTAACTCCAGGAGAGAATTATTGCGTTTTAGGTGCGCTTGGACAACATTATCCAGAAGGTTTTCATGAACTGTATGATCGTTTTCATAAGGAAAGAATAAAGAAGGGCGTTATTACCAAAATGCTTTGCTATCAAGAATCATACGATGGCTTAAAAGAACGCTTCGCTCGTTGTGGAGATCCTGATGGTCGAATTAGTATCCTAAAAAAATACATCAACACCACGCCCATCCCCATGCAAATTAATATCTATCATGATACAGTCTTCTTTATTCTGTACGAAAAAATTCCAACCGTAATAACTTTCCAAAACTCCGTTATGGCAGAATCGTTTAAAAACTACTTCAATAACATCTGGCAACAAGAAACCTATACCTTGCAAGGTCCAGAAGCATTGCAACAAATCTGGTTTGAAGCGATCGATGCTGGTGAATTGCGTTTGATTGGTGCCCGCGGATACTTTATCGATTACTTTCCTGAACTATTTAAAAAAATAGAAGAGAAAGCTAAGAACACACCTGGTATTATTTGGCGGAATATTGTTGATCGCGGAGTACAAGGACATAAGATTACCAAATATCCCTGGAGTCGAACTAAATATAATCTGTCTCGCGTCGGCAACCCCAATGTTGTTTGGTTGTATGCCAATAAACTGGTTATCGCCAATTGGGCTGACAAGAAAAAACCAATTTTCTTTGTTTCAGAAAATCCGCACCTGGTGCAGTCGTACAATGATTACTTTGAAGAATTGTGGAAACAATAATAAAATCGTACGTGCAGGTCGCGACCTGCACATACGATTTTATTTTATCGTTTATTTTTCCACCGTTGCCTGAGCTTCCGTTAATTTAAGCGATAATGTTTTAGAGACCCCATCATCACCCATGGCCACACCGTACAAAACATCAGCTACATGCATGGTCACACGGTTATGAGTGATAATAATGAATTGAGATTTATATGATAATTCTTGTAGAATTCCAGCAAATTTATGTGAATTGGCTTCATCCAAAGCAGCTTCAACCTCGTCCATAACTATAAACGGTGAGGGGTTGCTTTCAATAATAGCGCAGATTAGCGCTAAGGATGTCATGGTGCGCTCACCGCCAGACAAAACAGCAATGTTACTTATCTTCTTGTTGGGTGGGGCAACCATAATGTCGATTCCTGTGTTTAATAACTTTGACTTTTCTTCTGGCAAAACTTCCTCAATTTCTTCTTCCACCATTCCCTCAGTGACGAGATTCTCAGCAACAGCTGCCTCCTCGACTTTATTGGTCTTTTCACGCTGAACAAGTTCAAGTTTAGCCTTACCACCATTAAAAATCTTGGTGAAATACTTTTCGAAAGCTTTGTTGATCTTTTTAAATGATGAATCAAATTGTTTATTGATAAGTTCGTCCAATTCTCCAACAACTTTTTCTAAATCCTTAATCGCTTTTTCCAAATCATTGACCTGCGTTGATAAAAACTCGTATCTTTCAGAAACCTCTTTGTGCTCATTAATGATTTCTTCATCAATTCCACCAATCTGCTCCAAACTGCTACGCAATTTACTAATATTGAACCACAACTCATCAACGTTTAAAGCATCAAACTCGGATTTGGTGAATTTAAAGTTTACCCCAACCTCTTGAATTGCTTCTTTTTCTAAATCTTCTCGCTTTGTTTCTAGTTTCGCAATGACAATATTAATTGTATTAACTTCATTTTGAACTTCATTCAACTTAATTTGGTATTTTTGCATCTCTGCCTGTAGCCCGAACACCTCTTCTTTTTTCTTTTCTTCTTCTAAATTAAAAACGTCTAATTTTTTGCGGATCGAAGCAACTTCTTCATCTAATTTTTCTAATTTCATTTCGAACCCTTTGCGACGGGCTTCCAAATCTTGCAAATATTTATCCTGATCTTCAGGTGATATCTTATTTTCATTAATTTCAACTTCAATTTTTTCTTTTTCCTTTTGTAAAACAAGTAAATCATTAGACAAACCTTTTTCTTTGGTTTCATTAACTTGTTTTTCAACGCGCAACTCGTTAATTTCTTGTTCTAACGTCTCTCGTTCACGCTGGCTCTCTTCTATTTTCGATTTGAGCAAGGCAATTTCCCTCATTAACTCTTCTTGCGTCCCAGAATATTTATCATCGCCCAAAATAGACCAACTTACGCTCCCCTCACGACGATAACCACCGCGCATCATGCCACTTTTTTCCATAACATCACCGTCTAACGTTACCAATCTTTCTCTGCCAATACCTAGGGCCTTGGCATTCTCCAAATTATCGACAACTATACTTGAACCAAAAACAAACTGAAAAGCTTTTTTATATTTTTCATCAAAACTTAATAATTCAACTGCAAAGCCTATAGCGCCGTTGGCTGCTAATAATTCTTTTGATTCTTTAATCGGAGCCCCAGCTTGAATCTTATTGAGTGGGATAAAAATTACTGAACCTAATTTTCTTTCCTTTAAGAAGTTGATGCAGCGCACAGCGACCTCATCGCTTTGGACCACCACCGCACTCAACCGATTACCAGCCGCTACAGCTAAAGCCGTCTCGTACATAGGCTGGGTGGAGGCGAGTTGGCTAACGGTCCCATAAATACCCTTAATACTGTCTTTTTGACGTAAAATTGCCTTAACTGCATCCAAATAATGGCTGTTTTTAGCCCCAGATTTGAGGTTTAGGAGGCTTTCCTCGGCGGTTTGCAAGTTATTACGTAAAACGACTAAATTACTCGTTAAATCGATCAGTTTGTTCTCCTGCTCAACCAATGATTCAGCGCGGTAACCCAACTTTGTTTTCAAATTATTAGTACTTTCTGAAATCTCTTTAATCCGTCTTTCCAACTCTTCTTTTTTATCTTCTAACCAAGAAAGGTTTTGTTTACCGAACTTTACATACTCCAAACTCATTTTCCCCTTCACCATGGTCAACTCTTTCATGAGTTCGTTCCGTTCGCTTTGAAGTTTATTATAATCTTTTTGTAAATTATTAAAGATATCTTTGCGTGATTCCTGACGCGCCAAAAACGCTAACTTATTTTGCACTTCATTTAAACGAACCTCCAAATCTTTTTTCAACGCATCCTTAATACTAAACTTTTCGTCTTCACGCTGACGATCTGCCTGTAATTTTGTCCAAAGATAATTGTAATATTTCTTTTGTAACTCTCTTAACTCTTTTTCCAATGACTGACGCATCTCTAATTTTTTAATCTGACGAGTTAACAATCTGAGCCTTGGTTCAAGTTCAGCTAAAACCTTATTGGTTTGATCTAAATTTTCACGTGATCGGCGCAAACGATTAACTGCTTGGTCGCGTTTAATTTGATATTGTTTAACGCCAGTGGCCTCATCAAAGAATTCTTTACGTTCAAAGGCAGAAATATTAATAATATGATCAACCATACCCTGGCCAATAATACTGTAACTGCGTTGACCAAAATTTGCTTTAGCCAAAAGAATTAAAACATCAAAAAGACGTACGGCGCGACGATTAATCAAATATTCAGTTTCACCATTACGATAAACACGACGAGTGATAACCAATTCACTAAAATCAACGGGGAGTTCTTTATCTTCATTATTCATGTACAAAGAAACTTCAGCAAAACCCTGACGTGCTTTTTTCTCTGACCCACCAAAAATAACATCGTCAGCTTTTTTACAACGAATGAGTTTTAAACTTTGTTCGCCCAATACCCAACGGATAGCATCAGAAACATTCGACTTACCAGAGCCATTGGGGCCAACGACAGCAGTAATACTCTTGGCTTTTTTGTCGTGGTTGGAAGTTTCAGGGAAATCAAAAACAGTCTTTTGAGCAAAAGACTTGAAGCCTTGAATTTCGATGCGTTGGAGGTGCATAAATACGACTTCTGTCATGCTGAATTTATTTCAGCATCTCAATGTCCATAGCCGATATGGCTTAGAGATCCTGAAACAAGTTCAGGATGACAATGTACGGGGTTAAAACACCCTCCCATTATACCAAACAAAGCCACTTGGACCAAGCCTAATTGTTGACAATTTTAGCCTATTTTGCTAATTTATGAAGTCCGGTTTGATAAACTACGTCAGGTCTAAGCATGAAGTGCCGAAAGAATTGTCGCGGAATCACCCTGGTGCAACTCATGCTCGTCGTCGCCATCTTGGCGATGCTTGCTGTGGTTGTCTTGCCACCCCTGTTGAAAGAAAAAGCCCAGGACTCGGTTTACTGGTGTCCGAAGATCGCGGTCACCATCGACAGCGTCCTCACCAGCGGCGGACACGTGAATGCAGGACTGCTCCCAGACTCAACCTTGACGCGACAGGCACTCGTAAAACGCCCCTTCGTGCGTCTCGCAGAGGTGACCTCACCCAAAGAGAACCCGATCAAGTATGAAGGGTACGTCGTAAGCTCTCCCTCCTCGAATGACCGCACTAGCCTGCTCGAATACCAAAGAACGCAGGAGCCACTCTGCGTTGCCTTTGTCTACAACGGCTCGTCCTTCGTACTCTTCGAGCCTCTCAAGCTGAAGTGACCACCCCCGCCTGCCGATCGAATCGGTGAGGCGGGATTTTTTATCCAAAAAGACAGCCTTGCGACTGTCTTTTAACGAGGAAATTATTTAATTGTTGTATAAG
>Ga0172369_10003663_pt1 | contig 20043 bp, 18 predicted proteins | sample LakKiv25m_FD_114539 | JGI IMG/M metagenome (GOLD analysis project Ga0172369, IMG submission 114539) | Freshwater microbial communities from Kabuno Bay, South-Kivu, Congo - kab_022012_11.25m | ecosystem: Environmental > Aquatic > Freshwater > Lake | place: Democratic Republic of the Congo...
AGCATGGTCGTAAAGCTAAAAGTTTGTTCAAGTATGGGTTGACTTATCTCGCAAAGGTGTTGTTTTCAAATGATTTAGATGAATTTAAAGTATGTTGTAAATTTTTGTCATGTACTTAATAAAATGATTTAAACCAGGATGTTAATTCCCCCGCTTTCAGCAGGGCAGGCTCTACGGGAAATTCCTTGCACATATTATTATTTTCTATGGATATTAATGCCCTACGGGCAATGTGCAATGGTTCATTTTGATCCGCCAATAAAAGAAATAATTATCTTCCAGCACATCAAAATAAAATGTAGCCGAATAATAAAGTACCGGGCCGTTATCGGAAATGTTCTTGTTTGCCTCTGGGGGAAAGCCTCACTCCTACTTTGGCGGAATCTGTATACCAAAGTGAAATTCTGTATAGTCCGCTTCATCGGACGTAACGGAATTACTTACTTCGGTAATATTTTACAGCAGGCATCCATTATTTCCAGAATAATATAGGAACGGATATCAATACTGCCGCCATATTTGAAGGTACGGTAGTTCGAACCATCATAAAGGAACTGATTGGGGAGATAACCATTTGCGCCAGGGATTTCAACGCCATTAAACCCGGCAGTTATTACATTGATATGCCATTTTATAATTATTTACCGAATTTTTTATTTCACTTATTATTAGCGCTCTGAGAACCGACATTTGTCGTTTCCCTTTAGGTCAGAATGAAATCCATTTGTCTAATTTGGAAGGCCACAACAATACCGGAATTTCTTTCAAACGAATTAGTCAAATATCCCGATGAACAATTGTCGTGAGTGCGGGTTTAAGATGCCAAGAAAGATAATTTCATATATCTTTGCCTTACGCATCAAATTATTTTAAATCCTTTGAAAGAATTATTGATTTTTTAAATTCTAAATAAAAATAAAATGCCGCATTATCATAAGTCAGGGGCTATTCCATCAAAACGACACATACAATTCAGGAAACCGGATGGCGGGCTGTATGCTGAACAACTTGTTTCAACCGAAGGATTTTCGGATTTGTACTCTCTTGTTTACCATTGTTATCCGCCCACACTCGTCTCTTCAATTGATGAACCCTACGAAATTACACCTAATATTGCAGTCGAAAAGAACTTGCAAAGCAGAAGCTTTCTCGGTTTTAATATTAAACCTGAAAATGATTATCTTAAAAGCCGGGTACCTGTTCTGGTGAATAATGATGTTCATATCAGCTTCTCTGCCCCGCGAAACTCGATGAAGAATTATTTTTTTAAAAATTCCGGCGCTGATGAAGTCATATTTGTGCATAAAGGAGAAGGAACTCTTAAAACCATGTATGGGACACTTGATTTTGCTTTTGGTGATCATTTGGTAATACCTCGAGGGATTATTTACAAAATTGAATTTAAAACTCCGGATAACCGGCTTTTTATTGTTGAATCCTTCAGTCCAGTTCGTTTTCCAAAAAGATATATGAACCGTGCAGGACAATTGCTCGAACATGCACCATTTTGTGAAAGAGATATCCGCAAGCCCTCTGATCTTGAAACATACGATGAAAAGGGCGATTTCAAAATTCTGATCAAGAGAGACGGAATGATTTATCCTTACCATTATGCTTCTCATCCTTTCGATTTGGTTGGCTGGGACGGCTATCATTATCCTTATGCTCTTTCGATCCATGATTTTGAACCGATTACCGGCCGCATTCATCAACCCCCGCCGGTCCATCAAACCTTTGAGACGCCCAACTTCGTTATGTGTGCCTTTGTCCCTCGATTATACGATTATCATCCTTTATCAATACCTACGCCCTATAATCACAGTAATGTGGACTCGGACGAAGTGCTGTATTATGTGGAGGGTGAATTCATGAGCCGTAAGCATGTGGAACAGGGGATGATTACCCTCCATCCCATTGGTATTCCGCATGGACCTCATCCGGGAGCGGTTGAAAAAAGTATAGGTCAAAAAGAAACAAAAGAACTTGCTGTCATGGTTGATACTTTTAAACCGTTAAAAATAACAGAACAAGCGTTGGAAATTGAAGATAAGGATTACTTTAAATCCTGGTTGAGTGGATGAAATTGGCGGTTGGAAATTGAGATATGTTATTTTTCCCCATAATAACCTGAAATATAAATCATTAAAATACCAAAGTAAACGCTTTTATAAACAAAACTAAAACTCTTAAATTTCAAATATCACCTTTCGAATATTAAATATCATAAATAATGAAACAGGATTTTTTACCAATAAATGGTACCGATTATGTGGAGTTTTATGTCGGCAATGCCAAGCAGGCAGCCCATTATTATCAATCAGCTTTTGGGTTCCAGCCTCTGGCGTACCGTGGATTGGAAACCGGCGACAAACAAAAAACATCCTATGTACTCAGGCAGGGTAAGGTTACCTTCGTAATTTCGTCTTCACTGGTCCCTGATTCGGAAATTGCACAGCATTGTAATTTACATGGAGATGGTGTTAAATACATTGCCCTTTGGGTTGATGATGCTACAAAATCATTCAACGAAACAGCCAAACGGGGTGGCAAGGTTTATCTTGAGCCAAAAGTATTTACGGATAATAAAGGTGAAGTCGTAATTTCAGGCATTCATACTTATGGTGAAACCATTCATTTGTTTGTCGAAAGAAAGAACTACAACGGTATTTTCCTGCCAGGCTTTATTCCATGGAATCCCGTTTATAAATCCGAGGAGGTCGGATTCAAATATGTTGACCACATGGTAGGCAATGTGGGATGGGGTGAAATGAATACATGGGCAAAATTTTATCAGGAGGTAATGGGATTTGAACAACTGATTTCTTTCGACGACAAGGACATTTCAACAGAATATTCCGCCCTGATGAGTAAAGTAATGGCCAATAATAACATGAGGATTAAATTTCCTATTAACGAACCGGCAAAAGGAAAAAAGAAATCACAGATTGAAGAATATATTGACTTTTACCGGGGTCCAGGGGTTCAGCATGTAGCCCTTGCTACCGACGATATTATTCATACGGTGGGTGAACTCCGCCGCAGAGGAGTTGAATTCCTTTATGTTCCGGATACTTATTATGATTCCGTAAGTCAAAGGGTCGGAATTATTGATGAAAACTTAGATCAGCTTAAAAAGTTGAATATTCTGATTGATCGCGACGAGGAGGGCTACCTTCTGCAAATATTCACTAAACCGGTAGAGGACAGGCCAACTGTTTTTTATGAAATTATTCAGAGAAAAGGTGCTCTTTCATTCGGAAAAGGTAACTTTAAAGCGCTTTTTGAATCAATTGAAAGGGAACAGGAGAGAAGAGGAACGCTATAGAGATGTATGATTAATGATTTAAATGTTTAATCAGGTATGAGCAGTATAAATAAGCCCAATATAGAATCGTGGATTGAAGTGCAAAAAAATTCTGACTTTCCAATCCAAAACATTCCTTTCGGAGTTTTACGGAAAAAGAATGGGAAGATCAGATGTGCAACAAGGATCGGAAACTATGTTGCTGACCTTTATGAAATGGCGAATCTTGGATACTTCAATGACCTCGGAATAGAGAATCCCACCATCTTTAATGAACCCAGCCTCAACAATTTCATAGGACTTGGGAAGCCTGCCTGCCGGGCTGTCCGTAAAAGGATTTCTGAGTTATTTGAAAAAGGAAATCCAATCATACGCGATAATATTGCAGCAAAATCTCAAATCCTTAGTCATATTGGCGATGTACAAATGATGATGCCGGTAATGGTTGGTGATTACACCGATTTTTATTCGAGTCTTGAACATGCGACCAATGTAGGAAAAATGTTTCGCGATCCTGAAAAAGCTCTTCTCCCAAACTGGCGGCATATTCCGGTCGGATATCACGGCCGGAGTTCATCTATTGTTGTATCGGGAACTGACATCCATCGTCCGAAAGGACAAACAATAAAGGATGATTCTGTCTTACCTGAATTTGGCCCATCAAGACTCGTGGATTTTGAGCTTGAAATGGCTTTTATTACAGGAAAATCAACTCAGTTAGGTGAAAGCATTCCGGTTGGTAAAGCTGAAGATTTTATTTTCGGAGTGGTACTATTTAATGATCTTTCAGCGCGTGATATCCAGAAGTGGGAGTATGTGCCATTAGGACCCTTTTTAAGTAAAAATTTCGGATCAGTAGTTTCGCCCTGGATCGTTACTTTGGATGCCCTCGAATCCTTCAGGGTAAATGGTCCGCATCAAAATCCCCTGGTTCTTCCTTATCTCCGGTTTGCCGGTAAAAGAAATTTTGATATTAATCTGGAGGTTCTAATTCAACCTGAAGGGAGTAAATCTGAACGGATTTGCAAATCGAATTTTAAATACATGTACTGGAACATGAGCCAGCAACTTGCCCATCAAACGGTCAATGGTTGCAACATCAATGTCGGGGATATGTACGGATCAGGAACTATCAGCGGGCCATCGCCTGATTCATTCGGCTCGCTGCTTGAATTAACATGGAATGGAACCAAACCCATCAAACTATCTGACGGAACTGAACGGAAGTTTATTGAAGATAATGATACGGTTATCTTGCAAGGGTGGGCTGAAAAAGATGGAGTAAGGATAGGTTTTGGAGAGTGCGTTACAAAAATATTACCAGCAAAAAAATAACATGATCACAATTGACCCAGCAATCGAAACTGTCCCTAAAGTTCATCAAATTCTTTTGGGTGCAGTCGCTCCGAGGCCTATCGCTTTTGCCAGTACAATAGACACAAACGGAAATCCCAACCTCTCCCCTTTCAGCTTTTTTAATGCTTTTGGAGTAAATCCAACGACACTTATTTTTTCACCTTCCAGGCGCGGCAGGGATAATACAACGAAGGATACATTCAACAACCTGCAAGAAGTTCCTGAAGTGGTTATCAACACGGTTAACTATGCCATTGTCCAGCAGGCAAACCTTGCGAGTACTGAATATCCAAAGGGAGTCAGTGAATTTATCAAGGCCGGGCTTACACCGGTTCCATCAGAAAAAGTAAGGCCTTTCAGGGTAAAGGAATCACCGGTACAGTTCGAATGTAAGGTGCGCCAAATCATTGAAACAGGCGATCAAGGTGGCGCCGGAAATTTGGTAATCTGTGAAATCCTGCTTATCCATTTAAGTGAGGCAATTCTTGATGAAGACGGTAGAATTGATCCCGATAAAATAGATCTTGTTGCACGCATGGGTGGCGATTATTACTGCCGGGCTTCCGGTGATGCTTTATTTACAGTTGCAAAACCATTGTTAAAAGTTGGAATAGGCATAGATCAATTGCCTGAAAAAATAAGAAACTCAAAATACTTCACAGGCAATGACCTGGGTAAAATGGGAAATATCGAAACGCTGCCTACTGCTAAAGAAATTGAAGACTACAGATATAATTCAAGCAGTACTTTTTTGTCAAACGGCAATGATGAGAAATTCATTATTGACCATGCACGTAAGTTGTTGTTAGAAAATAATGCTAAAGAAGCCTTAACATTACTCATGGCTTATCTTTAAACAATTCAATTGGAATTGACTTAAGTTAGAAATTACATTAGGACCACCTGTGAGTGACCAGTCAGAATTTCACATTGGTAAAAAAATAAGGTAATAAGGTTTTTGTATTTTTTTTTGTGTTTTTTACTAAGGTTAGCAAAAGAGAAAATAAGGTTCTTTAGATTTACCAGAACTTCTCATAAAGCCTGAGGGTTACATAAACCTTATTTTTGAGATGTTTTAACCTTAGTAAAAGACTGAATCTGCTATAATATTCACCTTATTACCTTATTCCTTTTAGGAATCTGGTGATTTAGGTTTAAGACTTGAATATTTCAAACACCATCTAAATCCTTTGTGATTTAGGTAATAATCCATCCAAAAATGAATTCTTTTCATTGGGCTTTAATATAGATTCAATCGGCATTAACCAAAATAAGAAATCCATTAAGTCCGACCTGGTCGGATTTCACTTTGGTATAACTATTTAATTCACTTTCCGCAATTCCCTGATCATCGCTATGCCGTTGTCAATCAGCCTCTGATATTCAGGTTTGGAAGCCTGAAGTTTTAATAAATGTGCTTCCACTTCAACTGCAAATCCGTTTTCCTCTTTTGCGATTTCGAGAATATCTAGCGGTAAAAGCCAATCATTCGGGAAAAGATTTTTCAAATTATTAAAGACCGTTTTTAAATCGCTGATATCTCCATTTGTTTCTCTGCATTTACGAACCTTTGCATACATGGAATGAAGTACCTTTGAATCCTCAGAGTGGGCTATCTTATGGGTTTTTTCTTTCGGGACTTCATACGACAGTCCAAAGGCATCAGGATCGGCAGGGCCTGAAAACACCGAAGATATCTCGGATCCGACAGCCATATCATAGGGGCCCCATGCTGGTTGAAATAAAACCTGATCCTCGTAAGTAACTTTGCAATGGTCAAAAGTGAAAACCAGGTTTTTCCCTTCCTGTGAAATTTTCCTACGTAATATTCCTTTAACCAGTACTCCTGATTCAAATTCCAGTGTAGATTCCTTGCCAACCTCTAAAGAAATTTTCCGTAATTCACCGTCTGTCATCAATTCCAGAGGTATTGGCGAGTTTTTTAATCTTCCTGCCGGCGAACCAAATCCATCGTGATGATAATCTTTTCCTTGCCCTTTAATTTGTTTCTTATTGAAATTAAGTGTCGAAGGGCCATGAGTATTAAAATAAATAGGTTTATTTTCCTTTTGAAGAAAACTTATAAATGTCCCTGAAACCTGTAATCCGGAATTAAACTCGCAGGTGGAAGTATTACCGGATTCTATCGCTTGCTCAAGCCCGTAACTACCGCCCTTGCGAAATGCCATCCTGCAGCCAAACTCGTCAAGTACCTGGTTGAGGTGAATGAAATCCGGTGTAACGAATAATTGGGGTTGCCGTGTAGTGATGTCGAAGGCATAATTTACAGCGTCAATGGTATAAGGTATTTTTTTTACTGACGGCTGGAGGGAAGAATAACTCTCCCCTATTGATGACAATAATCCGGCGCCATAAATCCTGGGATTATGCAAATCACCGATGAGGCCGTATTCCACAGTCCACCAGTGAAGATTCCTGATCAGCGCCATTTCCGACAATTTACCATGAATGCTTTCAAGTCCGGCCAGTTCCTTTTCTGCAAGTTCAATTTCCTTTTTTGGCGTATATGGGTCCGCTTTCAGAATTGAAAGATGCCTTATTGCATTGTAAACCTGATAATCCTTTTTTGACGAAAAAGCTTTTGAGCCTATTTCGCCGAATAACCTCAGATAATCAGCATACTCCGGATCAGCAATAATAGGAGCATGTCCTGCCGCCTCGTGAATGATGTCGGGAGCAGGTGTGTATTCGATCTGGTTAATGGGCCGGATATCAGCGGCTATGACAAGTACATTATATGCCTGAAATTCCATGAAAGCAGAGGGAGGTATAAATCCATCAACCGCAACTGCTGCCCAGCCAATTTCCTTAAGTATCCGGTTCATGCCGTACATGTGCGGTATCCGGTCAATGCTGATTCCAGTCCTTCTTAATCCATCAAGATAACTGTGATGCGCCACTTTCGATAAATAACGAACGTTCTGTTTCATTACATACCTCCACACTGCATGGTCCTGAGGCGTATATTCAGTATAAGGCTGATCAATCACAAGACTCATCAAATGTTTCGGCAACCTGTCCAGTACTTCATTTTTTTCCATAATTACTTTTTAATCGGATTATCAAAGATAATTCTATTATTAAACAAGGCATTTTGTAATTTTGTTTGCAATATTAGTCAACTATGGTCAATAATAATTTGAACCTTATCCGTATTGATCCGTGGCTTGAACCCAGCGCCCAGGACATAACGGATCGCCACGCAAGGTTTATTAACTGTGTCAAATCCATCGAAAATGATTTCGGCAGCCTTTCCGAATTTGCTGATGCCTATAAATATTTTGGCATTAATTACGATAGTGCTCACAAATGTTTCACATACCGTGAATGGGCGCCTCAGGCTCATGCATTATTCCTGACGGGCGATTTCAACAACTGGAATGAAACCTCGCATCCTCTTGTAAAAGATAAATACGGGATTTGGGAAATTATTCTTGATGCAAATGATTACAAAAAAACATTTGCTCACCTATCTAAAATAAAGGTAATTGTCGTTGCAACAAACGGCAAACAATTCCGGATACCCGCTTACATCAACAGGGTGATTCAGGATGACGATACCAAGAACTTTACAGGCCAGGTCTGGCTTCTCAAAAAATTCAACTGGCAGGGCGATAGTTTCAATTGGAATGCTAACGAAGATCTTTTCATTTATGAATGCCATGTCGGTATGGCACAGGAAAAAGAAGGTGTCGGAACCTATTCCGAATTTATTGAAAACATTTTACCGCGTATTAAAAATGCCGGATACAATGCCATTCAATTGATGGCCATACAGGAACATCCATATTACGGATCATTCGGCTATCATGTATCCAATTTCTTCGCTCCTTCTTCGCGTTTCGGAACGCCTGAAGAACTAAAAAGCCTTATAAAAGCAGCCCATCAAATGGGTATTGCAGTCATTCTGGATATTGTCCATTCGCACACAGTTAAAAACACAATCGAAGGCATCAATCAGTTTGATGGCTCCGAAAGCCTGTATTTTCATGCAGGCGAAAGAGGCGACCATCCGCATTGGGATTCGAAAATATTTGATTATGGCAAAACAGAAGTACTGAGATTTCTTTTGTCGAACCTGAAATACTGGCTCGAAGAATTTCATTTCGACGGTTTTCGTTTCGATGGCGTAGGCTCAATGATGTATTTTCATCACGGCAATGAAACGATAGACGCACAGCAAAAATATTTCAGGCAGGGCGTCGAATTTGATGCGATTACTTACCTTCAGCTTGCAAATACTCTAATTCATACTATCAATCCGGGAGCAATAACCATTGCCGAAGATGTAACAGGTATGCCGGGATTAACGACCATAGTAGCCGATGGTGGACTTGGATTCGACTACCGGCTCGGTATGGGAATCCCTGATTTCTGGATCAAGTTGCTTAAGGAATACAAAGATGAAGACTGGAATATTGGCGAGCTGTGGAATGTTTTGAACAACCGTCTTCCACATGTAAAAACGGTGGCTTATTGCGAATCGCACGACCAGGCTCTTGTCGGGGATAAAACCCTTGCCTTCCGGCTGATGGACAAAGCCATGTACTGGCACATGCAGAAAGACGATCCCGATTTTATTATCGAGCGTGGCATCGCACTTCACAAGCTAATCCGTTTATTCACCATTGCTTTGGGTGGACAGTCTTATATGAATTTCATGGGCAATGAGTTCGGACATCCTGAATGGATTGACTTTCCGAGGGAAGGGAACAACTGGAGCTATAAGTATTGCAGGCGCCAGTGGTCACTGGTTGATGATCCAGGATTAAAGTATAAATATTTAGCTGCATTCGACAGGGAAATGATACAGGTTATCAAAGAGAACCGCATCCTGAACTCCATGTTTGCACAGCAACTGAATATGGATGACTGGAACAAAACTATTATTTTCGAACGCAACAACTTGATCTTTGTATTTAACTTCCACGTCAATCATTCTGTGGCTGACTATGGGTTTAGGGTACCGCTGGCAGGAGATTACAATATCATTCTTAATTCGGATGCCACCCGTTTTGGCGGTCACGACAGGATTGACGATCATTTAATTTACAGCACTTTCCGGAAGGAAAACGATAACAACCATTACCTGCAGCTTTATGTTACAAACAGGACTGCCCTGGTGCTGAAGAAAGTTTAGTTAATTGTCAGATTGAGCAGATTGTAACTAATCATCTGTAGGAATAGTAAGGAAATGAGTTGTAATACCGAAGTGATTTATATAACAGTCCGGACTTTTTATTAACCTGCCCTGATGGACTCTAACGTAAATCAACCCGGTATTTACCAAAGTAAGAAATTCCGTTACGTCCGCTGAAGCGGAGCATACAGAATTTCACTTTAGTATTATATCTGTCAATAGGTCGCTGTCTGTTAAAGTTTGTCAGGGGCTTTTAATTCAAGCCTAATTCTATGATGTATGATTTAGTCGTTAAGAGAATTAATTCCCTGTTCTTTAAGTCGTTCAAGATGGTCTTTCATAGTCTTAATCTGTTCAGAAGCATGTCCTTGCCAAATTGTAACTTCGCCGACAACTCTAAATGGTTGGGTCGAACGATAAGATTTTGTTGGATTACCTGGAAATTTTTTATCAGTTAAGTCGGGATCATCTTCAATTTCCCCCGTCGGTTCTACTAAATAAATTCTTTCTCTTCCGTCACCAAAGGCAAGTTCAGCACCCCAAATAGCAGCGTCTAATGTCGCAGTCAAGAAAATGTATTTGGCGTTTTTCTGTTGTCCATAGTTAGAATTGTAACCGACTGAAAATAGGTCCCCAATTTTAAGGTCTGCCTTTGTCCCGTGGAAATAAGTTTGAGCAAAAGGTTTCGCACCTTGTCCGGTTGATTCATTTTCGTTTTTGTTTTTCTCCATTGTCATTAACTGTTGGCTTATTTTTTTGTCCTTTGTGTCGTCCGTTACAATGACTGCTAATATTTAGCAGCTACCCACAGGGCCGTTCTTTTACTACAAAACTTGATTTGAAAACTAATATTTGATTATCTACCAAACCGTCTTGGGAACTCGAAGCACCGCCTTTTGGGCAGGTGCTTTTATCAGCGGTTCTTCTTTCAGTCACGGTTTTATTGCGATAATATTTATCATTCTATTTTCAACTTTATTAAGTTGAATTTTTAACCCTTTTGTTTTTAAAAATTTGATAATTTCTTCAGTCGAAATTCTTACTTTGTGGTAGGAACTGACTTTTTGATTCCACCCGATTTCTGTTTTTTCGTATAACAAGTCAGTAACTCTAACCGTTTCCTTGTCATAATCGAGAATACAAGTCAATATTTTGGTTTCATCGCTTTTTACCGGAATAAATCTATTGTCACCAATTAATTCTATTGAATAGTCACGAAATGAAAATAATATTTTACCACTTACTTTTAGAATTGAAGTAATGTCAGCAATGAATTTTTCAATTTCTTTTTTATTGTCAAGATGAGTAATTGTGTCGCCACAACAAATGATTAGTTCAGGTTCAATATTTGCGAGTTGGCTAATATTCCTAATGTCTTCATTTAGTATTTCTATGTTTAGTCCAATGGCATTGACTTTTAATTCCTCCAGAAGTTGTTGATTGAAATCAATGGCTGTTACATTAAAACCAAGTTTTGCAAGTGCTACGCTTTGAATTCCGTGTCCTGCTCCTAAGTCTATCGCATTTTTGGAAGATAACGGAATGATCAAATTGTCCTTAAGAAAATTCTTAAATTCATTTTGTTTTGTTTCAAAATCTCCTGTCATCCAAGAGTAAAAGTTCCCAAGATGTTTGTCATAATGTTCTTTTGTTGTCATCATTCTTTACCAATAATTTTTCATTAAATCAGCAACCCATGCGGGTTGTTTAACCTTTCCTTTGGGTTGATATTCCTTAAATACAGGCTTTATATCCAAAACAGAGGTACCGTCAATTGCATCAAGATATTTCACTTTTATTGTCCGGCCATTATGTTCTAAAAGTTGAACAGTACAAATTCCAATTCTATTCGGCCGGTCTTTTTTTCGTTGTCCAAAAATACCTACTGATGGATATTTTAGGTTTTCTCTCGGATGTCCGGAGAATATTATATTCCTGCTCTCTACCTTATCAAAGAAATAAAGAATTTCAAGATGCGAGAAATCAGAAATGCCATTAAATGCTTCTGTTGGAATATTGTCTGCAAGTACAATTTCGGAAATTATATTTTGCCAATGATCATCAATAGCGGTACTCCTGGAGTTTTTAACTGTTGCTATTGGTGTTATTTCTATTTTCATTCGATTTGTTTTCTTTTAAATGGCATATAATGCCTTACGGTTATGTTGCTTGCCGCTTTTCTACATTTATATTTGTTGGTTTTCCACTCTGTTCAAATTTTCAATTTCTTGTCTTGATGGCTCACTAGGTGAGGCATGAAATATAATTAATGTTCAAGCGGCCCCTCCGTAAGCTTCGGGGAGCTTTTTGCTTTCTGTTTTTTCATCAAAAATAGCTACTTTTCAGGATGTTTAACCTTTAAAATTTTGTAAGATGGAAAAAAAATTCATCCTGAATCGCCAGAGGCTTTGTCGCTTTTGCAAAAGACAATGATTGCCGGCAAATATTCGCCGCGAAGTATTGCCACGTACCTTCGTGAAGTGCGGTATATCTGCACTTATTTCACCGATTTGCCGCCTATGCAATGGCCGACCTGCACATCATTGATTACATGAACTACCTGAAAACGGTTCACCAGGTATCATACAGCAAAAGCAAGATGACGGCGTAAATCGTGGCTTTCTTCTTTCGCCAGGTACTCAAGCGTCACTCAACTGATCAAACCGCAACAACAGGTCTTGCTCAGAGTATTCTCAAAAAACCGGCTACTTTTTCCACTAAGGCAATAACTCCAACACCGGGGCCGCTGAACAGGTAATAGACCGAAAAGCCCGAAAGTGTGTATGCAACTTCCGGGCTTTTGTTTTTAGGCTTTTCGGCTATCAATCTATGTGTTACCCGGCGTTTATTATTTTATAGTATTGATAAAGAGACTGTTCTACCAAGTCCAAGTTCAAATAATTTATAAAGAGTTGATAGCTGTATATCACTATGTCCGTTTTCGATTCTTGAAATGAAACTTTTTTTCGTTCCTGTTTTTTCAGCCAATTGTTCTTGTGTCATTGAAGCAAGGCGTCTTTCTTCTTTTAGTATCTCACCAATAGCAAATGCTTTTGCCTTAATTTCAAAGTCTGTTCTTTTTTTTTGTCCCAATTTTACCATAATGCTTGTCGAGATGCTCGTCTAAGGTCGTTATGCTTTTATTTGTTTGACTTTTTGTTTTCATCTCTCATATTTTTAAATTTTTCAATAAAGTATTCAAATTTTAGCTTTAAAGCTTTTTCGATTTCAACAGTCGGGGTTTTCTGACTCTTTTTTTGAAAACCATTGAAGAGAACAACAATTTTTCATACATCATAACAACAGAAAATCCTGAAAATGTTTCCTTGAAATACTATTCTTATTTCATAGAGCCCGTCTGTACCTTCCAAATGTTGGAAAAATTTGTAAGGAATTCTATCTGCAACTTCAATAACAAATAAAACATAGTCGATTTTTCTTTTACTTTTTCAGATTGTTGATCAAAAAAGTCTGAAAAGTAATTTTTAAAATAATTTATTTTTCTAATCCGTTCCATGTAATATTTTTTGTAAAGTTAACTAATAATGGAACAAAAAGTAAAAAAGCAACTTAAAATGAATTTTAGTAAGTGAGATTCTTAAAATGACGGGTAGCACGTAATAGACCAAAAAGTATGTACGGCCTTTAAGGCAGTAAAAGCGGCAGGCGGGTCCGGAAGTTGCTTACAAACTTCCGGGCTTTTGTTTAAAGGCTTTTCAGCTATCACGCTATGCGTTACAAGCTGGCGTTATTTTTATCTCTTTTTTAAATACTCTCAAGTTTTGTAATCCAATTATTAAAATGAGGACAACTGTTCCTTAACTTAGATAATCCGATGTCCTGTGCTACTAATGGACCAACTTGAGCCTTTTGTGCCTTATAATCTTGTATATGCCTTATTATTCTTTTTGAGGGAGCATTTTCTGATGATTCGTTAATCTCTTCAGGATCCAAACCCTTTATGTTATCTTTTAATTTGTTAATAGCAGACTGTTTGTCAGGAAACATTGTTATCAACCTATCAGGCTCTACCATTAAAAATGATTCAAATTCATGTAATTGAACATAGGGAATAAAATGGGTATGGTTAATATCCTTAGCAATAGCAGATTCCAATAAATCTATTTTTTGTATGGGTTATTTATTTTTTGAATTTCCGCACTATAGGGACTTAACTTATCTTTGGGGAAAGCATATAAGTCAATCATGCTTGTATACCAAGAATTTGTATGGTTTCTATCAGATTGAATCCATCTTAAAACGTCATTGCGCAATTTTACATATTTTAACAAACCGCCTTTTGAAGGTTTATTATTAATTCTATACCAACCAGTTCTGATTTTACGGGCAAATACAAAAATATGTAATGGGGCAAAATGCCCTACTAACAAGTCATTTACAAATGCTTCTTCGGAACTTCCTTCAACTACTATGTTTAAGAATTTCATGGGCGCCCTCCAATAACATTTTTTTCCCAAATCTGTCCGGTTGAAAATTCCTCAAGGTATGCTTGTAATTTCTCACTATCAGGACATTTATACTCAGAACTACGCAATTTTCTGTCTATTACCACAAGCTCATCAAGTTCAAAATTATTTACTAAACTAATTGATTGAGTAGCGATAAATACCTGGCAATGTGAAGAAGCAGCCTTAATAAGCCCGGCTACAGCATCTATTGCACTTGGGTGCAAACCCAATTCAGGTTCATCTAAAAATAAAACAGTAGGTAAATCTTTTGGGTTCTGACCTAATAAACTTATTAAGGCAATTGTTCTTAACATGCCGTCTGATGCTTGTCCCGCATTAAATATTTTGTTTGTACCTTTTTCTTTCCATCTCAAAAGTATTTGCCCAAATTCTTCATATAATTCAAAGTCATCAAAAAAAGGTAAAACTAAGCGTATGTACTTAACTATACGCTGATAATATGCTTTTTCTTCATTTTGCAAACGATATAAAAAACTACCTAAATTCTCACCGTTTTGCTTTAACCATCTTCCATCAGAGACTGACCATTTAAGACGCATTGGTGCAGTATCACTTGTATTATGAAATTGATAAACAATAAGTTTTCTAAGAAGGTTTAAAATAGTAGTAGCTGTTTGATTAGATACAGAAGGTAAACGGGCTTCTTCATGTCCGACTCCGCAAGAACTCCATCTCGCTTCTCCCTGAATTCGATTAGCTGCAAAACGATATTTTTCTTCTCTGAAAACTAATTTATCAGGTTTTGCAAACATTAAACTAAAAGAATATTCATTTACACCTGAAGGTGTTTTTATTTGCAAATGAGCATCTATACTCTTTGTAACATCAGCCCCATCATGCAATACATCATTCGCTCCACCCAAGTATGCAACGTGTTCTTGCAATTTGCCGTCAGAATTTAGCATCCAACTTAAAAATTTAAAAAACGAAATAAAGTTACTTTTACCTGCACCATTAGGTCCAATCAATACATTAATGGAATGAGGTATAAAATCCTCTATGTTTTTAATACTCTTATACCCTTTGATAGTAAAAGACTTAAGTTTTATATCTGACATTATTATTTTCTTTAAAAATCAATAATCTACAAATATATAATTTTTACGATTATTCATTTCCATTTTTAGGTTCATCCATGTTGATAATGGTTTTCACGCTTGCTGGCAGTCGAGTCGGAGAGGGGAGTTTCACCCCTTCCCTCTCACAGAACTCCCGAAACTTCGGGATGAACCTCTCGATTCATACGGCTCTTCATGTTCATCCACAAATGTAAGTCAATACTATAGATGTATCAACTACCATTGTGGAAATATTCCGGGATTCACCTTGTACTTGGTTCTCAAATACTTCAAAGCTGCCCTCCTTGACAAATCCTTCCACCACCATACCCGCTTCACCAACCGGATATTCAAGCGATGCCAGATTTCATGCGTAAGTCCCGACCAAAACTTTCAGTAATAGTTCATCAGTCCTCTGACAACCGGTGTCAGCAACTTAGAGAGAGGCTCAATGTTACCCCGCTTTTTTATGCAGGTACATTGAACGGAATTTCTCCAGAATTACTGTTTTGGATTTTATCGGAATTAATCCGTTTTTATTAACCGAAAAATATTCCCAAAAACTTTAATTTCTATAAGCGGTTTTAATATTAAACTTCAGTCATAAGGCGGGATTTCGTGTAATCCTGCATGTACGGGACTTCATGTTCGGTCTCGTTCCTCGACCACACGAAGCCTAATTTATTGGGGCTGGTTATTTATTTGTTTCCTTTTTGCTAAATAAAATATCAAGATAAATAGCAGGTACAAAAAAAGAAGAAAGGGTACTCCTACACCAAAGATCAGGTTATAGATAAAGGGTATTTTTGTGGGGCCTGTATCATAAGGGTTGGCAGGATGAGACTTTTGATATTTAATTACTCGATTAATCATTTCGACATATTGCTGATCAACAACTGCTCCCCGCTTTATCAACTTATCTTCTGAATTTTCAAATTCAAAAGGGAAACCATTTTTGCTGAATTGTTCACTTATTGGAGAATAAAAAATAAAACCTGTAAAAACGTCTTTATAGGTCAGCCCCCTTACCTGAAGATACCTGGCATCAAAATGATCATCACCAAACGGACTTCCGGTAAAAGTAAATCCGACATAAGGTTCACCGGCTAGTTCAAAGGCTGCATCCCATTTCCCATTCTGAATGGGGACGAATGCCCAAAGATACTTCATAGAAATGGTGTTTATCATTACGTTAGATACCTTGCCGGGTAAAGCCTTCATGATATAGCCTGTTGTTGAGCTAAAATAGTTTCTTCCATTGGGGGCTAAGCCATAGCCATGATAAGAATTCATAATTACAAGCGCTTTCGATTGCTTTTGCCCGGACAATTTCTTGTTGTACTTATCAATAACCTGAACTGCCATCAGGCTGTCTCTATTGGGATTTGTATAGTTCTGTAAAAATGTTTCATGAGTAGCTGTTTCCCAGTTCACAGGCAGATCGGTGAAATACCATTTTATTTTACTACTATCGGGCAATGTCCAATTCAGTGTATGAACTGTTTTAAACATATCAAACAAGTTGGTATTGTCCCACAAGGGCCATATTGCATTATTGTTTCTCGCCAAACGTGCAGTCGCCCTATTTAACTCTTCTTCTGTTTGATAACATGTATTAAAATAATTTTCCAGTGAGTCTTGATAACTTACCGAGCCGCATTCTGTAAATATATTACCAATACGGTCACTAAATCTTTTGTCGTTTATCACTTTAAAAATGAATTCATATTGAGAATATTCCGGATGCATGCGTTCAGAAATCACAACTATATCAAACTTATTAAATAAGTCAAAAATGTAATCTACAGGATCCTGGGAATGATTCCTGATGTAATCGGCGTAAAGTTCTATTTCCCTGGTATTCGGATGAGATATAGGATATTTAGCAGTAATGTTATTTTGGTTTATCAACAAAGGATAAATGGCAAATGAAATTGATGAAATATACAAAATCGCAAACGATAAAATCGTATATTTCGGTAAATTTGCTGAAACATTCTTATTCTTTATTGTAGCGGTTTTTGACATCCACTCCCACCAGGTTTGTTTAAAAGTAAGTAGGAAAAGAGCAGAAATTATAACGATCAACATCATTTCAATTATAATCAATAGGAAATGAGTTTCGGACTTCAGATTCTCAAAACAATACAAGGGTAAAATAATTCCTAACACTCCTTTAAAAATAAACTCCCTTTTGAAAAGTGCTGATGGATTAGCTTTATCTCCGTTAATCCTGACGATGCAAAGCCCAGTGAATATTTTAGCAAGTGTTCTCCCCTCAAGTAAAATATATGACAGGAAGTAGTAACCAATAAATACCCCGATCAAAATATTACCAAACGTAATGAATGTGAAGTAGTAAATTAGAACCTGGCATAAAGATGTGATGCAATAGATTGCTGAAATATCTATAAATACAGAAACAAGCCTGAGCCAGAAGTGACTTTTCCTCTTCATTTTATGGATTCTTTGTCAATAAATATGTAAAGGTTTGTTGTCAATAAATTTATTACGCCCAATTTTATATTATCGCCAGTGTTTATCCAGTCTCAAGTTAGAATTATCCTAACTGATTTAAAATATCTAAAGAGGTTTCAGCAACATTCATCATTATATATTTCATTTCTTTTCTTTCCAAACTTCACATCTTGCATATAGTGATGCCGCTTGCAACATCACTGAAGCTTTTTTATTACTGATGAAAATATTTTTACAATAATTTTTGTTAATCGGCATACAATAATTTGCTGCTGTTACTCTATCAATTCTATTCATTCCTCCGGCGTCAGGTCTGATTTCAATGAAAGTACCATCTGGCTTAAAAACCTGTACTATTTTTGTTGCAAAATTTGACCCTTGTATAAAAATGACATAAGGGAAATGTAATTCATCGAGCATATAATTTCTTATCTCGTTAATATTTTTGTATGCTCTTTCAATGGCATTACCTGCTACCATTAAATCTTGATCTTTATTTTTTCCAACAAGAATCCCGCCTTGGATATTTTCTATGTCTTTGCCTTGGTATTTTGCTTTACTAACTAAAATAATGCGCGGCTTCCCTTTTTTATCTAATACCTCAATGATTCCACCGTCAGGTTTTATTCTTGACTCTTTCACAAACAATGTTTGTCCTAAGCGAGCATCTATTGAACAAAGTTTTTGATTTATTTCTTGTTTGCTGATCCCTATTCTGTAATTGAAGGTATATTTTGGATATTTTTTCTTCAATGCAGTGAATACTTCTTTGCTTACAGCACTAACCGAACTGTCATGAGCTTGTGCAGATTTACCAAAGATGCCAGTCGCACCTCCAGATTTAATATGTTGTGTAGTAAGTCTTCCTCTTTGACCTTTCTTCATGTTACTGCCATTTCAATATTTTTGGATAGTTTGTTATTTTCAAAATCTATTTCCCTAAGCACTGAATCAATATCAGTGTTTTTAAGTATTCTATATTGCGGCAAGAAAATATTTGATTCTATCTGCCTAGTGTGACTATCAAAATAGTTGTTCAATTTCTTATCCGAATCAACTAATATCGAATGGCGCTGTTCTTCAATACAAACACGCCCCGTTGTTCCGGATCCTGCAAAAAAGTCCAGCACAGTAGAACCTTTGTATGATAATGCCTTAACAAAACGCTGTATAATCTCTGCCGGTTTTTGCGTTAGATGCCCTACCCGCTCTTTTGAGTTTCCGTTTAATCTGTTTATTTCCCAAACGTTAGTCGGGTTTTTACCCTTTTCTACACTGTCAGGATTTAGGCGTTTATCTTTTTTGTACAACTCTTTGGTTTCTTCGTCAAACGGTACTCTTACCTCATCCAAATTAAAATAATATTTATTGGTTTTCGATAACCAAATAGCTTCCTCATGTCTGTTTGCAAAAAACCTGTGTGCGCTCATTCCGTTTTTGTAATACCAAATCACAAGGTTTGTAAAACGCAAATTTGTGTGGTGCCTGGTGTAGTGCATTATTTCTAACAAGTCACCTTTTTTTAGGTTTTGATATTGAAAGCCGCCAAAGATTACACAATTACCTGTTTCAGATAATACACGAAAGATTTCGTCTAACCATTGTTTTGCCCAATCAAGATAATTGTTGAATGTGTCCCAAGTATCTATGTCAAGATTATAGGGCGGATCAATTAATATTAATTGAATGGAATTGTCAGGAAGTTTTTTTAAAAACTGAACTGCATCTTCAATAAATATTGCTTGAATTGTTTTCTCTATTTCTTTATCATCTATTAAAGAACTATGTTTAATACCATTTTTCTTAAGACTATTTAGGGCTCTATGCCCACTATTAAAATGTGATTTATTAGCCACAAATTTAAATGGATCTGAAGTGCTGCAAAGTTACTTCATTTTGACGAAGTTACAGTTTTATGGCTCATTATTTAGGCTAAATTATTATTTGATGTGCCAAACAGAAAGTAATCCTGAAAACTCATATCCCCAAAATTCGATGAAATACATTCTTATTTTCGTACGAGAATGGAAATTGTATATTGTTTAGCCCGTAGAGCCTGCCCCGCTGAAAGCGGGGGCTTCAAGATCAATAGAAATAGGTAGTCTATGGCGCTATATTGTCCGTAGGACATTAACAAATTAATAAACATGGCAAATACTTACACCCAGTTATTCGTGCATTATATTTTTGCTGTTC
>Ga0172369_10003664_pt1 | contig 20042 bp, 16 predicted proteins | sample LakKiv25m_FD_114539 | JGI IMG/M metagenome (GOLD analysis project Ga0172369, IMG submission 114539) | Freshwater microbial communities from Kabuno Bay, South-Kivu, Congo - kab_022012_11.25m | ecosystem: Environmental > Aquatic > Freshwater > Lake | place: Democratic Republic of the Congo...
CCCTCGCCCTCGGGACCTTCGACGGCGTGCACATCGGTCACCGGGCGGTGATCGATCGGGCCGTCGAGGTCGCGCGCGAGCGCGGCTTCACGAGCGCCGCAGTGACGTTCGATCGCCACCCTCTCGCCGTCATCGACCCCGCGCGCGTGCCGCGCCTGCTGACGTCCCTCGACGAGAAGATCCGGCTGGTCGGCGAGCTCGGACCGGACGAGTTCATCGTGCTGCCGTTCGACGAACGCCTGGCGGCGCTGACCCCGGCCGCGTTCTGCGCCGACCTGCTCGCCCGGACCCTGCGGGCGCGGGCGGTCGTGGTCGGCGAGAACTTCAGCTTCGGCGCCGGCGGCGCCGGCGACGCGGCGCTCCTGCGCGCCTGCGGCGCCGAGCATGGGTATGAGGTGGAGATCGTGGAGCTCGTGACGGAGCACGGCGCGACGATCAGCTCGACGCGCATCCGCCGCCTCCTGCACGACGGCGCTCTCGAGGAGGTCAGAGAGATCCTCGGGCGGCCGCCGTCCGCCACCGGCAAGGTCGTGCATGGAGACAAGCGCGGGCGCATGCTGGGCGTGCCGACCGCGAACGTGGACGTGGAGGCTGGCACCATCTTCCCCGGCCGCGGCGTGTACGCCGCCCGGGTGCTCGTCGGCGGCCGGTGGTACCGGGCCGCCGTCAACATCGGCCACAACCCGACCTTCCAGAGCCGCGAAGCGCCGACGACGCACGTGACCGTCGAGGCCTTCCTGCTCGGCTTCGACGGGGACATCTACGATCGGGAGATCAGGCTGGACTTCCTGCACCGGATCCGGGCCGAGAAGCGCTTCGACGGGCCGCCGGAGCTGGTCGCCCAGATGCGTCTGGACATCGGCGCCACAGCCCAGCTCGAGGATCCGGCCTACGCGGATGTCGCGCTGCCGGCCGGCCGGCCGGCCTGGGGCTGACCCCGCGGCGCGTCCCGCACGATTTCTCGCGGGACTCCGCCTGTGCTACCCTAACGCGACCGCTTTCTTGGTCGCGGGCGGCCAACCCGCGTCTAGGTTCCCGGATACTCCCCAGAGGGAGGTGAGACACCATGGCAGTCACCAAAGAGACCAAAGAGACGATCATCGCCAAGCACGCCAAGCACGACGGCGACACCGGCTCCCCCGAGGTCCAGATCGCACTCCTCACGGCGCGCATCGAGACCCTCACCGAGCACCTCAAGACCCACAAGAAGGACCATCACAGCAGGCGCGGCCTGCTCAAGATGGTCGGTCAGCGCCGGCGCCTTCTCAACTACCTGCAGGCGCGCGACCTGGAGCGCTACCGCGCGCTCGTCAAGGAGCTCGAGCTCCGCAAGTAAGACCGCCACGCGGCGCCGGACGCGCCGCGCCGATCGTCACGTGTCAACGCCACGCCGACGAGACAGTACCCGCGCGCAATGGGGCGCCGGGTCGAGAGACACGAAGGAAGAGATGAACAGACTAGAAGTGGAAGTCGGGGGTCAGACCATCACCCTCGAGACCGGCCGCCTCGCGAAGCAGGCCAACGGCTCAGTGCTCGTGACCTGCGGCGACACGGTCGTCCTCGTGGCCGCCACGGCACGCGAGACCGTGCGTGAGGGGCAGGACTTCTTCCCCCTCACCGTCGACGTGGAAGAGCGTCACTACGCCGCCGGCAAGATCCCCGGCGGCTTCATCAAGCGCGAGAGCCGCCCGAGTGAGAAAGCCATCCTCGCCGCGCGGCAGATCGACCGGCCGATCCGGCCGCTGTTCCAGAAGGGCTTCATGAACGAGGTCCACGTGGTCGCGACCACGTTGTCCGTGGACTTCGAGATCCCGTACGACATCCTCGCGACGCTCGGCGCCTCCGCGGCGCTGACGCTGAGCGAGATCCCGTTCCTCGGCCCGATCGGGTCCGTTCACGTCGGGCGCATCGACGGCCAGCTGGTCGTCAACCCGACGCTCGAGGAACTGCAGGACGAGTCCGATCTCGACCTGGTCGTCACCGGCACTGCCGATGCCATCGTCATGGTCGAGGCCGGCGCCCAGGAGGTGTCGGAGAGCGTCATCGTCGAGGCCCTGCGTCTGGCGCACGAGGAGATCAAGAAGCTCGTCGCCGTCCAGCTCGAGCTGCAGAAGCTCGCCGGCAAGCCCAAGTGGGACGTGCCCGAGTACACCGTCGACGAGGCGATCCTCGAGCAGGTCCGCACCGGGTTCGGGGCGGCTCTGGATGCCGCCACACAGGTGCACGACAAGAAGGCGCGCCAGGACGCGACGTCCGAGGTGAAGGAGTCCGCGTACGCCCAGCTTCTCGGCGACGACCCGGATCCCGAGCGCGTCGTCCAGGTGCGCCGCGCCGTCGCCAGGATCGAGAAGGACATCGTCCGCGATCGCATCGCCGTCAAGAAGATGCGTCCCGACGGCCGCGCGACGGACGAGGTCCGGCCGATCGCCTGCGAGGTCGGCCTCATCCCGCGCACGCACGGCAGTGCCCTGTTCACGCGCGGCGAGACGCAGGCCATGAGCCTGCTCACGCTGGGCGGCACCGGGGAGTTCCAGCGCATCGACGGCCTCGGCATCGAGGACAAGAAGCGCTACATCCACCACTACAACTTCCCGCCGTACTCGGTGGGGGAGACCGGCTTCATGCGCGGCCCGAAGCGCCGTGACATCGGCCATGGCGCCCTCGCCGAGCGCGCCCTGCTGCCCGTCCTGCCGGACGAGGTCGAGTTCCCCTACACGATCCGCATCGTCTCGGAGATCCTCGAGAGCAACGGCTCCTCCTCCATGGCCAGCGTCTGCGGCAGCACCCTCTCGCTCATGGACGCCGGCGTGCAGATCAAGCGCCCGGTCGCAGGCACCGCGATGGGCCTCATCAAGGAGGGCGACGACTACGTCGTCCTGACCGACATCGCCGGCGTCGAAGATCATCTGGGCGACATGGACTTCAAGGTCGCCGGCACCGCCGACGGCATCACCGCCCTGCAGATGGACATCAAGATCACGGGCGTCACCTTCGAGATCCTCACCGAGGCGCTGGAACAGGCCCGCAAGGCCCGCCTGCACATCCTCGGCAAGATGCTCGAGGCCATCGCCGAGCCGCGCAGCGAGCTCAGCGAGTGGGCGCCGCGCATCTTCAGCATCCAGATCAATCCCGACCAGATCGGGCTGGTGATCGGCAAGGGCGGCGAGACCATCCGCGGCATGACCGAGGAGTTCAGCGCCGACATCGACATCCAGGACGACGGGACGATCTTCATCTGCGCCCCCGACGAGGAGGCCGCGGAGGGCGTCAAGAACCGCATCCAGTCGATGACCAAGGAGGTCGAGGTCGGGGACGTGTTCACCGGCCGGGTCGTCAAGACCACCGACTTCGGCGCGTTCGTGGAACTCAAGAAGGGCACCGACGGACTGCTGCATATCTCGCGTCTGGCTCCCAAGGGCGAGCGCGTCAAGAACGTCGAGGACGTCGTCAAGCGCGGCGATACGGTGACCGTCGAGGTCGTCGAGATCGACAAGGCGCGCAACCGCATCGGGCTGACGCTCCTCAAGTCGGCCGACGCGGAGTAAGAGAAGAAGCGCAGCAGGGAGCGGGCCACGGAGGCCTACCGCCTGTCAACGCTGGAGAACGGCCTGAGAGTGGCCACCGAGCGCGTGGATGCCGTGCGCTCGGTGGCCCTCGGGTTCTGGATCGCCGCCGGCTCCCGGCTGGAGCCGCTGGAACTGGCCGGGGTCTCCCACTTCATCGAACACCTGATCTTCAAGGGGTCGGCGACCTACTCGGCCGCCGACATCGCGCATATCTTCGACGACATGGGCGCGGAGCCCAACGCCTCCACTTCGAAGGAGCACACCCTCGTCAATGCACGCCTGCTCGACGAGGATCTCGATCTTGCGTTCGAGGTCCTCGCTGAGATGGTCGCGCGCCCGGCGTTCGCCGATCTCGACCAGGAGCGTGAGGTCGTGCTCGAGGAAGTCGCGATGTACGAGGATTCTCCGCCGGAGCTTATCCACGACGATCTGTGTGAGGTCGTCTTCGGAGAGCATCCTCTGGGGCGTCCGATCATCGGCCACTCGGAGACCCTCCGGGCGCTCGATCTGGAGACGGTCCGCTCGTATCACGACGCGCACTACGTGAACCCCGGCATCGTGGTGGCGGCCAGCGGCCACGTGGACCACGATCGCCTCTGCGAGCTGACGGCGACGCACTTCCGTCCCGAGCCCGGGGCGGCCATCCGTCGCGCCGATCTGAGCGCCCCCGGGACGCGTCACACCGCGCGCTTCACGCGGAAGGACACCGAGCAGTACCACGTCTGTCTCGGTGGCCCGGGGCCGCGACGCGGGGACCCGGATCGATATGCCGTGTTCGTGGTCGACACGCTCCTCGGCAGCTCGTGGAGCTCGCGGCTCTTCCAGGAAGTGCGGGAGAAGCGCGGCCTCGCGTACTCCGTGTACTCGTACACGTCGCTCTATGCCGACGCCGGTCTCACCGCCGTGTACTTCGGCTCGCGTGAGGAGGCCGTCGAGGAGGCCATGACGGTGATCCTCGAGGCTTTGGGCGATCTCGAGCGATCGATGACCGCCTCGGCGATCGACCGCGCCAAGAACCATCTCAAGGGACAGCTCGTTCTGAGCATGGAGAGCCCCGGCTCCCGTATGCAGACGCTGGGACGAGCGGTGCTCCTCGAGCAGCCGGTGCTCACCGTGGACGAGGTGCTGGCTCGCATAGAGGCGGTCGATCACGACGCGGTGGTGGCCGCCGTGCGGCGGTACTATGACCCCGCCACGTGGTCGACGGCGTGCATCGGCCCGCGTCCGGAGCCGTTCCGGGCCGTCACCGAAGGCTTCGTCTGGGAGGAACGATGACCGACATCCTCGTGACCGGCGCGGCCGGCAAGATGGGGTCTCTGAGCGCCGTTACCATCGCCGCGCAGGACGACCTCGACCTTGTCGCGCTCGTCGACCCGAAGGGCGGCGACGGCGACGGCGTCCCCTTCTTCGCGGACGTCGCCCAAGCGCTGGCGCTCACCTCTCCGCAGGCGGCGCTCGAATTCAGCGTTCCCGGCGCCGTCTTCGCGAACACGACGGCGCTGCTCGCCGCCGGTGTGCCCACTGTGGTGGGTGCGACCGGCCTGGACGACGCGCAGGTCGACGCACTGAGCGCGACGGCTTCGGCGGCGGGAGTCGGGCTCGTGATCGTGCCGAACTTCGCCCTCGGAGCGGTCCTGCTCATGCGCTTCGCGGCGGAGGCGGCGCGCTACTACGAGCACGCCGAAGTGATCGAGATGCACGAGAAGGCCAAGGTCGACGCGCCGTCGGGGACCGCCCTTCGGACCGCTCGCCTGATGGCGGAGGCGCCGGGGTCGGCCCTGCAGGCCCCGCCTGGCGGCGGCCAGCCGTCGCGAGGTCTCACGGCGGCGGGCCTCGTGAACGTGCACAGCGTGCGGCTGCCGGGAGTCGTCGCCCACCAGGAAGTGCTGTTCGGCGGAGACGATGAGGTGCTCACGCTTCGCCACGACTCGCTGTCGAGGCATTCCTTCATGAGCGGCGTCCTGATCGCTCTGCGGAAGGTCACAGCCGTCACGGGGACGGTCGTGGGACTTGAGAACCTGCTTGACTGATGGGTGCGACCACGGCACTTCATTCGACGGGGGGATGACATCGTGACCGACAGCCTGGGGACCATCCTCACCGCGATGGTGACGCCGTTCGACGACGGCCTCGCCGTCGACCATGCGCGGCTCGCCACGCTCGCCGACCACCTTCTCGAGAACGGCTCCGACGGTCTCGTCGTGGCCGGCACGACCGGCGAGTCGCCGACGCTCAGTGACGCCGAGAAATCGGCGATGTTCCGCACCGTCCTCGAGGTCGCACGCGGCCGGGGCGTCGTCGTCGCCGGCGCCGGCAGCAACGACACGCGGCACAGCATCGAGCTCACACGCGAGGCGGAGCGGGTCGGCGTCGACGCGGTGCTGCTCGTCACGCCTTACTACAACAAGCCGCCGGAGCGCGGCCTGATCGCTCACTTCCAGGCGGTAGCCGCCGCCACGAGCCTGCCGGTCATCGTGTACAACATCCCCGGTCGTACCGGCGTGAATCTCGCGCCGGAAGCTCTTGCCGTCCTCGCCGAGACGCCGAACATCGTGGCCGTGAAGCAGGCGAACCCGGACCTGGCGGAGACCGATCGCCTGATGGCGATCAGCGACCTCGGCGTCTATGCCGGCAACGACGACATGCTGTGCGACATCGTCACCCGCGGCGGGCTCGGCGGCATCTGTGTGGCGAGTCATCTCGTCGGTCCGCAGATGGCCGGGATCGCCCGGCTGGCGAGGTCCGGTGACACGGTCGCGGCCGCAGCCGAGGACGCGCGGTTCCACGGCCTGTACAAGGCGCTGTTCGTGACCACCAACCACATCCCGGTGAAGGCGGCGCTGAACGCCGTCGGTGCGCCGGTGGGCGGCTTGCGGCTGCCGCTCGTCGAGGCGACGGACGATGAGGTGGCGACGGTGACGGCCGAACTGCGTCGCCTCGGCCTGCTCCATTCTTGAGACAGCAACGGGAGAGCCGCGCGGACATCCCCGTGATCGCGGGCGACGCGCCTCAGCCCTGAAGAAAGGTCCATCATGAGTGAAGACACCGTCAGGATCATCCCCCTCGGGGGCCTCGGTGAGATCGGCAAGAACATGACCGCCGTGGAGTACCGCGGCAAGATCGTCGTGCTCGACTGCGGTGTCGAGTTCCCGCGAGACGAGATGCTCGGCATCGACCTCGTCCTGCCCGACATCAGCTGGCTGCTCGAACGCCAGGACGACGTCCTCGGGTTCCTGATCACCCACGGTCACGAGGACCATCAGGGGGCGCTGCCCTTCGTGCTGAAGCAGATGAACAGGCCGGTGTATGGGAGCCGCTTCACGCTGGCCCTCATCAAGTCCAAGCTGGACGAGCACGGGCTGCTGAAGAGCACCGAACTCATCGAGGTCTCCGAGAAGTCGCGTCTTGACCTCGGACCGTTCGGCGTCTCGTTCATCGCGACGACTCACAGCGTCCCCGACTCGCTCTCGATCGTGCTGGAGACTCATCTCGGCGCCGTCGTGCTCACCGGCGACTACCGCTTCGACCACACGCCGATCGACGGCCGCATCACCGATGTCAACGCCTTCGCGCAGCTTGGAGACAGGGGCGTGCTGGCGCTGCTCGGCGACTCGACCAACGCCGAGACGCCGGGGTCGACCGCCTCGGAGAGTACGGTCGGCCACGCCTTCCACCAGATCTTCGCCGAGGCGGAGGGTCGCGTGATCGTCGCGAGCTTCGCCTCGCACATCCATCGCATCCAGCAGGCGATCACCATCGGCCATCTGCATGGGCGCAAGTTCGCCCTCTCCGGCCGCTCGATGGTCAAGAACGCGAACATCGCCCGCAACCTCGGCTACCTCGACGTGCCGGACGGCGCGATGATCAAGCTCACGCAGATCGACGACTACCGGCCCGAGGAGGTCCTCATCCTGTCGACGGGCAGTCAGGGCGAGCCGCTCTCGGCGCTCACGCGCATGGCGTTCAACGACCACCCCCAGGTGGAGTTGCACGAGGGGGATACCGTCGTGATCTCCGCCAAGGCGATCCCCGGCAATGAGCGCAGCGTCACAGGCACCATCGACCGGCTGCTGAAGGCCGGCGCGACGGTGATCTACGGTGAGCAGAGCGGCATCCACGTCAGTGGCCATGCCGCGCGCGAGGACCTCAAGATGATGCTCAACCTCGTCCGGCCCAGGTTCCTCGTCCCGGTCCATGGCGAGTACCGCATGCAGTACCTGCACGCCGGGATCGCCCGCGAGACTGGGCTCGGCGACGAAGACATCTTCATCCTCGAGAACGGTGACGTCCTCGAGCTCAGCGCCGACAACGCCGAGATCGTCGACAAGGTCCCCACGGGCATGGTCTTCGTGGACGGCTACGAGCTGGGCGACGCCGGCGGAATCGTGCTGCGCGACCGGCAGCAGCTCGCCGGCGACGGCATCCTCATCGCCGTGGTCACCATCGACGCCCAGAACGCCGATTCTGTGGCTCCGGCGGAGCTCGTGGCGCGAGGCTTCCTGCACGACGACGAGCGGCTCCAGGAGATCCTCGACGAGTGCGCCGTGGCGCTCGACGACCTCCTCGACGACCTCGGCGCCGATCACGTCACGGGCCAGCGGCTCATCCGTGACGACATCAAGGACCGTCTTGCCGACCTCGTCTACAAGCGGACGCGCCGGCGGCCGCTGATCATGCCGGTGGTGGTCGAGGTCTGAGCGTCGATCCGGCGGTCGCGCCCTAGGATTCGGCGGACGCGCGTCGAAGACGTCGTCATGGCGACCGCACGCCCAAAGCAGGCACGTCGGCGCACCGGCGCGGCGGGCCGCGCGCGTCCTGCGCCTGCGACGCGGAAGGAGGGGCCGCCGGCCTCCCGGCATCGTCGCGAGCTGGCGGCGATCGCCTGCCTCGCGATCGCCGTCTTCCTGGCGTTCGTCCTCTTCCTCGGATGGGACGGCGGTGCGCTGGGCCGCTGGCTGACCGACTCGGTCCGGTGGCTCGTCGGGATCCTTGCCTTCGCGGTCCCCTTCATCCTCGGCCTGGTCGCGTATCTCCTCGTCGTGAACGAGGAGCGCCTCCCGCGGCGCGGTCTCAGCTGGGGTGTCGCGCTGATCGTCGCGGGTGTGGCTCTGGCCGCCGCGGCGGACGCATTCGGTATCTTCGCCGGTTCGCGTGTGGACCGGCTGTTCCGTGACGAGTACGTGAGCGTGCACGGCGGCATGCTCGGCGAGGTGCAATGGGCTGTGCTCAGCCCGTTCGTCGGACGTGTGGGTGTCGACGTCCTCGTGATCGCGCTTCTGGCTGCCGGCGGCCTGCTGGTCACGGGATCCTCGCTGCGACAGTGGGCGTCCCACTCGCGCCACGGCGTCGCCGCGGCGGGACGCGCCGCCCGCAACCAGGCGGAGGCCCTCGGGGCGCGCCGCCGTGACACCGCGGAGACCCGGATCGTCGAGCTCGACGAATCGCCGACGATCGACTCCAGCGACTTCCTGCGGACGTCGCTGACCCCGGCCGCCCGTGAGGAGCCGGCGGAGGTCGTCCGACCGGCGGGCGTCATCGACGGCATGATCGCCGCGCCGGAGATCTTCGGCGATCCTCCGCTCGAACCGCCACAGGCGGCGGATGAGCCCGCGCCGGAGGAAGAAGCAGGTATTCAGGAACAACTCTCACTGGCCGCTGCGGGGGGGCGGGGCGAAGGCGTCGCCCTGGCGTTCGCGGAAGCCGAGAAGCGCCAGTGGAGGCTGCCCGACCCGGCTCTGCTCCGTCGCCTGGGCGAGGGCAGCGGCGAATCTCCGGATGCGGTCGCCCGGGTCACGCAGCAGCTCGTGGAGACCCTCGGCCACTTCGGCATCCCGTCACAGGTCGTCGGGACCGTCTCGGGACCGCGGGTCACGCGGTACGAGCTGCGGCTGGCGCCGGGCATCAAGGTGAGTAAGGTTGCGAACCTCAAGGACGACCTGGCGTACGCGCTGGCGGCGACCGACGTCCGCGTCCAGGCCCCGATCCCGGGCAAGACCGCCGTCGGCGTCGAGGTCCCGAACGTCCAGGCCAACTACGTGTCGCTGGGCGACATCCACCAGCTGTTCCCCACGCACGCCTCGCCGATGGCCTTCTGGCTGGGGAAGGACGTCACCGGGAAGGCCGTGCTCGGAGACCTCGTGCGCATGGTCCACCTGCTGATCGCCGGGACGACGGGCTCCGGCAAGAGCGGCTGCCTGAACGCGCTCATCAGCTCCATCCTTCTGCGCGCCACGCCGGACGAGGTGCGCATGATCATGATCGACCCCAAGAAGGTCGAGCTCAGCAACTTCAACGGCGTGCCTCACCTGCTCGCGCCCGTGGTGACCAACATGAAGCAGGCGACGTACGTGCTCGACAACGTCTGCCGCGAGATGGACCGGCGGTACGACGTGCTTTCGCGCAACGGCTGTCAGGACATCCGGGCGCTGAACAAGAAGCTCGCCCGGGCGGGCGAAGAGACGATGCCGTACACGATGGTGATCATCGACGAGCTCGCAGACCTCATGATGGCAGCCCCATCGGAGGTCGAGGATTCGATCATCCGTCTCGGCCAGCTGGGCCGGAGCTGCGGTATCCACTTGGTCGTTGCGACGCAGCGACCGTCGGTCGATGTCGTCACCGGCATGATCAAGACGAACATCCCGTCACGGATCGCCTTCGCCGTGAGTTCGCAGACCGACTCGCGCATCATCCTCGACCAGGGCGGCGCCGAGAGCCTTCTCGGCATGGGCGACATGCTCTTCAGCCCCATGGGCAGCAGCAAGCTCCTCCGCGTGCAGGGAGCCCTCGTCACCAGCAGTGAGATGAAGCTGATCACCGACCATTGGCGTCGTCAGGCGAAGCCCGACTACCACGACGAGCTCCTGGAGAACCCGGCCGGACCGGACGCCGAGCAGCAGCACGCGGCCGCCGGCGGTGACGAGTACCTCGGCAAGGCCATCGAGACGGTCGTGAGTACCGGCGCGGCCAGCGTGGCGCTGCTGCAGCGGCGCCTGCGAGTGGGCTACGCCCGCGCCGGCCGTCTGATCGACATCATGGAGGAGATGGGCATCATCTCCGGATACGACGGCAGCAAGGCCCGCTCCGTGCTCATCGACGAGGGGTCGCTGCCTGCGACGCTCGCCCGCCTGCACGGGGAGCGCCTCGACGGAGATGAGGGAGATGCGTCCGCGCCGGCTCCGGCGTCCCTGCCCGTCGATGCGCCCGCCTCCTCCGAGGCGGGGGAGACGGCCCCGGAGTGAGCCGCCGGCGCGAGAGATTTGTCTTCACTCGGTGCGCTTACTAGACTGTACGTTCGGGTGGACCAACCGAGCACACCGCTCCGTGGCGAGTGAGGAGAACACCAGGCACCGTGTTTGAGATCGGCAACACGCTGCGCGAAGCCCGCGTCCGGCGCGCCCTCACGCTCCAGCAGGTCGAGGAAGACACGAAGATCCGTGTCAAGTACCTCCAGGCGATGGAGAACGAGGACTGGGACGTCATGCCCGGCGCCACGTACGTCAAGGGGTTCCTGCGCTCGTACTCGACGTACCTGGGTCTCGACCCGGACGTGATCATGGACGAGTTCCGCTCTCGCGGCTACACACCGGACGAGGACCGCCAGGAGCCGTTCGCGGGCTCGTCGGTCATCGGGAAGCCGCGCAGTCACCGCGGTCGCAACACCATCGTGTTCGTGGCGATCATCTGCCTCCTCGTCCTCGGGGTGATCTACGCGCTCGGCATGAACTCCGACGGCGACGAGAGCCCGTCCACGAAACCCGGAGCGCTCGGCATCAAGAGCGCATCGCCGTCGGCGAGCCCCTCGCCGAGCTCCAAAGCCACACCGGCGGTGCGCCCCGGCTTGCGGGATCTCGTGAACGTGGCCGCGACGAGCGGGGAGAGCTGGGTCCAGGTCCGTCGGGACGACGCCGAAGGGGTCGTGCTGTTCTCGGGGACCATGGCTGAGGGAGACCGGGAGTCGTTCAAGGGCGGCGTGCTGTGGATCCGCCTCGGTGATCCGGCTGCGATACGGCTGACGATCGAGGGCACGCCGGCGAAGGCGATCGACGGCGCGGGTCCGGTGGACGTGATCGTCAAGGACGGCAAGCTCAAGAGACAGGACTGAAATGGCCAAGGAATCGTCGTTCGACGTGGTGTCGAGGGCGGACCTGAACGAGGTCCGCAATGCGGTGAACATGGCGCAGAAGGAGATCGCGACGCGCTACGACTTCAAGAAGAGCGTCAGCTCGGTCGCGCTCGAGGGCGAGGCGCTGGTCCTGACCTCGGACAACGAGGGGAAGCTGAAGCAGGTCGTGGATCTCCTGGAGGAGAAGCTGGTGCGCCGGAAGGTGCCGCTCAAGGCGCTGCAGTACGGCAAGGTGGAGCAGGCTCTGGGCGGCACGGTCCGTCAGCATGTGGCCATCGCACAAGGCATCGCCGACGACAAGGCCAAGGCGATGAACAAGTTGCTGCGACAGCGGTTCAAGAAGGTCAAGGTCCAGATCCAGGGCGACACCCTGCGGGTCTTCTCGTCCAGCAAGGACGAGCTCCAGGCCGCGATGCAGGCCCTCCGCGAGGAGGACTGGGGGATCCCGCTGCAGTTCGTGAACTATCGCTGAGGCCGCAACGGGCGCCGGCTTCTTCATCCAGACGCTGGGCTGCCCCAAGAACGAGGCGGACTCGGACGCGCTCTCGCGCGCGCTGGCGGGGAGCGGGCATCATCGGGCATCGCCGGATGCCGCCGACGTGTTCGTCGTCAACACCTGCGGCTTCATCGACGCCGCCAAAGAGGAGTCTATCGCCGCGCTCCTGGACGCCGTGGAGGCCGCGCACGCGCGAGGAGCGCGCCTCGCGGCCGTGGGCTGTCTCGTGGAGCGGTATCACGACGAGCTCGTCCGCGAGATGCCGGAGGTCGACATCTGGTGCGGCCTCGACATGTCGCCGCTGCTCGACGCGCTCGCCACGCCTGGTGGGGAGGATGCCGCGGCACGAACGACGCGAGCGCAGGGAGCGCCGCGCGATCCGCGGCCCGTCAGCGCCTACGTGAAGATCTCGGACGGTTGCGACCGCTGGTGCTCGTACTGCGCCATCCCGCTCATCAAGGGTGACTACGAGGCGGTGCCGGTCGCCGCGGTGGTCGCCGCGGCTCAGGCGGCGTTGGCCGCCGGCGCCCGCGAGCTCGTGCTCGTCGGCCAGGACACGTCGCGCTGGTCGCAGCCGGGATGGGGCGGCCTCCGGCGGCTCCTCGAGGAGTTGTCACGACTCGATCCGCCGCCGCGGTGGCTGCGTCTGCTGTACCTGCAGCCCGACGGCATCGACGAAGCGCTGCTTGAGGCTCTTGCCGCCTACGCGGTGCCATACGTGGACGTGCCCTTGCAGCACGCCTCGGGGAGCGTGCTGCGCCGTATGCGGCGCGCCGGGGACGGCTCTTCGCACCTGGCGCTTCTCCGCCGCGTGCGCGACGCGCTCCCGGGAGCGGCGGTGAGGTCCACGTTCATCGTCGGGTTCCCCGGAGAGACGGAGGCCGACTTCGCCGAACTCGAGGAGTTCGTGAATGAGGCCGCCCTCGCGGTCGCGGGCGTCTTCGTCTACGATCCGCAACAAGGTACCGCGGCGGCCGGTTTCCCGAACGCGGTGCCGCGCAACGTGGCTCTGGACAGGGCGGCCCTGCTCGGGGAGTCGATCGAGCGTGAGGCCCGGCGCTACTGGGAGGCGCTGATCGGCAACCGTGTCGAGGTGCTGGTGGAGCGTGGCAGCCGGGGCTCGTCGCCCGCCCTCGGACGCTGCGCGCTGCAGGCGCCGGACATCGACGGGCGGACCGAGGTGCGCGGTCGCAGGGCGCGCCGCGGCGACATGGTGGTGGGGACCGTCGTCGACAGCCTCGGGTATGATGTGAAGGCCGTCGCCGTGACAGGGGGATCGTGAGCAGCCAGCTGAACCTCGCCAATACGATCACCATCGCGCGGATCCTGCTCATCCCGGTGTTCTTGGTGCTGCTCCTCTCCGGTATCCCGCAGCCCTATGGAGACATCGCGGCTGCGGCCGTTTTCATCCTCGCCGCGGCCACCGACAAGCTCGACGGGTACATCGCCCGGCGGAGCAAGACGATCACCACGCTGGGGCAGTTCCTCGACCCCCTGGCGGACAAGCTGCTGATCGCGGCGGCGCTGATCGCCCTCGTCAGTCAGGACCGAGTCGCCGCATGGGTCGCGATGGTGATCATCGGCCGGGAGATCGCGGTGAGTGTGCTACGCATCGTCGGCGTCTCCCAAGGCGTCTCCATCCCGGCCGACAAGTACGGCAAGCTCAAGACGGTCCTGCAGATCGTCTATGTCGTCTACGTACTCGTGCCCACCGACGACATCGCGCGTCTCATCCACGTCTCGACGGACGTCGCGGTCGTGATCCAGTGGGCGCTCGCGGTCGTCGTCGTCGTCGTGACGCTGGCGAGCGGGGTACGGTACTTCCTGAACGCTCGCGGCGTGATCCGCATGCCGGGCGCTCCCGGACAGTGACCCCCGGCGCGCCTCGCGCCGCGATCGTCGCGAGCGGCAACGAGTTGCTCGACGGTCGCACGCGAAACACGAACGCCGAGTTCGCCAGCCGCGACCTCAGCCGGCGTGGTGCCAAGGTCCTGCAGATCGTCACGGTCGCCGACGACGCCTCACGGCTGAGGGCGGTCCTTCGGGACTCTCTGGAGGCCGGTCCGGATCTGCTCGTGGTCGGCGGGGGCCTGGGGACGACCCACGACGACCTCACTGCTGAGTGCATCGCCGCGGTACTCGGCGTACCCCTCGTGGAGCACCCGCAGGCGCTGGAGTTGCTCGAAGAGCGCGTACGCCGGCTGTCGCAGCGGCGCGGCCTCGACTTCGCACAGACGTTCGCGGTCGCGCGTCGACAGGCGCTGATGCCGGCCGGCAGCACGCCCGTACCGCCGGCCGGCGTGGCTCCCGGGATCGCCGCACAGAGTGGCCCGACGCGCATCTTCGCGCTGCCGGGCGTGCCTTTCGAGTTCGAGTCCATGTGGACCGGCATCGCTGATGGTCTTCAGGGCGAGGGGATGTTCCCGTCCGTCGCCGTGACCGTCGTCCGCATCTACGGAGTGGGAGAGCTTCAGGTCGCGCCTCTGTTCGAGTCTCTTCCGCGGGACCGCCTCGAGCTCGGGATCAACGTCGGCGGGGGAGAGGTGACGGTCCGTCTGCGTCACGCCGCCGAGCCGGAGGCGGCGGCCCAGGCCGCCGCGGTCGTGGCGGCGCTGCGCGCCGGCGCGCCGGTGTTCAGCGAGAACGGCGATACGGTCGACGACATCGTCGCCGAGCGCCTGCGTGCCGGGGGCTCGACGCTCGCCGTGGCGGAGTCGTGCACGGGCGGCCTTCTCGGCGCCCGCATCACGGCCCGGCCGGGGAGCTCGGCCTACTTCGTCGGCGGGGTCCTCAGTTATGCAGACCGCGTGAAGACGGAGAGGCTCGCCGTGCCGGCGGGGCTGCTGGCCCGGCACGGTGCGGTCTCCGAGCCGGTCGCCGCGGCCATGGCCGAAGGCGCCCGGGACTTGATCGGCGCCGAGTATGCGCTGGCGATCACCGGGGTCGCCGGGCCTGAAGGCGGCACCGCGGAGAAGCCGGTGGGCCTCGTGTTCTTCGCCTGCGCCGGCCCCGAGGGCACGCGCGTTCGCGAGGGGCGCTTTCCCGGCGATCGCGAGAGCGTGCGGTCGTACGCGGCCGGCGCCGCTCTCCATCTCCTGCGCGAGGCGCTGGGCGCGTGACGCAAGACGCGGGCGGCGGGGGAACGGCGCGGCTGTTCGTCGCCTGCGACCTGCCCGGGGAGGTCCTCGACACGCTGTCGGCGTGGCAGCAGACGGCCTTCGCCGGACGCGAGGGTCTGCGCCTCTCCGGTCCGCTCCACCTCACGCTGGCCTTTCTCGGCGAGGTCGACATGGGGAGGGTCGTGGAGATCGAGGAGAGCCTCTCCGGTATCGCCTGGTCGCCGGTCCGCGTCGGTGTTCGTGGAGTGCGGTTCCTGCCGGAGACGGGCGCCTCACGCGTCGTGGCTCTCGAGCTGTCGGATCCGTCCGGAGGACTTGTGGCGCTGCAGTCGGAGGTCGCCGCCGGGCTTGCCCGCACGGGTCTGTACGATCCGCCGGCGAGGCCTTGGCTGCCGCACGTCACGGTCGCCAGATTCCGTCGTCGTGGTCACCCATTTTCCCTGCAAAATGTGAACATTCAGGGGTTTGGTGTCGTCCGGATGGTCCTGTATAGTAGCCTCCTGGAGCGGGCCGGCGCCGTGCACACTCCCGTAGCAGTCTTTCCCGCGTCCTGAGCAAGAGAGGAGCGCTACCTTGGACAAGGACAAAGCCCTCGAGGCGGCCGTCACCCAGATAGAGCGTCAGTTCGGCAAGGGCAGTGTGATGCGCCTCGGCGACCACCCGGTGAGCGACGACATGCAGTTCGTCCCCACCGGGTCGCTGGCCCTCGACATCGCGCTCGGTGTCGGAGGTATCCCGCGCGGCCGCATCGTCGAGATCTTCGGCCCGGAGTCGTCGGGCAAGACCACCATGGTCTATCACCTCATCGCTCAGGCCCAGAAGCTCGGCGGACAGGCGGCCTTCATCGACGCCGAGCACGCCATGGACCCCATCTACGCCAAGGCCATCGGCGTGGATGTGGACAACCTCCTCGTCTCCCAGCCGGACTACGGCGAGCAGGCGCTCGAGATAGCCGAGATGCTCGTTCGTAGCGGCGCCCTCGACATCGTCGCCATCGACTCCGTGGCCGCGCTGACGCCGAAGGCCGAGATCGAGGGCGAGATGGGCGACAGCTTCGTCGGTCTGCAGGCCCGCCTGATGAGCCAGGCGCTGCGCAAGCTGGCCGGCACTCTGAACCGCTCGGGCACGATCTGCTGCTTCACCAATCAACTGCGGGAGAAGATCGGCGTCATGTTCGGCAACCCCGAGGTGACCACCGGCGGCAAGGCGCTCAAGTTCTACGCCACCATCCGGCTGGACATCCGTCGCATCGAGACGCTCAAGGACGGCACCGAGGCGGTCGGCAACCGCTGCCGCGTCAAGGTGGTCAAGAACAAGGTCGCGCCGCCGTTCAAGATGGCGGAGTTCGACATCATGTACGGGGAGGGCATCTCGCGTGAGGGTACGCTGCTGGATCTCGGCGTCGTCCACGACGTCGTCGCCAAGAGCGGCGCCTTCTTCAGCTACAACGACGACCGTCTCGGTCAGGGACGGGCCAACGCCAAGGCGTTCCTCAAGGAGAACCCGGACATCGCCGACGCCATCGAGGTCCAGATCCGGGCGAAGGCCGGGCTGCCGGTCGCCGCCGCCGCCGAGGCGGGTCCGTCCGCCGGCAAGAAGGCGCCGCCGGCCGAGATCGGCTCGGCCGCCGGCAAGAAGGGCGCGGCTGCCGAGGTCGACCCGGTCACCGGCGAGGTCCTCTAGGCCTGGCCGTGCCGGTCGTCACGGCGCTTCGCGCCACCCGCAGCGGGGGAGTGGCGCTGCATCTGGACGGGGAGTACGCGTTCACGGTCAGCGAGTCCCTGGTCGCTCGCTGGCGGCTCTTCAAGGACCGTGAGCTCGACGACGACGCTGTGGATGCGCTCCGAGCCGCGGCGTCGTCGGAGCGCGTCATGGCCGATGCGTACCGGCTGCTCGGCCATCGCGCGCGCAGCCGCCGCGAACTGCAGGCGCGGCTGCTCGAGAAGGGGCACGACGATGCCGTCGTCCGCGGAGCTCTGGACCGGCTCGCGGACGACGGACTCCTCGACGACGCCGCGTTCGCGCGCAGCTACGTGGCCGACAAGCGCGGACTGAGCGGCTGGGGCACCGAGCGCATCCGCCGCGGGTTGGCCGCGCTGGGCGTCGCGGACGATATCGCCGCCGCGGAGATCGGCGCCGCCTCGCCGGACCATGCCCCGGCGGAGCTCGATCGGGCCCTCGACCAGTTGCGCCGCCGGGGTGAGCCGGTGGCCCCGTTCGACGTGGCCCGGCGGCGCGCCTATCATGCGCTGCTTCGGCGCGGCTTCTCCGGATCGGTCGCCTACACCGCGGTGCAGCGCTGGTCGGGCGCCGCGCCGCCCGGCGAGAATTGACGCGCTGAGGCGGCATCGCGTACTATCGAGGCGCGCGACGAGTGCGCGTGCTTTGTGTATTCAACTCTCGCTCTTGCATAGCGATACAGACGGCGCTCCGGCGCCGATTGGCTGAAACGATCGAACCAGGGGTCGACTGTGGGAGGATTGGGAGGTTTCTAGATTCCCGTGTCGTCCTGACCCTTGGGCGTACTGACAGCTGCAGACTGGTATCGCATGCGTGTGCGAGCGTGGCACAGGCCGGGCGCGTTGCCCGGCCTTTTTCGTGCCGCGCGACCTGTGAAGGGATCGGATGATGATGACTGCGGTGTACGTGGTGGTGGCGCTGGTCGTCGGCGTCGCCGTGGGCTATGCCGCGCGCCGGTATCTCGCCTCGAGCAAGCTGGCGGGCGCCGAGCGCGAGGCGGAGAAGCTTCTCCGCGACGCGAAGCGAGAGGCGGACACGCTCGTCAAGGAAGCCAGGCTCGAGGCCAAGGAAGAAGTGCACCGGGTCCGCAGCGAGGTGGAGAGCGAGTTGCGGGACAGGCGCGAGGAGCTGACCAAGGCTGAGCAGCGCATCCTGCAGCGCGAGGAAGCGATCGACGGTCGCGCCGCGGAGCAGGATCGCCGGGAGCAGTCCATCCGCGACCGCGACGCCAACAGTCAGCGGGTGTCGGAGGAGATCCAGAACGCGCACGACGAGGCGATGATCAGGCTCGAGCGCATCTCGGGTCTCAGTGCCGCGCAGGCCAAGGAGATGCTGCTCAAACAGACCGAGGAAGAGGCGCGGCACGACATGGCGAAGCTCGTGCGCCAGATCGAGGAGGAGGCGCGGCGAGAGTCGGACCGCCGCGCCCGCAACATCCTCGCCCTGAGCATCCAGCGCACGGCGGCGAACCATGTCGCCGAGACGACGGTCTCCGTCGTCCACCTGCCGTCGGACGACATGAAGGGCCGTATCATCGGCCGTGAGGGACGCAACATCCGCACGCTCGAGAACATCAGCGGCATCGATTTCATCATCGACGACACCCCCGAGGCCGTCGTTCTGTCGGGCTTCGACGGCGTCCGGCGGGAGACCGCGCGGCTGACGCTCACGAAACTCATCACCGACGGCAGGATCCACCCGGCTCGCATCGAGGAGACCTACGCGGCGGCGAAGGCCGAGGTGGAAGCGGCTATGGAAGAGGCCGGGGAGCAGGCGTGCTTCGACACCAACGTGCACGGCGTGGCGCCCGAACTGGTGAGGGTGCTTGGTCGTCTCAAGTACCGGACCAGCTACGGTCAGAACGTCCTCAACCACTCGATCGAGGTCGCCCACCTGGCTGGGATCATGGCCGCGGAACTCGACGCGAACGTCAAGATCGCCAAGCGGGCCGGGCTTCTGCATGACATCGGCAAAGCGATCGACCACGAGGTCGACGGTTCGCACGCCGACATCTCGGCGCAGCTCTGCAGGAAGTACCGGGAGTCGCAGAGTGTCTGCCACGCCATCCAGGCGCATCATCAGGATGTCGAACCCCAGACGGTCGAGGCGGTCCTCGTCCAGGCCGCCGACGCCATCAGCGCCGCCAGGCCGGGAGCGCGCCGGGAGTCGCTCGAGAACTACATCAAGCGTCTCGAGTCGCTCGAGCGCATCGCCGAGAGCAAGAAGGGCGTCGAGAAGTGCTTCGCGATGCAGGCTGGACGCGAAGTGAGGGTGATGGTCAAGCCCGCCGAGATCGACGACGACGCGACCGCCCTGCTCGCCCGTGAGATCGCCCGCGAGATCGAGGACCAGCTGGACTACCCCGGCCAGATCCGGGTGACGGTCATCCGTGAGAGCCGCGCGATCGACATCGCCAAGTAGCGGGGAGGCCGTCTCGCGCAGCGTCGCCGGAGGCGGCGCGTCACGGTGACGAGAACGTACTATCTGCGCTCGTTCGGCTGCCAGATGAACGAGCACGACGCGGAGCGCATCCGCGCGCTGCTTGAGGCTGAAGGCCTGGAGCGCGCGGATGCGCCGGACACCGCCGACGTCCTCGTCTACAACACGTGCACCGTACGCAAGAGAGCCGACGACCGTCTGGCCGGGCATCTGGGCGACGCGGCCCGCCTCAAGCGCGAGCAGCCGGGCCGGCTCGTGCTTGTGACCGGCTGCCTGCCGCAGGCGGAGCGGGCCGGTCTCTTCAGCAGGTTCCCGGTGGTCGACGGGGCGCTCGGTCCGCAGAACCTGCACCGGCTCCCCGAGCTCCTCGCGGCCGCCTCCGGGCCGGCGGGCGACGCACCTCCGGGCTATTTCGAGGACGGACCGCGACTCAGCGGCGAGCTCGCCGGCCGCAGGGAGCGCCCTTTCCAGGCGTGGCTGCAGGTCATGAGCGGCTGCAGCAACTTCTGCTCCTACTGCATCGTGCCGTTCGTACGCGGACCGGAGCGGAGCCGCCC
>Ga0172369_10003667_pt1 | contig 20036 bp, 15 predicted proteins | sample LakKiv25m_FD_114539 | JGI IMG/M metagenome (GOLD analysis project Ga0172369, IMG submission 114539) | Freshwater microbial communities from Kabuno Bay, South-Kivu, Congo - kab_022012_11.25m | ecosystem: Environmental > Aquatic > Freshwater > Lake | place: Democratic Republic of the Congo...
AGGATTCCCTCAGCCCGATTGTTAGGGTATCCTCATTGTGAACCCACCCCGACGCCGGAGCCGGCCGTGACCACGCGCACGCAGAACGCCGAGGAGTACCTCGAGGCCATCTTCAAGCTGCAGCGCGGCAGCGACCCGGTGACCGTGAAACGCCTGGCCGACGAGCTCCGGGTCGCCCCCCCGTCGGTCTCCGAGATGCTGCGCCGGCTGCGCGCCGCCGGACTCGTGCGGGAGCCGGACGCCGGCGCCGGCATCTCCCTCACGGACGAAGGTCTCACGGAAGGAGCCATCCTCGTGCGGCGGCACCGGCTCAGCGAGCGCTTCCTGGTCGACTACCTCGACATGCCCTGGGACGCCGTCCATGAGGAAGCCTGCAAGTTCGAGCACGTGCTCAGCCCCGAGGTCGAAGCGCGACTCGCGGAGCACCTCGGCAACCCGCGCACCTGTCCTCACGGTCACGTGATCCCGGCGGAAGACGGCTCGCTGACCGACGAGGATCTTCGTCCTCTGTCCGGCCTTGCTCCGGGCGAGGGCGCCGTCATCGGATGCATCACCGAGGAGAGCGGCGAGTTCCTGCGCTATCTCTCCTCGCTCGGTCTGCTCCCGGATACCCCCATCAGTGTGGAGAGCGTGGCGCCGTTCAACGGACCGCTGCTCGTCCGCGTCGGCGGTTCGCAGTACGCCCTCGGTCGCGAGGTGACCGACAAGATCATGGTACGTGGCTGACGTCATGGCGACGGTCCTGGGGCGGAGCCGGCACGAGCCCGACACGGTCTGCCCGGCCGGGGACCCTCTCGTCGTGTGTCTCGCCGGCAATCCCAACGTGGGCAAGTCCTCGCTCTACAACGCACTCACCGGCGAGGCTCGCGAGACGGCACACTGCGCCGGCGTGAGCGTCGACGCGTGCGCCACGTGCATCTCCTGGGGGGACAGGCGCATCGAGGTCGTCGATCTGCCCGGCAGCTACTCTCTCGACGGACTCGGCGACGACCAGCAGGCCGCGCGCACGGCGCTGCTCGAACGACGGCCGGACGTGGTCGTCGCGGTCGTCGACGCGACCAATCTCGCCCGCAGCCTGTATCTGCCGCTCCAGCTGCTCGACCTCGGCTATCGCGTCGTGGTGGCGCTCAACCTCTCGGATGAGGCGAAGCGACGTGGCCGCAGCCCCGACGCGGAGGTCCTCGCCCGGGATCTCGGTATCCCCGTGGTTCCGACGGTCGCGCCTCGTCGCAAGGGGCTCGCGGCGCTCGAGGCGGCGATCCTGAGAGTCTCCGGCGGCGGTGGCATCGGCGAGACGGCCGGGACGCCGTTTCCCGAGCCGCTCCAGGAGCGGATCGGGGAGCTCGCGCTGCACGTGGCGACCCGTGCCGACGCGGGGCTCCTCCCGCCCGGAGGGCTCAGTCCCCGGGCGGCGGCGGTCGCCGTCCTGGAGGGAGACGCCGATGTGGCGGCGCGGCTCGCGATGGACGTCGACGGCAGCCTCACCCGCGCCGATGATGCCATCCCGCTCGAGATCGCGAAGGCACGCCATGCGGAGGCGCGGGCGCTTGGCGCGGCCGCCCAGGACGTCGCCGCCACCGCGGATCGCTGGTGGCGGCTCACGACCTCGCCGCGCACCGGTATCCCGATCCTCATCGGGGTCATCGCCGCCGTCTTCGCCACGCTGTTCATCGTCGGTGACCTGTTGGCGCGGCTGCTCACCGCCGCCTGGACCGCCTGGATCTCGCCGGCGGTCGTGAGCGCCGTCGAGGCGGTCTTCGGGGACGGCACGCTCGGCCGGGTCGTGCTGTGGGGCGTCGACGGCGGCATCCTTGCGACGCTCGCCGTCGGCATCCCGTACATCCTCACGTTCTATCTGATCCTCGCCCTGGTCGAGGACACCGGCTACATGAACGCCGCCGCGTTTCTGAGCGACCGCGTCATGCACCGCGTCGGGCTGCACGGGCGCGCCATCATCCCGCTCATCGCCGCCGGCGGCTGCAACGTGCCGGCGATCATCGCGACGCGCTCGCTCGGGAACACGCGGGAGCGCACCATCGCCGCGGTGCTGGCGACGCTGACGCCCTGTAGCGCGCGTACGGCCGTCATCATCGGCGCGGTCGCCGGCGTGGCCGGCTGGCAGTACGCCGTCTTCACCTACTTCGTGATCATCGTGGTGATCATCCTGACCGGCCTCGGGCTCAACCGTCTCATGCCCGGCGACAAGGGCGCGCTGGTCATGGAGATGTTCCCGTTCCGGCGCCCGGTGCTGCGCCAGGTGCTGAAGAAGACGTGGCGCCGGTTTCGCGAGTTCGTCTGGGACGCGGCGCCGATCATCCTCCTCGGCAGCATGGTCCTGGGCCTGCTCTACGAGACCGGCTGGGTCTGGAAGCTCGGGGCCGTACTCGAGCCGATCGTCGAGGTCTGGCTGCTGCTGCCGATGGTCGCGGGGCTGACGCTGCTGTTCGCGATACTGCGAAAGGAGCTCGCGCTCCAGCTCCTCCTGGTCTTCGCGGCGGTGGAGGCCGGCGGCGCCGTCACCAGCATCTCGTCGTTCATGTCGACGTCGCAGATCGTCACGTACGCGCTCGTGAATGCGATCTACGTGCCGTGCATCGCGACGATCGCCATCCTCGGCCGCGAGCTCGGCTGGCGGCGCACCGCGGTCATCTGCGCCGGCACCGTCGCGATCGCGCTGCTCGTTGGAGGGGTCGTGGCGCGGGTGCTGCCGCTGCTCGGCGCCTGAGCTCGCGGCCGCCCGGCGGTGGCGTGTGTGTCCGGCCGCAGTGGTAGAATCGCCGCCGGAGGGACCCTCTTGACCCATCTCCCCGCGCATGAGATCCGTCGCCAGGCGACCCGGCTTCTGTCGAGCGCCGGCGTCGCCCGCGAGCCAGTGTCGCTTCGCGACGTCGTGAGCGCTCTCAATCTGGAGCTCGTCCAGAGGACCAGGGAGCCGTTCACCTGCGAGGCCGCCCTCGAGCCGCTGGGCGACGGGCACGCCATCGTGGTTCGCGGCTGCAAGGACGAACGTCGGCGGCGCTTCACCATCGCGCACGAGATCGGTCACTTCGTCCTGCACCCAGACCGGCAACTCAGGGAGCGTGGTGGCGGCGTTAACGCCGCCTGGGAGGGGCAGGAGCGGGAGGCCGACCAGTTCGCCGCCGAGCTGCTCATGCCCGAGCCGCTGGTTCGGCAGGCGGTGCTCGAGCACGGCGCGGACGCGGCGCGACTGGCCGACCGCTTCCAGGTCAGCCGGCAGGCGATGCAGACGCGCCTGCGCAAGCTCGGTCTGAGCTCGGCACGCGGCAGCGCCGACGGTCCCTCTCTCTACCCGCGCTAGGCGCGTTCGTCACGGCGCCGCGCGGCCTCGCGTCGTGTGACCGCCGCGGGGCTGCGCAGGGCTTCACGGCTCGCCGCAGGCGCGCACCCAGTCGAGTGTGGCCCGTGCGACCAGGGGCGAGCGTCCGGGGCCGTGGTGGCCACCCTCATCCAGGGCGATGAACTCGGTCGGCGGGGCCAGGACGGCCGCCAGGCGTTCGCTGTGCGAGAACGGTACCTGGTCGTCGTCTCGGGCGTGCGCCAGCAGGACGCGGGGGAGCCCACGGGCGGCCGTCACGAGGTCGAGGCCGCGCAGATACGGCCGCAGGGCGGCGACGGCGAATCGGCCGGCGTAGCCGTCGGTGCCGGGTCCACCGGCGGGGGTGAGCCTGTCGAGTCCGGCGAGCAGCGAGGCGCCGTCCGCCGGGCAGAGCAGCGCCAGCGAGCGAAAGAGACTCGGATGCGCCCGGGCGGCCAGAAGCAGGAAGCAGCCGCCCATGCTGGCGCCGCGCGCCGCGAGCCACGGCGCCGCGCTCGCGTCGAGCAGCGAGCGGCCGGCGGCGACGGCGTCGTGCCAGCCCTCGGGGTCGAGCTCCCCGCCGCTGGCGCCGTGCCCGCGCCAGTCGAAGGTGAGCGCGGCGAGCCCCGCGGCCGCGGCCTGCTCGCCCATGATCTCGTGGTTCTCCTTGCGGCTGCCGGCGCCGTGGCAGACGAGGAGAGCGCCGGTGGGCGGGCCGGCGGGCCGGAAAAGCCGGCCGGCCAGCTCGATGCCGTCGGATTCGAAGGAGACCGGGACCGGCCGCTTGGGCGTGTTCGCAGTCATGGGCCGAGTTTAGCCGAGGCCCGCGGTGTGATGTACTACCGGGGATCGCGGGCCGGGCCGGCCCGCTCCGCCAGCACGGAGGTCCCATGCACGAGGTCAACGTCGGTCGCAAGTCCCTGGCCGACTACCGCAGCATCGTCCCTCGTGAGCTCATGACCGAGATCGACGAGCTCGCGGAGAAGCTCCGCGGCAAGCAGGTCCTGCACGTCAACGCCACCGCCTTCGGCGGCGGTGTCGCCGAGATCCTCTACACGCTGGTGCCGCTCACCACCGACGCCGGACTCGAGGCGCACTGGCAGATCCTCACGGCGCCGCCGGAGTTCTTCAACGTCACGAAGAGCTTCCACAACGGCCTGCAAGGACACGGCGTGGACTTCCCCGCCGAGGCTCGCGAGCTGTATGAGGGCGTGTGCCGCGCCAACGCCGCGGAGCTCACCCGCCCTTACGACTTCGTCGTCATCCACGATCCGCAGCCGCTGGCAATCCGCGACTTCGTGACGCGCAGCCAGGACCGGTCGACCTGGTGGATCTGGCGCTGCCACATCGACACATCGACTCCGGACCAGGGCCTCTACGACTACCTGCTGCCGTCCATCAACCGGTACGACACGGCCGTCTACACGCTCGCCGACTACGTGCCCCCCGGCCTCAGCGTGCCCGTCCGCGAGATCGCTCCGACGATCGACCCGCTGGCGCCGAAGAACATGCAGCTGGCGGCGCAGGACGCAAGCTACATCGTGCGGCAGTTCGGCATCGACGTGGAGCGCCCCCTGCTCCTCCAGGTCTCCCGCTTCGACCCCTGGAAGGACCCGCTGGGCGTGGTCGACGTCTATCGCGCCGTCAAGGCGAAGCACCCCGACATCCAGCTCGCGCTGGTCGGGTCCATGGCCAGCGACGACCCGGAAGGGTGGGACTACCTCGAGCGCGTGATCGAGTACGTGGGCGGTGACCCGGACGTCTTCATCCTCTCCAATCTCGACAACGTCGGGTCGGTCGAGATCAATGCTTTTCAGAGCCACGCCGACGTGATCCTGCAGAAGTCCACGCGCGAGGGGTTCGGTCTGACGGTGACCGAGGGGCTGTGGAAGGGCCGCCCGACGATCGGCGGCGACGTCGGGGGCATCCCGCTGCAGATCGAGGACGGTGTGACCGGCTACCTCGTCAAGTCGGCGGCCGAGTGCGCTGAGCGGTGCCTCGACGTCCTCGCCGAGCCGGCCCGGCATCACGAGATGGCGCTGCTCGGCAAGGAGTACGTTCGCCGCGAGTTCCTTACGCCGCGTCTGCTGCGTGACGACCTGCGGCTCTTCGCCGATCTTGAGGCGGGTAAGATAGAAGGTTAGCAGGCGCAGGGGCCTGGCAAGCCGACCGAGGGGGCTGCGGCGTGCAGGGTGTCGATCTTTCAAAGCGCCGTCTCGTGGTGGCCGCGAACCGCGGCCCGGTGTCGTTCCACAGCGACCCCTCCGGGGAACCGGTCGTCACGCGCGGCCCCGGCGGCCTGGTCACCGTCCTCACCGAGGTGCTTCGCCAGCATGCCGGCACGTGGGTGGCGGCGGCGCTCGGCGACGAGGAGCGCCGCCTGGCCGCCGAGAGGCGCGCCGTGGAGGTGCAGCTCGACGACGACACGTACCGCCTGCGCTACGTCGCCGTCGCGCCGGATGCCTACCACAAGTACTACAACATCGTCGCCAACCCGATGCTGTGGTTCATCCAGCACTACCTCTGGGACCTCGGCCGGCATCCCGACATCGGCGCTGAGGAGATGGACGCCTGGCACAACGGCTACCTCGTCGTGAACGATCTGTTCGCGAAGGCCGTGGTCGACGAGGTGCGGCGGGGTCCCGACGGCGATCTTCGCCGGGGCTCGGGCGGCGCCGGCGGCGACGCGCTCGTGCTGCTGCATGACTACCAGCTCTACTGCGTCGGCCCTCAGGTGCGCGCCGCCTGCCCCGACGCCTTCCTGCATCAGTTCGTCCACATCCCCTGGCCGCAGAGCGACTACTGGCGGGTGCTGCCCGACCACATCCGCGCGGCCGTGTTCGAGGGACTGCTCGGCAACGACGTGGTCGCCTTCCACACGCGGCACTACGCGCGCAACTTCCTGCGCTGCTGCGAGGACCTGCTGGACCTCGAGGTCGACGCCGTGGCGGGAGTGGTGCACTACGAGGGTCGAGAAGTGTGGGCGCGTGCCTATCCCGTCAGCATCGACCCGGACTCGCTGCGGGCGGCCGCCAAGTCACGACGCGCGTACTCGGCCGAGCGCAAGCTGCTCGGCAAGCGCCGCGAGTCCCTGTTGCTGCGGGTCGACCGGCTGGACCTCAGCAAGAACATCATCCGCGGTTTCGTCGCGCTCGACCGCTTCCTCGAGCTCCATCCGGAGTTCAAGGAGCGCTTCACCTTCCTGGCTCTTCTCCAGCCGTCCCGCGAGGACGTCGAGGAGTACGTCACCTACCGGGAGCGGGTGGAGCGCGTCGTCGCCGACGTGAACACGCGCCACGGCACCACGGACTGGATGCCGATCGACCTGCGCATCCAGGACGACTTCCCGGTCACGCTCGCCGCGTATGCGCAGTACGACGTCCTGTTCGTGAACGCCATCAGCGACGGCATGAACCTCGTGGCGAAGGAGGGACCCATCCTCAACCGGCGGTCCGGTGTGCTGGTGCTGAGCGAATACGCCGGCGCCTACGAGGAGCTGGGCGCATTCGCGCTCGGTGTGAACCCCTTCAACATCGAACAGCAGGCCGACGCGCTGCACCGGGCGCTCACGATGAGTCGGGACGAGCGCGAGGACCGCGCCGGGATGCTGCGCGCCGTGGTCGAGGGCAACAGCATCGAGAAGTGGGTCGAGGCGCAGTTCAACGACATCGTCGCCAAGCTCGCCGAGGCAGAGGAGCCGGCCGGCGGCTGAGGCCGCGCTTCCGCCGGCCTCCTCAGGTGTGCGGGTACGCGACGATCAGCACGATGCCGTAGATGAGGAAGGCCGCCGCCACACTCATGACCGCGTATCGCACTCCCTTGAAGGTGAAGCGCTGTCCGATCGCGACCAGGAAGAGCACAGCGGCCAGGATCACCGTCACGCGCACATAGTGCTCGCCGGTCTCCCGCGAGTGGACGCCCTCGTCAAAGGCCTTCGCCGCCTCGTCGGCCAGGGCGTCGCCCTGTTCGCTCAGCGGGTTCCGGAACCCGGGCATGCGCCCAGGTCCCGCGGGAGCCTCCGGGTCGGTGAAGGGATCCCGGGCCAGCCAGGCTTCGAATGCCACCTTGTACTCCCCGGTGAAGCGTTCCTCGAGGATGGTCTGCAGTTCCTTGTCACCCGCCGTGTAGGCCTGCAGCCACGCGTTGAACGTGCTCGCGTCGTAGGCCAGGATCTGGTTCGCCTCGAGGTGCTTCTCCACGCTCTCGGAGCGCAGCCGAGAGGACTCGGCGTAGGCGCGCGCGCTCTCGCCGTCCCACCGCGCCGCCTGGTAGCCGCTGAGAGCCGTCGCCAGGGCCACCAGGGCGAGCAGCACGGCCTCAAGGATCTCGACGGACTCGACGCGCCGGCGGCTCGGCCCGGCACCGCTGCCACGCGCGCCGTGCTCGCGCAGGTGCCCTGCCACCTCCGCGTTGATGTTCACCTCGGGCATGCGGGTCCTCCTCACGGTCGGTGGGCCGTGACGGTCCGTGCGACGAGCACATCGTAGTACAGGTCACGTCCCGGCGAGAGGCCAGTAAACGCCGGCTATGCGTCTTCGGGCCGGCCGTCCTCGGCCAGCCGGATGCGAGTCATCTCCGCGTACTCCTCGGCGACGTCGATCCCGATCGCCCGCCGGCCCAGTTCCCGGGCGACCGCCAGCGTCGTGCCCGTGCCGCAGAACGGGTCGAGCACGACGCCTCCCGGTGGGCAGGTGGCGAGGATCGGGATGCGGCAGAGGTCGGCGGGGAACGGGGCGAAGTGCGCCGCCCGGCCCTGCGTGTCCTCGGGCAGGATGTCCCAGACGTCACCCGGCTTGCTGCCGCCGGGGTGGTAACGCAGAAAGCAGAAGCCGCTCTCCTGAAGCTCGCGTGCCCGCCCGGACACGGCGGTCGCGTCTGAGTGCGTTGCGCGCTGCCGGCCGCGGATCACCATGCGGAAGTCGGCCAGGCGGCCGGCACCGACCTCGGCGAGCGTGGTCTCGAGGGCGGCCAGGGCCGCCGCCTTCTCCGTGCTGCTCAGCGCCGTGGACAGCTCGATCTGCCGCCGGTAGCGCACGCCGCGTACGCCGGTGGCCGAGACCACGGCGCCGTTCTCCACGCGTGAGGCGCGCGGCGTGTTCCGTATCGCGTCGGCGTCGTAGTAGTAGCCCCGGGGCCGCCGCACGAAGTGGAACAGCAACTCGTGTACGTTGCGCAGCTTGTCGCGGCTCGTGTCCGGACCGCCCTTGACCTTGTGCCAGACGACGCTGTTGCGCAGCACCCAGTCCTGCTCGTCGGTGAGATGGAAGGCGACGCGCCAGGGGATGCCGAGCTGGCGCTTGCCGCGGTAGGTGTCGCCGAGGTTGAGCCAGAGCGACCCGCTCGGCTTGAGCGCGCGCCGCGCCTCCAGGAGGACGGCGCCGAGGGCCGCCACGTAGTCCTGCCAGCGGTCCTCGGCGCCGATGCCGCCGGCGGCGTAGCGGCGATGGCCGAAGTAGGGGGGGCTGGTGAGGACGCAGTCGGCGCCGGCATCAGGGAACGAGCGCAGGGTCGTGAGCGCGTCGCCGCAGATGACCAGAGGCTGCGGGTCGTCGTCGCGAAGATACGCTGCGACGCGCCCCCCGGGGTCGCTCACGTCGCGAGGACCCGCCGGTAGATCGCCTCGTAGTCGGCGACCATGCGCGCGACCGTGAAGCGCTCCTCGACGGTGCGGCGGCAGACGGCCGGGTCGATCTCGCCGACCCGGCCCAACGCCGCCACGAACTCCTCGAAGTCGTTCGCGACGAACCCGGTGACGCCGTCGTCGACGACCTCGGGTACCGAGCCCTGGCGCAGCGCCACGACGGGCGTGCCGCACGCCATCGCCTCGATCATGACGAGGCCGAACGGCTCCGGCCAGGTGATGGGGAAGACGAAGGCGTGGGCGTGGGCGAAGAGCTCGCGCTTGCGCGCGTCGCTGACTTCGCCCTCGTAGACGACCCGGTCGCCGTCGATATGCGGGGCGACCATCGTCTCGAAGTACTCGCGGTACGGCTCCTGCAGCACGCCGGCCATGATCAGCCGCCGGCCGGTGCGCCTGGCCGCCTCGATGCTGAGATGGAAACCCTTGGCGTCGCAGACACGGCCGAAGGCGAGCAGATAGTCGTCCTTCTCGGGGGTGTACGGCCACTGCTCGACGGCGATGGCGTTGTAGGCCAGCCCGGCCCAGTCCATGCCGGGCGGCGCCATGGACTGCTGATACTCACTGATGCCGATGTAGCCGACCTCGTGCTTGAACTGCTCGTAGAACCCGTAGGCGGCGGCGTCGAAGGCGCAGTGGACGGTGTGCACCATGGGCGTCGCGAGATAGCGGCTGAAGGCGACGCCGAGGAACCCGGAGTGGTCGTGGACGAGGTCGAAGCCGTCTTCCTCGATGTCGGCGAAGGCGAACGAGACCTGGCGGGCATCGTAGCTCGACTGACCGAGGACCTCGGGCATCTGCTTCGGGAACAACGCGCAGAGCTCCGCGGCCGTGCGCGAGTCGCCGGTCGCGTACAGCCGTACCTCGTGCCCGTTGGCCACGAGTCCGTCACACAGCTGCTGGACGACCCATTCCGTGCCACCGTAGCCGGCGGGCGGGACGGTGATCCATGGCGGTGCGAGCTGAGCGATGCGCATGCGGGCATTGTACAGGAGGCGCGACGGCGCGTGGGCGTCGGCCCCGTCGCGTCGCGGTCGACGTGCGCTTCTGCTCAGGCTCTGCGCGCGACCTGCCGATGTGAGGATGGATCCGCGTGGCGGCGCCGCCGCACGACGGGTAGAGTGACCACGATGATCCTGTATCTCGACTGCGCCAGCGGCATCAGCGGCGACATGCTCGTCGCCTCCCTGCTCTCCCTCGCAGGAGCGCGGGCCGACGACCCCGGGCCGTTCGAGGACGTGCTTCGTCCGGCGCTGGCCGCAGCCGGTATCGACCCGCGGCTCGTCACCATCGAGGAGGAGCGGCGCGGCGGCGTGACGGCCCTGGCGTTCAAGGTCGCCGACCAGCCGGGCTTCGCCAGCTTCGACGAGCTCATCATGTCGCTCTACGCGTCGGACCTCGACCAGCCGGTCGCCGACGCCGTCGCGGCGATGGCCGAGCGCATGGCGGCGGCGGAGGCGGAGGTCCACGGTCGCGACGGCGAGCATCTCCATGAGCTGAGCTCCGTGGACACCGCGGTGGACCTCATCGCCGCCGCGACGCTGCTGCACAGGCTGGCGCCGGAGCGTGTGATCGCCTCGCCTCCGGCGCTGGGCGATGGCGAGATCGAGACGGCGCACGGCCGGCTGAGTGTGCCGGCGCCGGCCGTGCTCTCCCTGCTCGCGGGGCTGCCGACCGCCGGTGGCGCACCCGCCGTGGAGGCGGGTGAGACCCCGGCCGCCCCGTTGGGCGAACTCACGACGCCGACCGGCGCGACCCTGCTCGCTCACTACGCCGAGGCGTACGGCGGCCTGCCCGCCGGCCGTATCGAGCGCATCGGCTCCGGGGCCGGCCGTCGCGAAGTGCCCGGCCGCCCGAACGTCCTGCGCGCCGTCCTCGTGGACCCGGCCGCCACGCCCGACGAGACGGTCGCGTCTCCGGAGGGCGACGCTCCCACGGCTCCTCCTCCCGGCCGCGACGATCACGTCGTCCTGGAGACCAACATCGACGACATGAGCCCCGAGTTGCTGGCTCATGCCGCCGACGCCCTGCGCGAGGCCGGTGCCATCGACGTCTGGATGACCCAGACGCTCATGAAGAAGGGCCGCCCGGGCGTCGTGCTCCACGTGCTGGCCCGCGCCCACGAGCGCGAGCTCCTGGCCGGCGTCGTCTTCGCCGAGACCTCCACCTTCGGTCTGCGCGTCCTCCCCTGCGGCCGCCTGTACGCCGAGGAGCGCCGCGAGAGCGTCAGGATCGGCAAGCTCAAGGTGCACGTCCGCCTCAGCTTCGTCGACGGCAAGCTCGCGACCGTCTCGCCCGAGTACGAGGACGTCCGCCGTGTGGCGGCGGCCGTGGGCAGGCCCGCGCGGGTCGTCTACGAGGCCGCGCAGTCGGTGGCGCGAAGCCGCTTCAGCGGGTCCTGACGGATCCGTCCGGATCCCTGCCGCGGCCGCGGCCGCTCGCCATTCGTCCCGCCTGCCGGACTCCCCCTGCCGAAATTGACCCGTTTACACGCGCGCTAGTACAATCCGTCACAAGGTGCCGGGAGTTTGCGCCACAGCGCACGGCGGCCGGCGCCGCCAGCGAAACGCGCGGGAATGTGGAGAACAAAGGAGGACGCGTTGAGTTCCATCGTTCGCAAGTCCCCGGTGCCGAGCGACATCGAGATCGCCCAGGCCGCCACCATGCAGCCCATCCAGGCGATCGCCGAGAAAGCCGGCATCCTCGAGGACGAGCTGGAGCTGTACGGTCGCTACAAGGCCAAGATCGACTACATGGCCGTGCTCGACCGCCTCAAGGACAAGCCCGACGGCAAGATCATCAACGTCACCGCCATCACGCCGACGCCGCTTGGCGAGGGCAAGACGGTCACGGCCGTCGGCCTCTCCGAGAGCATGAACGCCGTGGGCATGGACACCATGCTCGCCCTGCGTGAGCCTTCCCTCGGCCCGGTGTTCGGCATCAAGGGCGGCGCCGCCGGCGGCGGCTACTCGCAGCTCCTCCCGATGGAGGACCTCAACCTGCACTTCACCGGCGACATCCACGCCGTCGGCACGGCCAACAACCTGCTGGCCGCCATGATCGACAGCCACATCATGCACGGCAACGACCTCGACATCGATCCACTCGCGATCAGCTGGCGTCGTTGCGTCGACCTCAACGACCGCGCGATGCGCGAGATCGTCAACGGCCTCGGCGGGCGCCTCAACGGCCTTCCGCGCCAGACCGGCTACGACATCACCGTCGCCAGCGAGGTCATGGCCATCCTCGGCCTCGCCACCTCGCTCAAGGACCTGCGCGAGCGCCTCGGCCGCATCACCTTCGGCTACAACAAGTCGGGCCAGCCGCTCACGGCCGACGACATCGGCGCCGGCGGCGCCATGACGGTGCTCCTCAAGGACGCCCTCAAGCCGAACCTCATGCAGACCCTCGAGGGCAACGCCGCACTGATTCACGCGGGCCCCTTCGCCAACATCGCGCAAGGCAACAACTCGATCATCGCCGACAAGGTCGCGATGAAGCTGGCCGAGTACGTCATCACCGAGAGCGGCTTCGCCGCCGACCTCGGCTCCGAGAAGTTCATGGACATCATCTGCCGCTACGGCGGCTTCGTGCCGAGCGCTGTGGTCATCACCTGCACCATGCGCGCCCTCAAGATGCACGGTGGCCTCCCGGTCGACCCCGAGTTGCTCAAGGCGGAGAACAACGAAGCCCTCACCAAGGGCTGCGAGAACCTCGCCAAGCAGATCGAGAACATGAAGTACTTCGGCCTGCCCGTGGTCGTCACCATCAACCGCTTCGCCTTCGACCGCGACAGCGAGGTCGAGATCGTGCGCAAGGAGGCAGTGGCGGCCGGCGCCGAGGACGCCGTGCCGATCAACGTCCACGCGCTCGGCGGCGACGGCGCCCAGGAGGCGGCGGAGATCGTCAAGGCGGCGGCGGACAAGGGCGGCGACTTCAAGTTCCTGTATCCGCTTGAGGCCTCCATCAAGGAGAAGATCGAGACCATAGCCACCACGATCTACGGCGCCGACGGCGTGGACTACCTGCCCGAGGCCGAGGCCAAGATCAAGCTCTTCACCGAGCAGGGCCTCGACAAGCTGCCGCTGTGCATGGCCAAGACCCACCTGTCGTTGAGCCACGACCCGGCGCTCAAGGGCCGCCCGCGCGGCTTCCGCGTGCCGATCCGCGACATCCGTCCTGCCACCGGCGCCGGGTACCTGTACCCGCTGCTCGGCGAGATGCGCACCATGCCCGGCCTGGCCAAGCGGCCGGCCGCCGTCGACGTCGACATCGACGTCGAGACCGGCCGGATCATCGGCCTGTTCTGAGAACCTGAGGGGGCGACCCGGGGCGCCGGCTGGCGCTCGCCCGGCTCTCCGGTCGCTCCCCGTCCGCGGCGCCCGCGCCGCGCTGGAGGTACACGGTGAGCGACGTCCCCACCATCTACGCCACGGAAGCCCTGCAGGTCTACCTCGACGACGCCGCCAGCAAGAAGCCCGCGCCGGGCGGCGGCAGCGTCTCCGCCTGCGTCGGCGCGCTCGGTGCGGCGCTCGTCGCCATGGTCTGCAACCTCACGCAGGGCCGTGAGAAGTTCGCCGGCGTCGAGGGCGAGATCGTCGCGATCGTCGCCAAGGCCGAGGACGATCGCACGCGGCTCGAGCAGCTGCTGCAGGACGACACGACCGCCTACAACGGCGTCATCGACGCCTACAAGATGCCCAAGGACACGGACGCGGAGAAGGCGGCGCGCAAGGCGGCCGTCCAGGCCGGCCTCATCGTCGCCGCCGACGTCCCCCTCGAGATCTGCCGCGTCGCCGTCGACGTCTGCCGCCTCAGCAAGGTCGCCGCCGAGCTCGGCAACCCGCAGGCGGTCACCGACGCCGGCATCGGCGCGATCCTCGGCGAGGCCGCCGTGGTCGGCGCCGCGCTCAACGTGCGCATCAACCTCGGCTCCATCGAGGACTGCGACTACACGGGCGCCGCGGCCGCCGAGATCGACGCAATCCAGGCGGAGGCCGCGGCGCTGCGCGACGAGGTCCTCGCAATCACGCTCTCCAGACTCTGATCATCACCCCCTGACGACGTAACGAGAGGGAAGCCATGGCAGCTCAGATCATCGACGGCAAAGCGATCGCCGAGCAGGTTCGCGAAGAGATCAAGGCGCAGGTCGCGCACCTCGCGACCTGCGGAGTCAAGCCCGGCGTCGCGACCATCCTGGTCGGCGAGGACGGCGGCGCGCAGTTCTACCGCGGCCAGATCGAGAAGAACACCGGCACCGTCGGGTTCAACTACTACAACCACACACTTCCGGCCGGCGCGAGCGAAACCGAGGTCCTCGACCTCATCGCCAAGCTCAACGCCGATCCGGCGGTGCACGGCATCCTCGCGCTCATGCCGATGGACGCCGAGATCGACCAGAACACCGTGTTCAACGCGATCGCGCCGGAGAAGGATCTCGACTGCGTGAACCCGGCGAACATCGGGCACGTGCTGCTCGGCGACCAGCTGTTCGCGCCGGCCACGCCGAGCGCCTGCATCGAGATCCTCGACCGCGAGGGCATCGAGCTGTGTCCCGGCGGCAAGGGCCTCAACGTGACCATCGTCAATCACTCCAACATCGTCGGGAAGCCGGTCGCGCTGCTCTGCCTCAACCGCAACGCCTCGGTCCACGTCGTGCATGTGTTCAGCCAGGACGTGCCCGCCGCCTGCCGCGAGGCCGACGTGCTGATCTGCGCCGCCCCCGTGCAGAACCTGATCAAGGCCGACATGGTGAAGCCGGGCGCCGTCGTCATCGACGTCACCACGATCCGTGTCGACGGCAAGCAGGTCGGCTCGCTCGAGTTCGAGGCCGTCTGCGAGGTCGCCGGCCGCGTCACACCGGTCCCCGGCGGGGTCGGCCCGGTCACCAACGTCATCCTGCTCAAGAACGCCCTCGTCGCCTGCAAGGCGCAGAGCGCGATCGCCTAGCGACCGCGACGAGCGACGTTTCGAGGCACAGGGGCTACAATCGGTCTATCCTTCTTCTTGCTACTGATGGTCTATACGCTCGCAATGTTCAGGCTCCACGTGAGTCCTCGCTTCTTGGGCCTCCCGTGGGGCGGGCTACCTTCGCCCTCTCGTGCGCGAGATGGGCGTCTTCGAACCGGAGGATCACTATGCCGCGTCGTGTGCTGACCCCGGAGCGCGGCCTCGAGGGCCTGGGGCGAGAGGTCGCCGCGCTCGACCTCGCGCCCTTGGCGCAGATCGTTGCCGAGCGCTACGCATCGTCGGGTGACCTCATCCCCGTCCTCCAAGGGGCCCAGCGCCACTACGGCTACTTGCCCGACGAGGTCGTCACCGAGATCGCGCGTCTCACGGGGCTGCCGGCATCGCGCCTGTTTGGGGTGATCACCTTCTACGCCCAGTTCTCCACCGTGCCCAGAGGGCGGCACAAGGTCTGTGTCTGCCAGGGGACCGCGTGCCACGTCCGCGGTGGGCACGGTGTCTTGCGCGCCGTCGAGAGCGAGCTCGGCGTGAAGCCCGGCACCACCAGCGACGATCTGGAGTACACACTCGAGACCGCTGCCTGTCTGGGTGCCTGCTCGCTCGCCCCGGTGATGACGATCGACGGTCGGTACTTCGGCAAGCTCACAGGCCACAAGGTGACGGCGGCGCTGGGGCAGATCGTCGGTGATGGTGAGGAGTCCGATGGAGACTGAGACTGGCGTGCTCCCTGTGCCGTCGGGCCGGCTGACGTCGATCCAGGCGCTGCGGGACTATCGCGACCGGGTGTGCGCGCGCCCGGCGGCCGAGAAGACCGTGCGCGTCTGCATGGACACCGCCTGCCGGGCGGGCGGCGGCGAGGAGATCATGCGCGCCTTTGAGAGAGAGCTCGAGCGCCGCGGACTCGGGGGTTCGGTGGCCGTCCGCGCGACCGGGTGCCACGGGTTCTGCGCGCGTGGTCCGGTGGTGGCCCTCGACCCGGAGGGCGTCTTCTACCAGATGGTCGAGCCCGGCGACGTCTCCGAGATCGTCGCCCGGACCATCGTGCGCGGCGAGGTCGTCACCCATCTCACCTACCACGACGCCGAGGGCAGCCCGTGTCTGCGGCAGCCGGACATCCCGTTCTTCTCCGGACAGAAGCGCGTGGTGCTGCGCAACTGCGGCACGATCGACCCGACGGACATCGATGCCTACATCGCGCGTGGTGGATACGAGGCTCTGGCGAAGGCGCTCGGGACGATGTCGCCTCGCGAGGTGCTCGAGACGGTCAGAGCGAGCGGGCTGCGCGGCCGCGGCGGCGGCGGGTTCTCCACGGGTGTGAAGTGGGAGTTCGCGGCCGCCCAGCGAAGCGAGAAGAAGTACGTGATCTGCAATGCCGACGAAGGCGACCCCGGGGCGTTCATGGACCGCGGACTCCTCGAGGGCGACACGCACGCCGTGATCGAGGGCATGCTGATCGGCGCCTTCGCGATGGGCGCCGACGAGGGGTTCGTCTATTGCCGCGCGGAGTACCCGGGGGCGATCAAGCATCTGCGCATCGCCCTTGCTCAGGGTGAAGCGCGCGGCCTGATCGGCGAGCACATTCTCGGCAGCGACTTCTCCTTCAGCTTGCACATCAAAGAAGGCGCCGGCGCGTTCGTCTGCGGCGAGGAAACGGCGCTTATGGCCTCCATCGAGGGCCGACGCGGCATGCCGCGTACGCGCCCGCCCTTCCCGGCGGTCAGCGGCCTGTGGGGCAGACCGACGAACATCAACAACGTCGAGACGTGGGCCAACGTGCCGCCGATCATCACGAACGGCGCCGAGTGGTATCGGACGATCGGGACCCAGAACAGCCCGGGCACCAAGGTCTTCTCCCTGGCCGGCAAGCTCAACAACACGGGGCTTGTCGAGGTCCCTATGGGGGCAACCCTCCGTGAGCTGATCTTCGACATCGGCGGGGGAATCACGCGCAATCGGCGTTTCAAGGCCGTCCAGATGGGCGGTCCGTCCGGGGGCTGCCTGAGCGAACAGCATCTCGACCTGCCGGTCGACTACGACTCGCTGCGCGACGCCGGAGCGATCATGGGTTCGGGCGGCGTGATCGTGATGGACGAGACGACGTGCATGGTCGACCTGGCGCGCTTCTTCGTCAACTTCACCCAGGCTGAGTCGTGCGGCAAATGTACGCCGTGCCGGCTGGGCACCAAGCGCATGCTGGAGATCCTCACCCGTATCACCAACGGCGAAGGTACGATGGACGACCTCGACCGCCTTGAGAAGCTGGCCCATACGATCAAGGCGACGAGCCTCTGCGGGCTCGGCCAGACGGCCCCCAACCCGGTCCTGTCAACGCTCAAGTACTTCCGCCAGGAGTACGAAGACCACATCCTCGAGAAGCACTGTTCGGCCTGTCAGTGCGAGGGCCTGGTCAAGGCTCCCTGCAGCCACACCTGCCCGGCCGGGGTCGACACGTCGAGCTACCTTGCTCTGGTGGCCGCGGGGCAGTTCAAAGAGGCCATGGCGGTGCATATGGAGCGCAATCCGCTGCCCAGCATCTGCGGCCGCGTGTGCCATCATCCCTGTGAGTCCATGTGCAAGCGCTCGGAGCTCGACGACGCCGTCTCGGTGGCGGCCGTCAAGCGCTTCATGGGAGACATCGCTCCCTCGACGGAGAGCGTCCGTCCCCGACCGCCCGATCAGGTCAAGCGTGTCGCGGTCGTCGGCTCTGGGCCGGCGGGCCTCTCGTGCGCCTACCAGCTCGCCTTGGCCGGCTTTCCCGTCACCGTGTTCGAGGCTCTGCCCGTGTCCGGCGGGATGCTCGCGGTGGGCCTGCCGGCGTTCCGCATGCCCAAGGACGTCGTGGCGCGTGAGATCGAGGCGATCGTCGATCTCGGCGTGGAGATACGCCTTGGAGTGGCGCTCGGGCGCGATTTCTCGCTGGACTCGCTTCTCGCCGACGGCTACGAGGCCGTGTTCCTGGCTTTGGGCACGCAGGTCTCCAGCCCTCTCGGCGTCGCCAACGACGACGCTCCGGGCGTCTTGCCGGGCATGGACTTCCTGCGTGACGTGAATCTCGACAACGGCGCCTCCGTGGGCGACAGGGTCGTGGTCGTCGGAGGCGGCTCCGTCGCCATGGATGCGGCTCGTTGCGCGCTGCGCCTGCAGGCCATGGACGGCAGGCAGCGCGATGTCACCCTCGTCTACCGGCGCTCTCGCGAGGAGATGCCCGCCTACGAGTGGGAGATCGTGGAGGGAGACGAGGAGGGCCTGCGGTTCGAGTACCTGGCGGCTCCCGCGCGGGTCGTGCTCGGCGATGACGGCCGCGTGTCCGGGCTCGAGTGCGTGCGCATGGAGTTGGGTGAGCCGGACGAGGGTGGGCGTCGCCGCCCCCGGCCGCTGCCGGGCACGGAGTTCGTCGTCCCGTGCGACACGATCATCCCGGCCATCGGTCTGTCCCTCGACATGAGCTGGTCGTCCGGCGAGCTCGAGACCAGCCCGCGAGGGACGATCGTGGCCGACCGCTTCGACTTCCAGACGTCTCATCCCAAGGTGTTCGCCGGGGGCGATGCGGTGCGCGGTCCGTCGACTCTGATCGAGGCGATCGGCGATGGCCAGCGTGCCGCGTTCGCGATCGAGGACGCGCTCACCGGCGCCCGCGTGAGGGAGGACTACCTGCGCACGATCCAGGAGGCGCGCAAAGTGCCGCGCGCCGTGCCGCTCGACCGCCTCGAGGAGGACGTCGAGCGCGTGACGACGCAGCACCTCCCCGCCGACTCACGGGTGATGAGCTTCGCCGAAGTCGTGCAGACGATCACCGCCGAGCAAGCCCGTTGCGAGGCAGGTCGTTGTCTGCGCTGCGATCTCGAGCACTGACGCAGGGCAGACCCAGAGCAGTAGAGTCGGACGGCGCATGAGGCCGACGAGGGCGGCGTTCCCCGCGAGGGACGCCGCCCTCGCTGTCGTCTCGCTTGCGTGGTGTGCTCATGGCCGGCCGCGCCGCCCGCATGGTCGGACCCGGAAGCTCTCAGCGTCCCGGAAGCCCACCACCACGCTGCACCCGCTGAGCGTCGTTCCCCCGCACGCCCCTTGCCCCTGGGTTCGCTTTGCGGGTATCGTTCGTTGGGTGGCTAAGTAACGAGACGCATGACGCGGCGATCCGAGGAGGTGGACGGAACTGCGACAGTCCTGAGTACTACGAACGTGGACCGTCGCCCGGGGCCGGCGCAACGTCCGCACGCAAAGGGGGGAATATGGCAGAAGAACTCGCATTCGCACGAAAAGCCAGCGGTCTCGTCCGCGGCCTGTCCATGACCGACGCCATCGCCGTCGGCATGATGAACCAGGGGATCACGCCGAGCATCTGGACGATGATCACCTGGGGTCTCGGTACCTACCTCACCGGCAACCTGCTCTGGGCGAGCGTCATCTCGCTCGTCCTCGTCGGCTTCGGCTTCCCGCTCGTCTGGGGCGTGCTCTCCGGCTCGATGCCGCGCTCCGGCGGCGAGTACATCTACAACTCGCGCATCATCCACCCGATCGTCGGTATCGCCGAGAGCTTCGGCAACGCCTTCGTGATGATCTTCTGGGTGTACGTGCTGGCGCCGTGGATCGCCGACCCGGGGCTCGTGATCTTCGCCGAGTACCAGGGCTGGACGTGGCTCTACGACAGCGCTACAGGACTCTTCTTCGGCGGCGTCGGCTACGAGTGGGGCGTGTTCATCGTCGCCACCGTCGCCAACACGCTCGCCGTGCTCACCCTGGTCTTCGGCGTCAAGATCTTCGCCACCATCCAGAAGGCCATCATGATCCTGGCCCTCGGGGGCGCCGCCGTCGTCACCGGATCGATCATGATCGCCGGCAAGGCCGGCTTCGCCGAGAAGTGGGACGTGATCGCGGCCCAGTACGACTCGCTCAAGTACTCCGAGGTCGTACCCGCCGTCGCCGCCGAGATCGGCGAGGCGGTGCCGACCAGCTCCACGTTCTACGGCACCCTGGGCGTCATGGTCGCCGGCTCGTGGCTGTTCGCCTACGCGTACTTCTGCGTCTTCGTCGCCGGCGAGGTCAAGCGCCCCGACAAGACCCTGATCACGGCCAACTTCGTCGCCATCCTCATTCCCGCGGTCTTCATGATCTGGA
>Ga0172369_10003668_pt1 | contig 20016 bp, 18 predicted proteins | sample LakKiv25m_FD_114539 | JGI IMG/M metagenome (GOLD analysis project Ga0172369, IMG submission 114539) | Freshwater microbial communities from Kabuno Bay, South-Kivu, Congo - kab_022012_11.25m | ecosystem: Environmental > Aquatic > Freshwater > Lake | place: Democratic Republic of the Congo...
AGCGGTATCTGGGCCCGCGGGCGGTCCGTCTAAAGGGATTTCGGGACCTGGTCACCGATGCGGATAAGGCTTCAGAGGCGTTCATCTTTGAGCGGATCAGGGCCCGGTTCCCGGAACATGGCATCCTATCGGAGGAATCTGGAGAAGTGGCTGTCGGCAATGGATATACCTGGGTGGTGGATCCCCTGGACGGAACCACCAACTACGCGCACCGTCATCCAGTATTCTGCGTCTCCATCAGCGTACTGGAAGGAGAGCAACCTGTCGTCGGCGTCATCCATGACCCCCTGCGTCATCATACCTTTGTAGCCCAGAAAGGGGCCGGGGCGAGGCTCAACGATGAGCCCATTCGGGTGAGCCGTGTGGCGGCCCTGAAAAACGCCCTCATCGGGATCGACTGGGGGCATGATAACGAGGTGCGCGAGCGGATGCTGAATGCCTTGTCCCGCATCCTCCCCCGGTGCGGAACGCTGCGAGCCTCCGGTTCAGCCGCGCTGGCCCTCGCTTACGTAGCGGCCGGATGGAACGATGCCTACTTCCAACCGGGGTTGAAGCCTTGGGACGCGGCTGCCGGGGTGCTCCTTGTCAACGAGGCGGGCGGGCGGTGCACTACCCTGAACGGTGAGCCGTACCGGGTTCGATTCCCTGACTGCGTGGCGACGAATAACCTTATTCATAACGAGCTGTTGAAACTGCTGAATGAGAAGTGCTGAAATAGATGAGGGAGAGGCGGGAATCCGGCATCCAGAACATTTAACCTATTAAAAGGACGCTGGATTCCGGCTTTCGCCGGAATGACGTGCTGGAATTGGTGCATCTAATAATATCAATATGTTAAGAGAACTTCGGACTGTGGAGTGAGGATGAAAGATAGAAAATACCTGTTTGGCCCGGTGCCGTCCCGACGTTTTGGGTGGTCCTTAGGCGTAGATTTAACCCCTTACAAGACGTGCAGCCTGGACTGCGTCTTCTGCCAGTTGGGTCGGACGACCCATAAGACCGTTGAGCGTCGAGCATATGTCAATACGGAAGAGGTCCTTAGTGAACTTGAAGAATGGCTCGAAACCGATGGCAAGGCAGACTATATCACCCTCTCCGGATCCGGGGAGCCCACCCTCCATGAGCGCTTTGGAGATGTGCTGACATTGATCAGGGAAAAGAGCGAGATTCCTTCGCTTCTTCTCACCAACGGCACCCTGCTCTATCTGCCGGAGGTGCGGGAGGCGGCCGCACTGGCCAGCGTGGTTAAGGTCTCCCTGAGCGCCTGGGATCAGGCCTCTTTCGGCTGGGTGAACCGCCCCCATGCTGAACTGCGGTTTGAAGAATTCATCAACGGACAGAAGGCCTTCCGAAAGGAGTACGCGGGTCAGATCTGGATGGAGGTCTTTCTCGTGTCCGGCATGAATGCCATGCGCGGCGACGTCAGCAGGGTTGCAGCGCTGGCTGAGGAAATCCGGCCTGACCGCATTCAGCTCAATACAGCCATACGTCCGGCGGCCGAGGATTTTGCCGTGCCCGTATCCGGGGAACGGATGGCCGAATTGACGGATCTCTTTCACCCTCGGGCAGAGATTATCGCCGAATTTTCGAAACAAAAGGATCTTAAATCGCAAGCCAACAGGGAGTCGGTGCTGGCCATGCTCCGCCGCAGGCCCTGCACCGCGGAGCAGATTGCCGATGGCTTTGGCATGCATCTCAATGAGGTCTCGAAATATCTCGGGAACCTGTTAAGCACGCAAGAGATACGCACCGAAAGAAAGGGCGGGACGGTGTATTATGCAGCGGCTGGAAGAACGAGCCCGTGAAGACCATTCAGGAACGGATGGCCGAGGAGGAGCGGGTGAAGGAGCGCGTGGACGAAAACGGAAACCGGTGGAGCAAGGTCTATGTCGGCGGCGGGGAGCATTTCCGGAACTGGCTGGAGCAGTGCAGGGAGTTGGGGGAGGTAATGGTCGAAGAAATCGATTCGACCGGCTACACCTGCTTTAGACAGGGGGGCGAAACCCTGTACCGGATCTGGATGAAAATGGATGAGACCAAGGAAGACGAATTATTTTCAAGCCAAGGTGACGATGTCTGAAACAAAAGAAAAGACAAGGCAAAGAGCGGACCATTCTGCTGCGGGACCTGATGCAAGTCCCTCGCAGGACGGCGGTGGGAGATCAGGCCTTTTGACCCGTTTTCTGAAATGGATTGGTAAAGGCGTGGTCCAGTCCAGAACGAATAAACCCTTCTGCCCCACCTGACAACTCAAGCATTAGTTGCCGGTCGGGCATGAACACATTCTGAACGCGGAACGGGGAACTCGGAATGAGGGAAGTTCAAGACAACGTCATGACCACCCCTGACTACCCATGACTATCTTATCCAATCACATGGATGTTCTTCTTCCGGCACATCTCTTTGAGCACTCTGGGCCAGACCGTGGCGCTGACCTCTCCCAGGTGCGCCTTTTTGAGCAGGAGCATGAAGGTCCGCGACTGACCGATTCCGCCGCCGATGCTGAGCGGGATGGTGTTGTTCAGGACGGCCTGGTGATAGGGCATTCGTAGAAAGTCAAGCTGGCCCGTAATCTCCAATTGCTCTCTTAAGGTCTGAGCATTGACGCGGATGCCCATGGATGTGAGTTCATGACGGCGACGGGTCACCGGGTTCCAGACCAGAATGTCGCCATTGAGACCGTGCATGGGCCTGCCGTCCGCGGACATGGTTTCCGTCATCCAATCGTCGTAATCCGCGGCCCTCATTTCATGGGGGTAGCCGTCTCTGAGGGTCCAGCCGATCCCGTAGATAAAGACGGCTGAATGCTCCTTCACCAGTTCCGTTTCCCGCTGTTTTCGGGGCAGATCGGGATAGCGATCCAGGATGTCTTCGGCGTGGATGAAGGTGAGCTTTTCGGGGAGATCGGGATAACGCTCTGTCTTGAGCTGGGGATAGAGGCCCTGCACATGGGTTTCGGCCCCTTTGAGGACCTTCCAGAGTTTTTCCACCACGTCTGTGAGGAACTGGAGATTGCGATGGTCCTCTGTGATGGCCAGTTCCCAGTCCCATTGGTCCACATAGGCGCTGTGATCATGGTCGAGAAAATAGTCCTTCCGAATGGCCCGCATATCCGTCACCAGGCCTTCGCCGATCTTCATGCCGAATTGCTTCAGGGCCATCCGTTTCCACTTGGTGGCTGCCTGAACCACCTGGGCATCGACCGGGTTCTTGTCGTAATCGTTTGAAATATGAAACTGGATCGGCGTCCGGGAGCCATCGCGGTCCAGATAGTCGTTCACGCCGCTCTCCACACCCACGATGAGGGGGACGGTCACCCGTATGAGGTTGAGTTCCTTGCAGAGATTCTCCTCGATGTAGTCCTTTGCCGCATAAACGGCATTCTGTGTGTCTTTGGGGGAAAGCAGGGAGGTGTAATCATTGGGTAGGATCTTCTCCAGTTCTCTGTAATCGCCAATGCCCGGTCCTGCGAGATCTGCCTTTTTGTCTGCCATGGATATCTTCTCCTCATCATGGGTTGGTCGCCATCTCAGGCGGTGATCCGGAGCTGATATCACAGGCAGCCCCATCCGTCAATCCATATTCGGCAGGTCGGGCCCTTCTCTTTCTGTAAGGGTTCACAGGTTCTGGGTTCAACGTTCAAGGTTGGGGAAAAAGACAGAATTGCCGAACTGAAGACCTGCCGAAAATAGCTATCTCTGCCAGATAGGTTCCAAGGGGCCACTGGTTTTCCGGCGGCAACGGTGCGTGCGTTTTCATAGGACAATGCGCCACCAAAGTGGAATCCGGGGCGGGAGAAATGCAACCCTGAATCCCGCTGTAGCGGGAAACCTTTGAACCCGTGAACGGTTACCTCTTTCTTATCTATGCGTGAATCGAGCGTCTCTTCGTCGGATAGTCTCCTGACATGGGGTTGGCGAAGTGGGCCGTGGCGTTTGACAGATTGTAAAATCTTCTGACATACCGTGTGACCCCGTGCGCCCGTTTCTTGTCTGGGATAGGGATGTTTTTGATATCATTTAAATAGGTTAGTGAAATATATGCGAGGGTTCGATCCTTGGCACATCTGATGCTGTTTATGCAGCTATACAGGCCCAGAAGGCGCGTTTTCGGGTTGCCCTTGGAAGGGGGTGCTTCACTTGACAACGGGGCTACGAGTTGGTAAAGACAAAGGGATCTAATGTGCCTAACCTTATGGAATCAGTTTGCTCCGCAGGCAACCCCAAAAAACCTGGCCTGGCTTTGAGGAGGGGGTTTCTTTGGGTCGAATAACATATGTCGCGATAACCCCATTTAGGAGGAAAAACCATGCGCCAAAACGGAGAAAACAAGATTCTGATCCCGATGGACGGCTCGAATTTTGCGTTTGAGACCGTAAGATACATCTCCAACATCTCGTCGCTCCAGGACCGTCGGATTGTTCTGTTCACCGTGTTCAACAAGGTCCCCGAATATTTTTTGGATTTCAGGAGTAATCCGGCCTTTCGGCCAAGGATCCTGGAGATCCAGTCCTGGCAGACCCAGTTGGGGACAAATCTGGAGACCTACATGCATGAGGCACGGGAGGTCCTGCTGAAATCGGGTTTTTCCGACAGTCGGGTGGAAATCCGTATCCATGAGATGAAAAAAGGCATTGCCCGGGACATCATTCGAGAGGCAAAGGAGGGTTATGAGGTTGTGGTTGCGGGCAAGAGAGGCATGGGCAGGATCGCCGGCATTGTCCTTGGAAGCGTGGCCATGAAGCTCCTTCAAGGCATCTCCTTTGCCCCCCTTATTCTTGTAGGGAAAGACCCGCGTCCCGGGAGAATCTTATTGACTTTCGACGGGTCTGAGGGTAGCATGAAAGCAGTTATGGCCGTGGCGTCTCTGTTGGGCAGGAGCGATTGGGAAGTCAATCTGACCCATGCGGTCCGTCTTGGCCCAGAGGAAAAGGAGGCCATCCATGAGGCCGAGCTTGAGATCGGTGCCGCGTTCGATCAGGCCGTGGATATCCTCATAAAGTCCGGAATCCCTCAGGGCCGTATCACGACCCAGATTATCACGGGGGTTCCAAGCCGTTCAGAAGCCATTGTCAAAGAGGCCGGACAGCGGGGATGCGGGACCATTGCCGTGGGCAGGCGAGGACACTCTAAGGTATCTGATTTCTTCATGGGAAGGGTGAGCCATAAGATCGTGCAGATGTCTAAGGGACATGCGGTGATGGTGGTCAGTTGACCTGACCCTAAACGACGGCCTGCGGTGCTTCCATATCCTTCTCTGGACCGGTCGCAGGCCGGTTGCAGGGGGTTGCGGGGTTCAGGATGAACAAGCCGAAAAGGAGCGTCCCTGTTGCCGAAGATGACCCCAGATTAGAAGAATGGCGGGGTCCGCTGGTGCGCGGTCTCTTTCTGTGGCGCTGTCCCTGTCTCCCCTTCTGGATTCCATCCCCATATCCTGGAAATGTCCCAGAGTTGCGAAATGCGGTTGAATGCGCCGTCAATATCTGCCAGAATGAGCGCATCGGACCGGAACATCTCGCCGCCTGCCTGACAGTCCCGCAGCCGACGGCCGAACCGGCAGGCGTTGTGAAGCCGGTCGCTCCGGCGGGCAATCCCACTGGACGGAAAACCTCGGTGCTTCCCCATGCCTCGCCGGAGGAACTCTGCCATTTGATTCTCGCTCAAGACGTGCGAACGGTGGTCCGCGGCGCCATTGAAGAGGAGTATTACCAATGCCTGACATGGAAAAAATAGCGGTCATTGATTCCCTCATGGGGCCATGGAAAAAGGTCATGCAAAGATACATGGAGGGTCGCTTACGCCCCGGAGACATCCTCCGCCAACGCCCGGAACGTACAAACCATGCGCAATCTGATCGGTAGGTATCTGAATTTTAAAGAGGAGGAAGAGCGCTTATCGCCGGCCTGGTATAAGCGATTTCGGCGAAAGATGACCATCCTTGTGCTGGTGATCACTCTGGTGCCGCTGTTTTTAATGGCCACGATCAATTATTACCTTTACCAGAGCGCCTTGAAGACAGAAATTGTCACGCCGTTGAAGGCCATGATCAACAAGACCAAGCACTCCTTTGAGCTATTCCTGGCCGAAAGGGCGTCCGCGGTCAGTTTTATCGCTTCAGCTTATACGTTCGAGGACCTGGCCGACCAGAATACCCTGAGCCGTATCTTCCAGGTCATGAAGAGCAATTTCTCCGGCTTTATAGACCTGGGACTCATTGACTGGACCGGCAGGCAGGTTTCTTACGCCGGTCCCTATTCATTGGAGGACAAACGATACGCCGACCAGGCCTGGTTTCAGGAGGTCCAGATTCAAGGTAAGTATATCAGCGACGTGTTCATGGGTTACCGCAAGTTTCCCCATTTTGTGATCGCGGTTCAGCACACGGAGCCCACCGGACACTTCTGGGTACTCAGGACGACCATCGACACGGCGACCTTCAACAATCTCATTGCCTCTATGGGCCTGGATGCCTCTACGGATGCCTTCATCCTCAACCGGGAGGGGATTTTCCAGACCACATCCAAGTTCTACGGGCAGGTCCTCGATAGATGTCCCCTTGAAGCTCCGCCTGTCAGCTTGGAGCCCAACGCCCTGGAGACCAAGGACAACCAGGGTCAGCGAGTTCTCCTTGCCTACACCGATTCTCTTACGCCGCCATTCCGTCTGGTCTTAGTCAGGCAGCACTCCGAGGTGCTCAAGAGCTGGATCGCTTTCAGAAGTGAGATATTTCTCGTATTCACTGCGAGCGTCATTGTGATCTGGTTGGTCGTGTTTACCCTCATCAGCGTCATGGTCAGGCGGATCGAAGAGTCCGACCAAGAACGAGAACTGGCCTACCACGAAATGGAATACAGCAACAAGCTCGCGTCCATCGGCCGTCTCGCTGCGGGAGTCGCCCATGAGATCAACAACCCCCTGGCCATCATCAACGAAAAGGCCGGGCTAATGAAGGACCTGATGAACATGGGCGGCGGCGTGTCGGACACGAACAGGTTTCAGGCCCTGACCGATGCCATCTTGAATTCCGTGGAGCGCTGTAGGGCGATTACCCATCGCCTCCTCGGGTTTGCTCGGCGGATGGACGTGACCATCGAGGCCATTGACGTCAACAGTCTTCTGGCTGAGGTGTTCAGTTTTCTGGAGAAGGATGCCCAGCACCGAAACCTGGTCGTCACCATGGACCTGGCCCAGGGCTTGCCCTCCATCCTTTCCGACCGGGGCCAGCTTCAACAGGTATTTCTCAATATCCTCAACAACGCCTTTGATGCGGTCAGGGACGGCGGGCAGGTGACCATCCAGTCACGGGCCCCTGACCAGGAGTTCGTCCAGGTGTCCATCATGGACAATGGGGTAGGCATGTCGGAGGAGACCCTGAGGCACATATTCGAGCCCTTTTTCTCCACGAAGAAGGGATACGGGACCGGATTAGGCCTCTCCATCACCTATGGCATCATCGAGAAACTCGGGGGTAAAGTCGAGGCGGAGAGCCAGTTAGGCAAGGGAACAACGTTCCGCGTCCTTCTGCCCCAGAAGAGACAAGAGGGAGGGGCATAGCCGTATGGAGAAAAAGATGAAGGTGCTCCTGGTGGATGATGAAGCGGAATTTGTGCAAACGTTAGCCGAACGTCTGCAGATCAGGGGAATCGAGACCTTGGTGGCCATTGATGGTATCGAGGCGTTGCGTCTGATTGACGAGGAAGAGCCTCCGATCGTCGTCCTTGACGTCATGATGCCGGGCCTGGGCGGCCTGGAAGTCCTCCAGCGTCTAAAGTTAGGCCACCCGAATATCCAGGTTATTTTGCTGACCGGTCATGGTTCCACCAAGGATGGGATTGAAGGCATGCGCCTGGGGGGCTTCGATTACCTGATGAAACCGGTACGCATCGAGGATCTGATGAAAAAGATGGAGGAGGCTTACGAGGCCTTTAGTACATCCAGCATAACAGAGGGGGGGTCGGAATGAGTCAGAAGGAAATCGCCTTCATGGGCCGTATCATCGCGAGTCTGAGTCACGAGATCAAGAATGTTCTGGCCACTATCAAGGAATCGGCCGGCCTGATGGAAGACATCCTGAATCTCCGTCCTGAAACGGATGCTCCGCACCAGGCCCGACTCGTCAAGGCCGCGGGCAATATCAGGAAACAGGTGGATCGGGGAGTGGATGTCGTTATGGGCCTCAATTGTTTTGCTCACAGCATGGACGAACCGATGGCCCAGATTGATCTCAACGAACTCACAGCTCAGATGGCCTTCCTGATGCAGCGGTTCGCCCACAAATCAGCGATCGGTCTAAGCGCGGCGCCGTATTCCGAACCTCTCAACATCGTGACGGATCCCTTTCGTCTGGAGATGCTGCTTGCCGCTGCCTTGGATGTCTGTCTGACGCGTGCCGACAAAGGCTCAAGGCTTGTCATCCAGCCGTGCCGCGTTGAGGGTCGGCCGGCCGTCTGGATAGGCGCCGCCCCAGATGAGCCCCCAGATACCCTTCCCCCCACAGTCGCCTTCCCCGAAGACCTCTTTGCACTGAAAGGGGGTCTGGAACATCTGCAAGTCAATATCTACGATTGCGGATCGGCGGGTCTCCATGGCGTCCTCATCCTGTTCAAATGATCGATCGGAGGTTTCATTGTGTCTCATATCGGTGATTCAGAGTGTCTCAAAGCGTTTCAGGATCGATGGCTGCAATATCCTAAATCACAGGAAGTTGCTCTTGCAATGGGGCATGGTTGGCCCATATATCCCTGAGTCTCTCTCATTAAAGAAAAGGATCGATTGTGGAAAAGTTCAAGGTATTGCTCGTGGATGATGAAGAGGTGTTTGTAAGGACCCTTTCTGAACGTCTCCAGATGCCTGATCTGGAATCCCAAACGGCTTTCGACGGCGAGCAGGCCCTCGAAGTGGTTCGTGACGGCATTCCCGATGTCATGGTCCTTGACCTGAAAATGCCGGGCATTGATGGCATGGAGGTTCTCCGCCGTATGAAGAAGCACTACCCGAATGTGCAGGTGATCATTCTCACCGGCCAAGGATCGGACAAGGATGAGGCGGAGGCTCGGCGCTTAGGGGCGTTCGACTATCTTCAAAAGCCGGTCAACCTGGAACATCTGATCGAGGTTTTGAAAAGGGCGTACCAAAACAAGATGGACAGGCCCCTGAAGACCGACACCTTCTCTGAAGCATGAGAACCCGTACGGAATGTTCATTTTTGAAAGACGAGGAGAATAGGTTTGGCCCCCGAAGGGGAAGGGGTCAATTTGAAAGACGGAAACAAGGAGGAATCGTATGCCGGATGGTGTAAAGGTTTTAGTGGTTGACGATGAAGAACCATTCGTTGATGCCCTGGCTCAACGTCTGGAATTAAGGGGCTTTACCGTCCTGACCGCCTTCAACGGCGATGCAGCCCTGGCCGTCGTACAGGAGAAGCCGGTAGATGTGGTGGTCTTAGACGTCCTCATGCCTGGCAAGGATGGGGTCGAAACACTAAGGGAGATCAAGCAAAACAAACCATTGGTGGAGGTCATCATGCTAACCGGCCATGCTACTGTAGAGACGGCCATCGAAGGGATGAGATTGGGCGCCTATGATTACCTGATGAAGCCCACCGACACAGATGACCTGGTGACTAAGATCAACAAAGCCCATGGCCGCAAGTCTGACCACGAGGAGCGGATTCGTCAGGCGAACATTGATAATCTGCTTAGAACACGAGGCTGGTAGGAAAGACCCGCGGGCGACGGTTTAGTGGATTTCATCAAGTCCATCATGGAAGGGCAGGGCCTCTGGCGAGACCCCTTGGCCAACATCTGCCGGAAGGCCGCTCAAATCAAGGTCAGCAGCATTATGTACACCCCGGGTGAGGGCGAATATGTCAAAGAGGAGGCCACCCTTGCTCAAGCTATCCACCAGTTGATCATGGGGCGCCATCAATCTCTTCTGGTGACAAGACAAGGAGAGGTGGTCGGGGTTTTGCGCCTTTCAGACGTGTTTGTCGAGGTGTGCAACCTGATAAAGGCCTGCCCTGCGGCGTGAGGTAAATACCGACAGGAGTTTTCGACAGATCGCTAATAGAGAATGGAGAACGAAACATGGCGAACGCAATCAGTGACAACAAGGTTGACTGGAAGCGGATCTTTTTTATTTTTTTGGGATTGATGCTCTTTTTTGTGGTTTACTACATGCCCTCTTGGAAGGATGCAGTGGATCCCACAGGGAAGGCCTTCCCCCTGACCAGGGAAGGGAAGGCCTCTATTGCCCTTTTTCTTCTGGCAGGCGTCTGGTGGGTGTTTGAGGTGCTGCCCATAGGGGTGACCAGTATTGCCATCGGGGTAATGCAGGCCCTCTTTGCCATTCGAAGCGCCAAGGATGCCTTTCGGGACTTCATGGACCCATCGGTCATGTTCATCTTTGGGTCTGTGGTGGTGGGGCTTGCCTTTACGCGGTCAGGCCTTACCAGGAGGCTTGCCTACAAAATGCTGGCCATTGTGGGGGAAAATACCCGAATGATCCTGCTGGGATGTCTCGTGGTGACGGCCGGGCTCACCCTCTTTATGGCCCATACGGCCGTGGCAGCCACGATCTTTCCCCTCCTCATTGCCATTTACGAACTCTATGGGGAGGGAGACAAGCAGACCAACTTTGGAAAATCTCTCTTTATCGGCATGGCCTATGCCGCCGGGGCAGGGAGCATCATCAGCATGCTCGGGGCGGCCAGGGGTCCTGCGGCCGTGGGGATGTTCAAGGAGTTTACAGGCATGGATGTCGGGTTCTTTGATTTTCCCAAATACATGTTTATTATTGGAGCGGTCATGGTCATCTTGATATGGCTTTATCTGTCCATGGTTTTCAAGCCTGAGAAAAAGAGTATCCCAGGATTGAGGGAGCGCGTGAAGGCCCTCTCTGACGGCATGGGGCCCATCACCAGAAACGAGATCTTTGTGATCCTGTGTGTGGCCCTGGTAGTGATAGTCATGGGGCTTCAGTCCTTCATTCCGGCCCTTTCCAAGTTGGACCGTGCGGCCATCATGCTGGTCTCAACCCTTCTCTTTTTCCTCTTTGGCGTCCTGACCGTGAAAGACCTGGAAGACATCCCCTGGAACATCATCCTTCTCTTCAGCGGGGCTATGAGCATCGGCTTCTGCCTGTGGCAAACAGGGGCGGCCCAATGGATGGCCATCAACTGGCTCATCATGTTCCAGAAGGCCCACTGGCTGGTCTTTGTCCTGAGCATCGCCGTCTTTGTGCTTCTGATGACCAACTTTATCATGAACGTGGCGGCCATAGCCATTTCCCTCCCTGTATCCTTGGTCATTGCCAAGTACCTGGGGGTCTCCCCCGAGGTGATCCTCTACGCCTCCCTGGTCGTCGCCGGACAGCCTTTTCTTCTTCTCATCGGGGCCGCACCCAACGCCATTGCCTATGAATCCAAGCAATTCAGCACAGGTGAATTCTTCAAACACGGGATCGTGATGAGCGTGGTGCTGATCGGCGTGCTGGCCCTGGCCATTGTTACCTTGTGGCCCCTTTCGGGCATGCCCATCACCCTTAAGTGATCCCTGGGGCCATCTTGAAAAGAAGCCGCGACCTGATTGGGCCGCGGCTTCTTTTGGCCCTGCGGCGTCAAGCTTCCATCCCCTTTACAGATTGTAAAATCCCTTGACACAAATCCCTCTTCCCCTTTGTGGAACCCTCGTTTTCCTTTGGGAAATTTACTTTTAACTTCAAATAGATACCTTATGTCCAGAAACCAAGGAAGCTTTGGCACATGGCTTGCTGTGAAAACCATATAGCCGGGACGTCGTCTCTCGGCCTCGAGAGAGATGGGGTTGGATGCCGGTGAACCCCTGAAACCTTTGGCAATGGACAAACCATCCATGAGCGAACACCCTCGAAACAGAGATTTCACCATCCTTGTGGCAGACCGAAATCCCCATGTAAGGGATTTCCTGAGACGGGAGATGATGTCCGAAGGATTTCAGGTGGATCTGGCAAGAAATGCCGATGAGGCGCTCAAACGTGTTTATCAGGATGAATCCATTGACCTGATCATCATTGATCCTGATCTGCCCGATGTCTCTCAAGAAGAGCTACTGGCAAAACTCTCGGATCGAATCCCGGACCTTCCGATCGTGGTGCATTCCTTCTCCGCCCAGTATGCCTATTGTCCGGAGGAGCCATCCAGTCTGACCTTTGTGAAAAAGGATGGCGAGAGCATAGAGGCTCTGAAACGGATCGTGATGAAGATCCTCATGAAGACACACCGCCCGCCTGTGACAACCCAGCCGGATAATGGAACCGATCAAGAAGAAACAACCGGTCAAATTTCTTGACAGAAGAGAGGGCCGCGCCTAAACTATATCGTAGCCGTTCACGGGTTCAGAGGTTCAGGGGTTCAACGTTGGATTTATACACACGGATGCCAGTTCTGCGCCGTTTCGTGCAAGGAGAACCTCCAGGGGCATCATTCCACTCTCGAAAGTCGGCTGCCCATTGGAAGCCCATCACTACAGGCAGCTTATGTTTCAAGGCCTTCGGGTTTTGAATCCCGTCCTCTTTCCTAACCCTGAATCCCGCTGTAGCGGGAAACCCAGAACGTGTGAACCCTTACAATATATCCTTCCGTAGGAGTCAGGACGACCGCTGTAAAGGCTAAGAGACCATCATGTGGAGAGGCGTCAGTCTGCGAATTCGAATTTACCTCATCCTGGTCTGCCTGGTGACCATCACCATGGGAGGAGGCCTGGTGATGGTGTGGTACACCTACCGGATGCAACACCTCCTCTCCCATATCGTGGACAGGGATGTGGCGACCTTCCGCGCAGCCCTGACCCTTGAGAACGCCCTGGCCAACCAGAAGGGCTTTCTCACCTATTTTCTCTTAGACGGAGATCCCGACTGGCTTCGACAATTGGGGGAATACCGGCAGATTTTCAGACAACGCCTCGATCACGTGCGACTCCTTGTGGCGGCGCCGGAGGAAAAAACGGCCCTTGATACCATTGAGTCGGAATACAACGCCTATATTGACATCAAGGATCAGGTCATCGAGCATTACCGGAGAGGGAATCACTCTCCGGCCGACAGACTGCACAAGGAGGTTCGGGACCGATTTTTCAGCCTTTTAAACCGGTGTGAGAAGTTCAACGACCTGACCCTGCAGAAGATGTCTGACGTGCGGAACAGGAACCGTGCAGATGGAGGGGAGCTTCGCATCATTGCCGTGACGGTCATGGGCGTGGCACTCCTTCTGGGGATTGCCCTGGCCTTTGTCCTGGTCAACCAGATCCTGAGGCCGCTTCGCATGCTGGCGTCGGAAACCCGCCCCGAGGGAGGCTTGGCTGGATCGGACAATGAGGTAAAGGCCCTGACCCAAAGCGTCCGGGGCCTCATCGAGGACGCGGACCAAACCCAGGTGGCCCTGGCCAGGAGCCGGGAGAATCTGCTTCAGGCCGAAAAAATGGCCCTGGTGGGCAAGTTGGCCGCGGGCATGGCCCACAGCATTCGCAATCCCCTCACATCGGTCAAGATGCGGTTGTTTTCCGTGGGCCGGGGCCATACCCTTTCCAAGAGCCAGGAAGAAGATTTTGCGGTCATCTCCGAAGAAATCCGCCACATCGACGCCCTGGTGGAGAATTTTCTCGAGTTCTCCCGGCCCCCGAAGCTCAAGATACAGGCAATCAGCCCTTCCCTGGTGGTCGATCGGACCCTGCAACTGCTGCACCACCGCATTCGATCCTTCGGCGTCACCGTCAAGAGCGAGCGGAACGGCCCAATCCCCCAAATCCAGGGGGATGTCGAGCAATTGACCGAGGTCCTGGTGAATCTCGTGGTGAATGCCTGTGAGGCCATGGACGGGGATGGATCGATACTGATCCGGGAGGAGGCCGTGGACGGGAAAGACGGCCGGGTCATGATCCTCGAGGTCTCCGACACAGGACCTGGAATCCCGGAACCCCTCCTGTCAAAGGTTTTCGATCCGTTCTTCACCACCAAAGAAGAAGGAACGGGCCTGGGTCTCAGCATTGTCAGGCGCATCGTGGAGGAACATGGGGGAAGTCTGGAAGTCCGCTCCAGGGAAGGGAGCGGTGCCACATTCACGATCACCCTGCCGGTGGACCCCACGGCCCAGAACGCGTAAACCGGTATTCTAAAGATGAACGTCCAAGATTGAACGATTGAACCTTTAAATCCGTTTGCTTCGACCTTTCAGTTTTAACCCCTGAACCCCGAAGGGAGCACCCGTGAGCACCATATTGATCATTGACGATGATGATCAGCTCCGCATCAGTTTTGAGAGGCTGCTGACCGAGGAAGGCTATGGGGTCCGCACTGCCCCGTCAGGGGAGATAGGTCTCAGGGTCTTTGGCGAGGAGTCTCTGGACCTCGTTATCCTCGACATGCGTCTGCCGGGCATGAATGGAATGGAGGTCTTTAAGACCATCCACAGGCGTGAGCCCAAACTCCCGGTCATCATCATGACCGCTTACGGGACCACGGATACGGCGATAGAGGCCACCAAGTTGGGGGCCTTTGATTACATCTTAAAGCCGTTTGACATCCCCGAGATGTTGAACGTGATCCGGCAGGCCCTGGACGCGGGCCGATTCATGCGCTCCCCTGTGGCCATGAATGCGGTTCCGGAGGCGATGCCCAGGGAGGCCATCGTCGGCAGAAGCAGGCCGATGCAGGAGGTCTACAAGGCCATCGGAAGAGTTTCTCCCACCGATGCCACGGTCCTTATTCGGGGAGAATCCGGGACCGGGAAGGAACTGGCGGCCAGGGCCGTATATCAGCACAGCCTTCGCGCCGACAAGCCCTTTTTGGTCATCAATTGCGTGGCCATCCCGGAAAACCTTCTGGAGAGCGAGCTGTTCGGCTACGAAAAAGGGGCCTTTACGGGCGCTACCCACCGCAGAATAGGAAAGATTGAACAGGCCGGCGGCGGAACGGTCTTTCTCGATGAGATCGGGGACATGTCCCCCGGAATCCAGGCCAAGATCCTCCGCTTGCTCCAGGAGAGAAGCATTGAACGCCTCGGGGGACGCGAGACCATTCCGGTGGATGTTCGGATCATCGCCGCCACAAACCGGGACCTGGAGGCGGGCCTGGAACAGGGCCGGTTTCGCGCTGACCTCTACTATCGCCTCAAGGTAGTGACGATCCATTTGCCGGCCCTGCGGGACAGGGCCGAGGATATCCCCTCTCTCGTAAATTATTTCCTTGCGCGATTTTCCCATGAGATAGGAATCACCAACCCCGGGATTTCCGAAGAGGCCCTGACCCGTCTCAGGCGATATTCCTGGCCGGGCAACATCCGGGAACTCGCCAACACGGTTCACAAGGCCTTGATCTTCAACCGAGGGGCCCCGGTCTCGCCCGAGGATATCTCCCAGGTCTTCGAGGCGAAGGATGTGGATCGCGGAGGAGACCCGGAAGGGAGTGGGGAACGCGTTCGGCAGTGGGTTCGCGGCATGCTCACTTCGCAGAAAAGCGATCACCTCTTTGATTCCTGTGTGGATGCATTTTCCACCATCGTCCTGGGAGAGGCCCTGAATCTCACCGGTGGAAACCGAAGCCGAACCGCCAGGCTTCTGGGTCTGTCCAGGCCTACGCTCCACTCCAAGATCGAGAAGTACGGGCTCAAGTTCGAGACCTCTGTCAGAAGTTCATGACCCCTCCACCCACGCCTCTTTTACAAGGTGTAAAAAAATCAGACATCCCTATCTCCCTATTCCAACCCCTTCAATCTGAGTCATTGACATTGACATAATTATTATAATAACTTATGCCTTAGACCGTCGCTCATTTTCCGGCACGTTCCTTGCTGAGAAACAGATAGGAACCAGCGACCCGTTCGCCTGGCAAAGATGACCAGTGGAGAGAGGATGCCCTTGAGAGAGAATCCGAATCAGCGCGGGCAGAATGACGAAGGCCAGCGGTATTACCGTACCCTCACCCGAAACATGGTACTGACGATCATTCTCGTATCGTTCATTCCCTACGTCATCGTCACCGCGATCCTTCTGTATCAATTTCATGCATCCCACCGCGAAAAGGTCATTGCCCACCTCGAAGGATTGGTCAAAAAACACAAGCAGAATATCGATGCATTCCTGAAAGAAAAGCTGGGCAACCTGAGTTCTCTTGCCAAGACCTTCAGTTACGAAGAGCTTTCCAACGAGGAGTTTCTGAAAAACAGACTGGAGATGCTGCAACAGGCCTACGGCCCCTTTTTTGTGGACCTTGGGGTCATCAATGCGAGGGGAATTCAGATCAGCTACGCAGGCCCGTTTCAGTTGGTAAAGGCATCCTATGGGGATGCAGGCTGGTTCAAAAGCGCGATGAAAAGGGAATACTACATCAGCGATGTCTTTTCCGGACTCCGGGGACTTCCCCATTTTATCATCGCGGTCAGGGAAAACTGGCTGGGAGATCCCTGGATATTGAGGGGGACCATTGATTTTGTGGCCTTCAACAACCTGGTCGAACAGATCCGCATTGGACAGACGGGCTTTGCCTTCATCCTCAACAGGGATGGAGAACTCCAGACCAAACCCTCCTACCCTGTGCGTGCCGACCATGAGCCCTATGCGGCCATCCTGAAAAGAGAAAAAAGGGCTGAGGACCAGGTCAGCACCTTTGAATGGACAGATGAATCCGGAGTGAAAAGCATCTATGTGACGGCCTTTCTCAAGGGTGGAGACTGGGTCCTGGTATTTCAGCAGAAGGTCTCGGATGCCTTTTCAGATTTTGAGAGGGCCCTGCGGGTGACCATGGTGGTGCTGGCGTTGGGCCTTCTGGCCATACTGACAACGGCATTTCTTCTGTCAAGAAGGATGGTGGGCCGAATCGCCAATGCCGACCGGGAAAAGCATATGATGAATGAACAGGTGGTGGAGACAGGAAAACTTGCCTCGGTGGGTGAGCTGGCAGCCGGCATAGCCCATGAGATCAACAATCCCGTAGCCATCATGGTGGAAGAGGCGGGGTGGATAGAAGATCTCCTGGAAGATGACGATTTCAAGGACGGGGCCAATCTCAAAGAATTCAGGCGCGCCCTGGCACAGATACGAACCCAGGGCAAACGCTGCAAGGAAATCACACACAAGCTGTTGAGTTTTGCTCGGAAGACGGATGAAAGGGTCCTGGAGTTTGATATCGGTGAAGTCATTCAAGATATCGTGGCGCTTTCGGGCCAGAGGGCAAAATACAGCAACGTGGCCGTCAAGCTCAATCTTGACAATGCCCTTCCCAAAGTCAGGCTGTCGCAGGCGGAACTCCAGCAGGTGCTCCTCAATTTGATCAACAACGCCCTTGACGCGATGGAAAAGCAAGGGGGATCTCTTGAAATAAACAGCAGGGAGGAGGATGGGATCCTGGTTATAGAGGTGGCCGACAACGGCCCGGGCATCCCTGCAGCGAACCTGGGACGCATATTCGACCCATTCTTTACCACCAAACCCGTCGGCAAAGGAACGGGTCTGGGGCTGTCCATATGTTACGGCATAGTCAAAAAACTGGGCGGAGAGATAGAGGTGGCAAGCACAGTTGGCGTCGGAACCACATTTCGGATAAAGATGCCGCTGGAAAAAATTAAGGCCAAAGGGTCTGAAAACGGGAAAGGAGAATAGCTTATGACGATAGCAAAGGTCATGCTCGTGGACGACGAGGTTCCCTTCGTGGAGACGATGACAAAGCGACTCACAAAGAGGGGCCTGGATGTTGCCAGCGCGTTCAGCGGAAATGAGGCCCTCGATGCCCTGGCAAAGAATCAGGCCGTTGAAGTGGTGATTCTCGACGTCAAGATGCCGGGGATGGACGGCATAGACGCCCTGAGGGAGTTGAAGCGTCGGTATCCGCTTGTTGAGGTCGTCATGCTCACCGGACATGCTACGGTGGAGTCTGCCATAGAAGGGATGAAGCTGGGCGCCTTTGACTACCTGATGAAGCCCTGCGATATGGATGTGCTCATGGGGAAGGTTCAGGAGGCAGCAGCCAAAAAGAGACAGCACGAAGGCAAGATCATTGAGGCGCGTCTCAAAGAGATCGCGACACGGCGGGTTTAGAAGGATAAAGAGCATGCCTGGGCGAATCAAACTTCTTCTTGTGGACGATGAAGAGGCCTATGTGAATGTTCTGGCAAACAGACTGATGCGCAGGGACATGGATGTGACCAAGGCCTATAGCGGCAGTGAAGGCATCCAGGCCCTGAGAGGCCAGGACTTTCATGTAGCCGTACTCGATCTCAAGATGGAGGATATGGACGGCATCGAGGTGCTCAAGATCTTTAAGAAGATGGACCCGAAACTCAAGGTCATCATGCTGACAGGGCACGGATCGGCCCAGGCGGCGAGAGAGGGCATAGCCCTGGGGGCCTCCGGTTACCTGACCAAGCCCTGCGAGCTTGACGAACTTGTCGAGTTGATTCGCAAGACCGCCTCAAAGGAGGTTTGAAAAAGTGGATTCCTTCAAGGTGTTGTTCGTGGATGATGAGACTGAGTTCCTCGATACGCTGGTCAAGAGAATGAAGCGCCGCGATGTCCTGGCAAGCGGGGTCGGAAGCGGGGAAGAGGCCATTCGTTTTCTTGAGACAAGTCCGGTTGATGTGGTGGTTCTGGATGTCAAGATGCCGGGCATGGACGGGATACAGGTCTTAAGGGAGATAAAGCGGAGACATCCCCTGACCGAGGTGATCATGCTCACAGGCCATGCCAATGTGGAGGTTGCCATACAGGGGATGGAACTGGGGGCATTTGACTACCTGATGAAGCCGATGGATATCGATGAGCTTATCTACAAGCTTCAGGATGCCTGCAAGAAGAAATTCGTCCATGAGGAAAAGATTCGCAAGATGACTCATGGAGGCGCGTAGGATCAATAAGGGCGTTCGGCCCGCAACCCATATTGTTTCTTGAGAAAGGAGTTTCAAACCAATGGGATTTTTCAGATCGTGGGGACATTTCATGGCGATGGGTGCAAGGGCCCATGCCAAGTGGGAGTTGGATGTTGCGAGGACCATCCTGGGTGACCGAAGACGTCTCATCATCCTGGGGGTCCTGTGCCTTCCAGCCATAGTGGGAGGGATCGCCTTTGCGGATCAGATCAGCGGGACCCTTCCTAACATGCTCGGGGGGAAAGAGGCATATACCCCCGCCTTTTATTCATTTGGAATCTTTTTGGTTTCCATACTGATAGGTCTTGGGGCAGGCCTCATCACCGGCGCCATCGGCGCCGGGGGAGGCTTCATCATCGCTCCCGCCCTCATGAGCGCGGGAATAAAGGGAATCCTTGCAGTAGGGACGGATCTCTTTCACATATTTGCAAAGGCCATCATGGGAAGCGTAATCCACAGAAAGATGGGAAACGTCTCGGTTCCGTTGGCGGTGGTATTCATCATCGGGGCCATTATCGGGGCGACCACGGGAGGGGTTATCAACAGGGTGTTGTATGAAATCAATCCGGTGCTGAGCGACGCGTTCATTACCACCGTCTACTCCCTCATGCTGGGTTTTCTCGGCATATATTCCCTCTTTGATTTCTTGAATGCAAGGAAGAAAGCGGTCGCCAGTTCAGCTTCAGATGGAGGCGCCCACGGGACAAGGGATGAAGGGGCCGACATCGGTTCACTCCCCAAGAGACTGCAGGCCGTCAAGATTCCGCCGATGGTTAAATTCGACCATGATTTCACCCCTGGAGGGAGGAGCATTTCGTGGGTCTTTCTGGTCCTGAGCGGCGCCCTGGTGGGTCTTGCCGCGGGCATCATGGGTGTAGGGGGCGGCTTCCTGACATTCCCCATCTTTGTGTACATGCTGGGGGTCTCTTCTCTGACCACGGTAGGAACGGATATTTTCCAGATCGTGTTCACAGCAGGGTATGCATCCATCTCTCAATATGCCATCTACGGATTCATCTTCTACACCCTCGCCATGGGCATGCTCCTGGGTTCGCTGGTCGGGATACAGGTCGGCGCTATGGTGACCAAGGTGGTCAAGGGCATAACCATTCGAGGATTTTACGCCCT
>Ga0172369_10003671_pt1 | contig 20001 bp, 23 predicted proteins | sample LakKiv25m_FD_114539 | JGI IMG/M metagenome (GOLD analysis project Ga0172369, IMG submission 114539) | Freshwater microbial communities from Kabuno Bay, South-Kivu, Congo - kab_022012_11.25m | ecosystem: Environmental > Aquatic > Freshwater > Lake | place: Democratic Republic of the Congo...
CGGTATGGAAGAAGCAATCTATAAGAAGCTGGATAAAATCAAAATTTAATGGCTGAAAAGCCTATCATCGAGATACGGGATCTTTCCAAAACTTATAAGGGAGGTGATGTACCCGCAATAAAGTCAGTTTCACTGGAAATATACCCGAATGAAATCTTTGGATTGCTTGGACCAAATGGTGCAGGGAAAACGACGACCATTTCCATTCTTTGCGGACTTTTACATCCTTCACAAGGAGATGTTTATATTGATGGTTTAAACATTCTTTCCGATCTAAATCAAATTAAACAGATCATCGGGGTTGTTCCTCAGGATATTGCCCTTTATCCTACCCTGACTGCAAGGGAAAACCTGACTTTTTTCGGAAACATGTACGGACTGAGCGGTAAAAATCTGCGAAACCGTATCATGGAATATATGGAGATTTTTAGTCTCGAAAAGTATGCGAACCGAATTTTATCTAAATTTTCCGGCGGTATGAAACGCAGAGTTAACCTCATCGCCGGCTTGTTACATAAACCCAAGATCCTTTTTTTGGACGAACCGACAGTAGGGATTGATGTTCAGTCCCGTATTGTTATCCTGAATTACCTGAAGGAAATCAATAAAAAAGGTACCACGATAATATATACCTCCCACTATATGGAAGAAGCCGAACATCTCTGTTCGAGAGTTGCGATTATGGATCGGGGTACTATAATTTCGGAGGGAAAACCGAAAGAACTGGTTGCAGAACACCCGGAATTCAAGAATCTGGAAAATATATTTATTCATCTTACAGGGAAAGAACTGAGGGACTGATATGCGCAAGTATTTCTTTGCATTCCGGAAAGAATGGTTACTGCTTATCCGAGATAAAGCTGGTCTCGCTTTGCTTTTTGTCATGCCAATGTCTCTTATCATTATCTCCTCCCTGATGCAGGAATATGGCTGGAGCTCGGTAACCAAAGAACCGACGGTAGAAGTCCTTTATGTGGATAATGATAGAGACAGCCTTGGTATTCAAATCCATGACGGCCTTCTTAAATCACAATCCTTTATTGTCATCGATAGCCTTAACGGCAAACCTGTTACGGAATTAGTCGCCAAAACTGCAGTGACAACCGGAAAGTATATGATCGCCATCATTATTCCTGAAGACGCTACAAAAACCCTCCGGCTGAATGTCAGGCTGATGGTCGCCAAAACCCTTGCCGGTTTTGGGTTGTCAAACATGTCAATTCTTAATAACATCCATCCGAAGGACTCCGTCAATATATCAATTTATTTTGACCCTACCGTTAAAAGAGCCTTTAAAAGCGCTTTGATTAGCGCCATTAAATCCAATAATTACAGGACGGAAACTGAAATGGTATTCCGCACCTTTAACCAGGAGATTGCTCTTCAGATGCCTATGTTCAAGCCACCTAACGTTGCCTACAAAGAGGCTCTCCAGTTTAAAGAATATTTCCCCTCATACAGGACGATTGATAAAATTCCAAACTCCGTTCAGCATAATGTGCCTGCATGGACCATTTTTGCCATGTTCTTTATCGTTATCCCGCTGACCCAAAGTCTTATCAAGGAGCGGGAAGAGGGAAGCTTGTTCCGGTTATTAACTCTTCCGGTTAACTATATGAAGCTGCTGATGGCAAAAGTGGGTGTCTACCTGATCGTATGTGTCATTCAAACCGGCCTGATGCTTCTGACCGGGGTTTTCCTGATCCCGTTTTTTAACCTCCCCATGCTGGATCTTGGTCAGGAATATCTGGCACTTACATTGATGACAGTGATTGTGGCAATGGCTTCGGTTGGTTTTGGCCTGATGGTTGGTACCATCGCAAAAACCCATCAACAGGCTGCTGCGTTCGGTTCCATTGCTGTTATCATTCTGGCTGCGATGGGTGGATTGTGGGTCCCCTTATACCTGATGCCGCCTATCATGCGGCAGATATCTGAGATCAGTCCGATGAACTGGGCAATAACAGGATATTATAATATTTTCCTCAGAGGGGGTAGTGTCATACATATTCTACCTGAAGTTTTCCGCCTTTTCCTGTTCTTCCTTGGGACGGTGATCATCACAGCCGTTTACAGGAGGTTTAAAAGTCCCCTGAATCAATGAAAAATGGAACTGATCGATCGTAAGGAAATTATTGTCAGATTCTCTGAGGTCGATTCCATGCATATTGTATGGCATGGGAACTACTTAAAATATTTTGAAGACGGAAGAGAATCATTCGGATTGAAATACAGTCTTGGATACCTCGATGTATATAAACATAAGGTCATGATCCCCATCGTAAAGGTGAATTGCGAATTTAAGCTTCCTCTGGAATACGGGGATACTGCCATCGTTGAAACCCGTTACATCCCCACTGAAGCGGCTAAAATACTTTTTGAATACACTATCTACCGGAAAAAGGATTTAGAAATTGTGGCCGCAGGCTCCTCGGTGCAGGTCTTTCTTACGCCGGAAGGAGAATTATTACTCGTCTCTCCTGCCTTTTACATCACCTGGCAGGAAAAGTGGGGTATCGTTAAGAACATTAAATGAGTAACGTTTACGTCATCGCTGATAATATTATTACATCTCTTGGATTTTCTACGGATGAAAATATCAACGGGATTCTTAATGATAAAATTGGGATTGTTTCTGCAGCACCTGACAATACTCTTTCAAATACACCCACTGCCCTCTCGCTCCTTAACTTTGATTTGTTGGATGAAAGATTTTTACAAATTTTAAAGAAAATAAATCGTGACCTTCCTGTAGACTCATTTACACGCCTGGAAAAACTGTTCATTCTTTCCATCCATGACGCGTTATCAAAAGTTGATTTCAATTACCAACGCAAAAGAGTTTTGTTGATAATTTCTACTACTAAAGGTAATATAGATTTACTTGAAGACCGGTACAAAGCAAAATTCAACCACAAACGTCTTTTTCTCTGGGAACTTGGAAGAATAATCAGAGATTTTTTTGGTTTTTTCAATACCCCGTTGATAATTTCCAATGCATGTATTTCAGGCGTTCTTGCAATTTCAATCGGCTCCCGATGGATTCAAAGCGGATTTTGTGATTATGCCATAGTTTCAGGGGGTGATATCATGTCTGAGTTTGTGGTTTCAGGATTCCAATCCTTTCAGGCCCTCAGTCCGGGACCTTGCAGGCCATACGATATTGACCGGAATGGATTGACACTTGGGGAAGGATGTGGTACCTTAATACTTTCTAACCACGAACAATCCCGTGAGCGACCGTTAATCCGGGTTGCAGGTTCGGCAATCACTAATGATGCCAACCATATTTCCGGACCTTCCCGTACCGGTCAGGAACTTAGTTTCGCAATTAATTCATCGATGAAAGAGGCAGGATGTTTATCCGGCGATATCAATTACATCTCCGCCCATGGTACGGCAACTCCTTTCAATGATGAAATGGAATCCAAAGCCATTGGATTAAGTAAACTGACTGATGTGCCTTTAAACAGTTTCAAAGGATATTGGGGTCATACTTTAGGCGCTGCCGGGATTGTAGAATCAGTAACTGCAGTGCATAGTCTTACAAGCAATACTTTATTTCGCTCTGCCGGATTCAAGGCGCTCGGAGTATCGGAACCACTCACTGTGATTGCAAAACATTCTACATCTGATCTTAACACTTGCCTGAAAACAGCCTCTGGCTTTGGAGGCTGTAATGCAGCCATTATATTTCAAAAGATTTGAAATGGATTTCTCTATAACAGGATATTGCCTGATAAGTGAAAAGAAAGTAATCGTTAATGACCAACTTCGCTTTTATCAGGAAAATTTTCTTAATTTTGCAAACTTTATTAAATCACTCTACAAACTGGAAGAGATTAATTATCCCAAGTTTTATAAAATGGATTCATTGAGTAAACTGGGATTCCTTGCATCAGAGTTGGTTTTGAAGGTAAGTAGTATAAAGAAATATCGTGAGGATGAATTAGGTGTGGTACTGTCGAACTCGAGTTCAAGTCTTGATACCGATATAGTTTATCAAAACACGATCAACGACCGATTCAATTATTTTCCAAGTCCTTCAGTATTTGTTTATACCTTGCCAAACATAGTAATAGGTGAAATTTGTATAAAATTTAATATAAAAGGTGAAAATGCTTTCCTTATTTCAGAAACATTTAATGGCCGGTTGATTTGCAACTATGTGAATGAAATGATGGAAAAAAACAGGGTACAAGCATGTCTCTGCGGATGGGTGGAATATTTAGGAGATAAATTTGAGACACTTGTCATGCTTGTTGAAAAAAGTGGATTCATTGATAAACAGAGTAATCTGGGTTACTGTCCCACTCCTTTTACAGAACAGCACTTAAATCAACTTTTACATCGTAACTGACTAATGTTTATATGGAAGAATTAATAACAAAACTTAAGAAAGAAGTCATTGAACAATTGAACCTGGAAGATATCTCGGTGGATAATATAGACCCTGAAGCTCCTCTTTTTGGTGAAGGATTGGGATTGGATTCAATTGATGCCCTGGAATTGATTGTATTGCTTGAAAAGAATTACGGAATAAAAATAGAAGACCCAAAAGACGGAAAAAAAATATTCTACTCTATCAAGACTATGGCTGAATATATCACCGACCACAAAAAAGTACAATGAATGCCTCGGCGGATATTCATAACCGGATTAGGAATCATCTCAAGCATAGGTTATAATTTACGGGAAACACTTGAATCATTGATGCTTGGGCGTACAGGCATCGGTGAGATTAAGTACCTGCCCACATCTCTAAAAGGTGAACTTCCCGCGGGAGAAGTTAAAGCAACCCATAAACAGCTTTTTTCATTGGCCGGTATCACGGAACAAGAAGGTTTTTCGCGGAATACACTTCTTGGAATAATCGCAGCAAACGAGGCATTTGCCTCTTCAAAAATGGATATAAATTATCCGGTTAAAACCGGACTGATCTCTGCTACGACCGTTGGTGGTATGGATAAATGTGAATTGTATTATGAAGATTTTCTGACAAACGACAATCAGAATATTTATATCGGAACTTATGATTGTGCCGACAGTACCGAAAAGATCGCCGACCATTTAAACCTAATCGATTATGTTACAACCATAAGCACTGCATGTTCTTCCTCCGCCAATGCCATCCTGTTAGGTGCACGAATGATCCGCAGCGGATTGCTTGACCGGGTATTAGCCGGTGGTTGTGAAGCGCTGACAAAGTTCCATCTGGATGGTTTCAATTCTCTTAAAATCCTGGATAAAAATCCATGTAAACCATTTGATGAGAAGAGAAACGGGATTAACCTTGGAGAAGGTGGCGCCTATATTGTACTTGAATCAGAAGATTCTATTAAAATCAGTAACAATCCTGTACTGTGTGAACTTATTGGTTGGGGTAATGCCTGTGAAGCCTTTCATCAAACTGCCTCTTCACCGGATGGCATAGGTGCCTATCTCGCAATGGAAAAAGCCCTTGCGATGAGTGGGCTGCGAAACAATCAGATTGATTATATCAATGCCCATGGTACAGGTACCGATAACAATGATCTTTCGGAAGGGAAAGCCCTGGAAAAATTATTTGGGAAGGAACTACCAAGATTCAGCTCAACGAAACCATTCACCGGGCATACTACAAGCGCTGCCGGATCAACTGAAGCCATCATTTCAATACTTAGTCTGATTCATCAGGTTATCTGGCCAAATTTGAATTTCAAGGTTCCTATTCCCGAACTTGGGTTTTTTCCTGTCAAATCGCTATTAAAAGATATAAGGGTGACAACCGTGATGTCAAATTCATTTGGTTTCGGAGGCAACGATACCTCACTTATCTTCACAAAAGCGTAACCTGAAAGATAATTATGTGCCCTATTTATTTTCAATATCCGGCCAGTTCACCTTACACCTTCTGGCAATCGGTTTTCGCTAGTTCACTATTTCGCTTCTATTTCACTATCTAAATTATGACATTCATCAACGGTATCGGTCTGATATCCTCGCAGAATACACTGGATCCGAATTCATTCCTTATTGATATCGTTGAACAAACTGCCGATTATTTAAAATGTGTTGACCCAGTTTATAAGTCATATATTGATCCACTACTTGCCAGGCGCATGAGTCGCCTGATCAAAATGGGAATCGTTTCTGCAAAGATTTGTCTTACAGATGCTGCATGTTCAATGCCTGATGCTATTATAACCGGAACCGGACTGGGAAGCGTTGAAGAAACGGAGAAAATTCTCGGAGAGATCACAAAAGATGAAAGATTCCTCAATCCGACTCCGTTCATCCAGTCTACATACAATACCATAAGTTCACAGATAGCTATTTACTTTAAATGCCACGGGTACAACTCAACATATGTTCACCGGTCATTTTCCTTTGAAAGCGGAATCCAAGATGCACTTTTACAACTGGAAGAAGGTATTGCGACTAATGTTTTGGTTGGTGGAATTGATGAAATGACTTTGAATCATCTCCAAATTACACGCAGGCTCGGGATTTGGAAGATGAATCCAGTTCATAATCTAAGTTTACGTCAAACGATGACCCCGGGTGCCCTGCCGGGTGAAGGATCCGGATTTTTCCTGATTTCTTCACTGCGGGCAAACAGGTATTATGCAACAATTTCAGGCGTCGAGACATTATATAGGCCAAAAACTATCGATGAACTTGATGAAAAAACAATAGCATTTCTTTCCCGATATGACTTAAATAAAGACGATATCGATATTATAATTTCAGGTATTGCCGGAGATTCAAATTGGGACTCCCTTTATTCAAACTATACATCAAAAGTATTTCCGGGTAAACCCGTTTCCTGGTTTAAACATCTTTCAGGGGAGTATTACACGGCCACAGCTTTTGCATTGTGGCTGGCTGCAAATATGCTTAAACGGCAGGTTTATCCAGAGATAATCAGTTTTAATAATGTTCATCCAGCCAGGATCCAAAACATTCTGATATACAACCATTTCAAGGGAGTAAATCATTCCTTGATTCTTATCAACCGCTAAAGGTGTAAATTCCTTCCCTGTTTGATTTTTCCTTTTAACTTTGCCATTCCGAATCCTAATTCCAGTTTACAGGAAAAGATTTAATTATAACAATGACTAAACGGATTTATATAACCGGAATAGGAATTATTTCTGCCATTGGTAACAATGTCGAAGAAGTTGAGCAAAGTCTTTTGGCTGAAAGATCCGGGTTAAATGGGATAACCTTGTTCCCAACTATCCATAAGGACAAGCTTCCACTTGCTGAGGTCAAATTGTCAAATGAACAGATGGTTGAATTGTGTGGAAAGGAAAGTGATCGCTTTTTGACACGTACCTCTTTATTGGGAATGATAGCAGGAAAAGAAGCCGTAACAAATTCCGGAGTTAATCTGGAAGATGGGTTTAAAACAGGACTGATCTCCGCTACCACTGTCGGTGGAATGGACCGTACAGAAGGATTCTATAAGGAGTATCTTTCTGATCCTTCCAAAGGGAGATTACGGGATATTGTTAACCACGACTGCGGTGACAGCACGGAAAGGATCGCCGATTACCTTGGGATATCAGATTTTATCACAACCGTAAGCACTGCATGCAGTTCCTCAGCAAATTCATTGATGCTTGGAGCCATGTTGATTAAATCAGGAATGGCTGAACGTGTTATTGCTGGAGGAACTGATTCATTGACACGCTTTACCCTTAATGGTTTCAACACCCTGATGATCATCGATAAAAACGGATGCAAGCCTTTTGATGAAAACAGGGCCGGACTTACAATCGGTGAAGGCGCTGCTTTTCTGGTGCTTGAATCTGAAGAATTGGTCAGGACATTGAAAAGACCGGTTTTAGCCGAACTTACAGGGTATGGAAACGCAAATGATGCTTACCACCAAACTGCATCTTCCCCCGAAGGAAAAGGAGCTATTCTTGCCATTGAAAAAGCATTTCTGGTAAGTGGTTTGAAACCATCAGATATCAGTTATATCAATGTGCATGGAACCGGGACACTTAACAACGATCTTTCAGAAGGTCTTGCCGTTGAGAAAATCTTTGGTTCTGATGTTCCACCTTTCAGCTCGACAAAATCATACACCGGACATACTCTCGGAGCAGCCGGTGCAATTGAAGCGGTAATTTCGATCCTTGCTGTGAAAAACAATTGCATCTTTCCTAATCTCAATTGGGCTGCACCAATGAAGGAACTGTCGATCAGGCCGGTTAAAAACATTATTAAGAATTATGAAGTGAATCATGTACTCTCCAACTCATTTGGATTCGGAGGAAACAATTCATCACTCATCCTCTCAAAACCATAAAGAACCTGTAATGACCTAATGACCAATGACTAATGTCTAATGCCCCTGTCTATATAAATGGCCTCGGTATCATTTCTCCTCAAAAAACTTTGGAAAAATCTGCATTTCTTGAAAATGTAACCGGCTCAGAAACAAACATTCTCAAGTGTCGGGAACCTAATTACAAGGATTTCGTGAGCGGGGATCTTGTCAGAAGAATGAGCAGGCTGATCAAAATGGGAATCTCAGCTTCCAAGGTGTGCCTCCAGGATGCAGAATGCCAGAACCCGGATGCTATCATTACCGGTACCGGATTAGGGTGTATAGAAGACACGGAGAAATTCCTTACCACCATGATTAATAACAATGAGGAATTCCTTACACCCACATCTTTCATTCAATCTACTCACAATACGGTTGGCGCACAGATTGCATTACTGCTTAAATGTCACAACTATAACATCACTTATGTTCATCGCGGATTTTCTTTTGAAACCGCATTACTTGATGCGCGGCTTCAAATCCAGGAAAGTGATTTTATCAACGTCCTGATTGGTGGAATGGACGAACTTACTACGAATTCTTTCAATATCACTTACAGGTTGGGACATTGGAAAAGAAAACCGGTAAACAATCTCCGGTTACTTGAATTTAAAACGAAAGGTTCGATCGCGGGCGAAGGAGCTGCATTTTTCCTGGTTTCAAAAGATAGATCCAGCAAGACATATTCAGCTATATCGGATCAGTTGATGATTCTGAAACCAAAGAGCGCTCACGAAATCATAACAAAATGTTCAGCAATGCTTGAGAGAAATAATCTCTCAACAAACGGAATTGATCTCGTTATTCTGGGATTAAACGGCGATTTTCAGAAAGACAAGATTTATGAGGAGTTTTTGACGGTTTTCCCTGATTCAGATCAGGTATATTTCAAACATCTTAGTGGCGAGTATCAAACAGCATCTGCTTTCGGGTTATGGCTTGGCTCTGTGATCCTGCAAAGACAATCAGTTCCTGAAGTGGTAAGATTGAAGGGAAAATTCGACCAGCCGATCCGTAAAATTCTTCTTTATAACCATTACCAAAACCTTAATCATTCCATGATCCTTTTAAGCCAGGTATCCTGATGTTGACCTTTAGGAACTTTACCATCGGATTTTTTGTTATTCTTTTATTTTTTAATGCCATAAATTTTTTTATTTGTCCAGGTACGAATATGCTTATCATTTTTTTTTGTGCCAATGTTCATCTTTTTTATTATTCTTTGATAATCGTCTACATTATAATTCCGGTGGTTTTTTCGTTTTTCCCATGTCTGGAATTTCATCATAAACCGGTCATCTGCAAAGGCGACGTAAATGAAAAAGAGGTCGTTTTAACATTTGACGATGGACCGGATCCTGAAAATACACGGATTATTATGGATATTCTTGACAAGGTTCAGGTCAAGGCGACATTCTTTATAATTGGGAAAAAGATAAAAGGGAATGAAGAGCTGATCCGTCAGATCATCAGAAGAGGTCATAAGATTGGAAACCATTCATATGAACACTCGAAATTATGGGACCTTCATCTTTCGGGAAACCTCAGGAATGACATTCAAAAGACAAAGGATCTTATCTTTGAAGTAACCGGTGTGAACACTAACTATTTTCGTCCACCTTATGGAGTAATTAATCCGATGGTTCATGGTGCACTTAAAGGTCTGGATTATAAGGTAATTGCCTGGAGTAAAAGGTCATTCGATACAATTCTGAAAAGTGAAAAAATAATCCTTCGTCGTATGACCGGGAATTTAAAACCCGGCGACATTCTGCTTTTTCACGACACCTCGAAGTTGACCATTGTTATCCTTGAACAAATAATCATTGCCATTCAAAAAGAAAATTACCGGATAGTAAGTTTGGATAAGTTTATAAATACCGATCAACATGGTTAGACATTTGTTTATTTTTATATTCTCTGGATTAATAATGACAGGAATTGCTCAGCATAATCCGATGCAAAAAAAAGATGCGGAAAATGTAAAACAATATATCACAGAAGCAACAAGAAACGTTACGACTATTCAGAGTGAATTTATACAGGAAAAAGAACTCAGCGTCCTCTCCGAAAAAATCATCTCAAAAGGAATATTTTACTTTAAAAAGGAAAAACAATTAAGATGGGAATACCTGGTTCCTTTTAAATATCTGATTATCATCAATAAAGATAAACTCCTGGTACGTGACGACAACAGTGAAAATCGCTTTAACCTCCAATCAAACAAGGTTTTCAGGGAGATTAATAACATTATCATGGGCGCAATACAGGGAACCTTGTTGGATGATACAAAAAATTTTCAATCATCTCTTTTTGATGAAAATTCTTGCTACTTATGTAAACTTGTTCCGATTAATTCAAAATTGAAAGAATCGCTCAGCGAAATCTGGCTTTATTTTAATAAAAATGATTATACGGTTGATAAGCTTGATTTACGGGAATCTTCAGGAGATTACACCCGAATTACTTTCGTTTCAAAACAAATCAACACACCGCTGCCTGATGAAAAATTCTCTGTTCGTTAGCGTTATTCTTATTTTAATCTATGCATGTTCTCCTGCAAAAAATACAATCGGTGTCGATCCTTTATCAGGTAACTCCCCCTCCCCTTGTTTTGCCGGTACATTTGAGAAGGCATTGTATAAAGCATCTCTCGATATCAAAAAGCAACACATGGGTGGGTTTCTTCTTATTAAAAAGATTTCGGACAGCGTTCACCGGATCGTTTTTGCCAATGAAATTGGCATGACTCTTTTTGATCTTGGATTCCATTCAAATCAGTTCAAGGTTTATTTTGTTTTTGAACCATTGAATAAGAAAATATTATTGCGTCTTTTTGAGAAAGATTTCAGGCAATTAATTTTCGACGACAAAACGGGTAATCTTAATCTGTTGATGAAAACCCAGTTCCAGTCTGAAGGACAACAGGGACAGGTTCCCTTGAAAATTACAATTTCCAATCCGGGAATAAAAATGAAACTGGATCTTACACTTATCAGCCAATAGGTCCATCCTCCCAAAAGAGATATTCGGACATTTTGTACCTTTACGCCATATTCTTTTATTGATGCTGTTAAATAGATTTTTCTCGATCGAGTCGGTAAATGTTAGCGGTGAGGGAAATTTATTGACTTCCGAATCCAATAAGTTTTTGGTTCAGGTTAGAGTATACCCCGATCATCCGATCTTTAATGGACATTTTCCGGGAAATCCTGTCATACCTGGTGTTTGCCAGGTACAAATAGTAACTGAGATACTTAACGAAATTTATCATAAATGTTTCCGATTAATCAATGCCGATAATATTAAATTCCTTTCATTGATAAATCCTGTTGTAACTGGATCATTTTCTTTTAACCTTAACTGTCGGCCGGGACCTGATGATGATATTACGGTTAATGTTGTTGCATTCAAGGATCAAATCACTTTTCTTAAATTAAAAGCAAGTTATTCTTCTACAAATCTGAATGTTTAAGTGATGGATAGAATTGGTTGGGAAATTCGGAATGACATAGGTATCATAACTATTGATAATCCTCCGGAGAACTATCTTCCAAAACCTGATTTCGTCCCGTTGGAAGTATTGAGGAAATGGACATCCTATGATTACCTGAGAGGATTAATGATTACTGGCACAGGTAAACAATTCTCAGGGGGAGGAAACCTGGAACATCTTTTTTCAATGATAAATGCGAAGGAAGATATTCCCAAAAAAATATCAGAAGGAAAGAAAGTGCTGGACTTCATTGAGAACCTCGACATTCCTGTAATATCTGCAATTCAAGGTATATGTTTTGGAGGCGGACTTGAGATTGCCCTTGCTTGTCACATAAGGATATGCAGTGACAATGCCTTATTTGCCTTCCCGGAAACTAATCATAGTATAATACCAGGTTTGGGCGGAACCATCCGGTCTCAGGAGTTGATTGGATTTCCTAAAGCTCTGAAGCTGATTTTAAGCGGAGATATGATAAATGCGGAAGATGCACTTGAAATGAAACTTGTCGATTTCATTATCCCTAAACAGAAACTCCATGAGTTCTCATTCAATTTCCTGCTGAAATTGACAAAAGACCGCCCTCTGGAAGTTATTCATGCCGTGATGAAAGTTTTACAGAATGCACGAACGTTGCCTGTTAAAGACGCTATGAAAAAAGAAACCAATCTTTTTTGTGAACTGGCATTAGCAGAAGCCCGTCGAAGAAAGAGTCAAGAATGACCACAGGTGAAAAAAAAATATTACAAAACCATAAAATTTAAACTCTCTGATACCATCGGTCATTTGGTATTAGATCAGCCACCATCTAACAAAATGACCTTTGCCTTCTTCGCAGAGTTAAATCATCTTATTCAAAATATTGAAGAATCAAAAGATATAAAGGGTCTTGTAATAAGTGGAAATGGAAGGCATTTTTCCTCTGGGACTGATCTGGCCGCAATCCTTGATGTGGTTGATAAGAGGACGATTAAAGATGCATCAGGTCGTCCGGTAATTATTCCTGATTTCCTTTTGAAGAATTACTTTTCAATGCGAATCCTTGAACAACTCTCTTTTCCTGTTATTGCTGCAATCCGGGGGGCATGTCTGGGTTCTGCAATGGAGTTAACTCTATTCAGTCACTTCCGGTTTTGCAGTGAAGATGCGGTATTTGGATTACCCGAATCAACCTTTAACCTTATACCCGGGTTAGGGGGAATCTCGAACATCTATCATCTGTCAGGTAAAGCCAGAGCGATGGAACTCATTCTGAAAGGAAATACATTCCCGGCTACGGAGGCATTGAAATTTAAACTGGTAGATAGAATTCTCCCAAAAAAGGAGCTATTTCATCAATCTTTTCTTTTTGCTAAATCAATCTCCTCAGGATATAGAAAAGAAAAACGGAAACTTTATCTGAAGAATTTTTTTGAATAATCATGGAGCGACACAATACACCAGATAGATTCGTTAAAATTATCGGAACGGGATCATTCCTGCCGGGGAGTCCAGTTCCTAAAGACCAATTGGATTTCTATCTTGGTGAATTACCCGGCGCTCCGATAAAAGTTCAGAAATGGCTTAAACGTATCCGTCTTCTGATGAACGAACTTGTGGATGTTGAGTTTTACCATTATGCAATAGATCCTCTGACCCGGCAATTTAAAGATGATAATATCACTATGTCGGTTAAAGCAGCAAGGGAAGCTTTGACAGATGCGGCTCTTCCACCAGAGAAAATAGAGTTGATTGTATATGGAAGCGCCCACCAGGATCAGATGCCAACTGCATCAGTCAGAATTCAGGAAGCATTAGGAATCGAACATTGCGCTGAACTGTCAATCCACGCAAATTGCACTTCAGCATATAAAGCAATGCTGGTGGCATTCGATATGCTTAGAAACGGAAGATACCACACTGCATTGGTAATCTCATCTAATATCTCTTCATCGGAATTAGTGGCTGAATACTTTAACCAGCCTCTATTGACAAAAGAGGATCTTTTTCTCCGCTACTTTTTATCCGACGGGGCTTCAGCGCTAATTTTGCAGTCCTATCCCAAAAAACAAGATGGTCTTTATCTTGATCATGTTTACATGGAATCCATAGGAGGAAAAAAAACTTCTGCAATGGGAAATAAACGGCCCGCTTACTGGATGAATCCCAAAGAGGAGTACGAAAAGGGTTACCATCATCTTGCTCAAATGTTCCAGGAAGAACTTGGTCCCAGCTTTCATGAACCGGGAGGTTCGGTCTTCTTTAAAGGACTACAAAGAATGCTCGAAGACTATAAGATCGATCTGCACCGATTAAAATTATTTCAGGTCAATTTTCCCTCAAAACACATCTCAGAATTAATAATGGACGAATGCGAAAGTCTTGGGATCCCACGAAAAACTTATTATTCAAAAATGTCTACTATGGGATATATCGGACCTCCGATGGCATTATTATGTCTTGATAAAATCCGTAGGGAGGAACTACTCACCCCCGGAGATATTATTATGAGTTTTGTTACGGAAGTCAGCAAGTTTATGCAAGCAGGATATATCATTACAATCGCTTAAGTTTTTGAATTTGATTTGTCTTTAAGAAAATGAAAAGAAAATATATACTGTTTCTGATCAGTCCTAAACAACGTTTTATAAATTATCCTGCCCAATCCGAATTGGCAAAAATATTCGGAAAAAGAAGGTTCATGATCCCTCTCGCACTCCCCACCCTTGCCGCTCTCACCCCTGACAATTATGAAATCCATATCTATGATGAAGAAATTGAGAACCTGCCCCTCCGGTTAAAACCGGATATAGTCGGGATAACAACATTAGCGGCAACTGCAACGAGAGCTTTTGAGTTGGGAGATAAATACCGTGCCCTCGGAGCAAAAGTCGTTTTCGGAGGTCCTTATGCCTCATACCGGTCTGAAGAAGCTCTGAAACATGGCAATAGTGTTGTAATCGGAGAAGCGGAGAATTTATGGGTAAAATTCCTTTCTGATTATGAAAATGGACAGTTAAAACCCATTTATCAATCCTATACCAGAGTCCCTTATAAAGCTCAAAGACCACCACGATGGGACCTTGTAAATATGAAACGGATTTTTCAGGTTGCAATCCAGGTTTCCAGGGGTTGTCCATTCAACTGTGATTTTTGTCTCGTCTCAAAAACCTTCGGCAGATCAATGAGGTATCGTGATATTGACAATGTTTTAGAAGAGATAAAAGCATCACGCTCAAAATATTTTTTCTTTGTCGACGACAATCTTACAATAAACAAGAAATATGCGAAGGAACTGATGAAAGCTCTGATTCCCTTAAAGATATCATGGGGATGTATGTGCAGTATAGATGTAGCAAAGGATGAAGAACTGTTAAGACTGATGGCGGAAGCCGGTTGCTTTAATATTCTCATCGGATTTGAATCCCTGAACCGGGCAAGTTTATCTGAAGCCGAGAAACACCAAAACATGGGAGGCGATAATTACGAAGAGGCCATAAAAAAAATTAATGCCATGGGGATTCATATAAATGCAAGTTTTGTCGTAGGATTTGACAACGATACCATTGCTGAATTCGATCATATCTTTGATTTCACTATGAAAAACCATCTTCTTTATGTCAACCTTCATATTCTGAATCCTACACCGGGAACCAAACTTTATGAAAAATGTGCAAAAGAAGGGCGGCTTTCAGGGTATGATCCCGATTTGGGTGTCGGTCATTTTCCGAATATGGATTATTTGAATATTTCTCAGATCGAGATGTTCAACGCGTATATGAAAACCATCACAAGACTTTACTCTTTCGATGTCATAAGGAAAAAGGTTGAACCATTGTTCATCAATGGAAACTTTAAAAGACCCGGCAGCAAAATAGCAACCGGATTGAAAGTTCGACTTTCATTGATAACCATAAAGGAGTTTCTGTTAACGACGGATTTTGACCGTCACAAATTATTTTGGTTGATAATTCGGTTGATCAACTCAAAAAAACTGGCCATCGACAAGGGTCTTGGCTTCCTTCTTTCCATGCTGGGATACAACCTTCATATCAGGGATCATCAGAAGAAAATGGCTTCATACCGGGCACTGATTATTCAACGGGATAGAGGTCCATGGAAAGCAAAAAACCATCAACATGAGATTAAAGTTGATACCGCATGACGTTTATTCAAAATATTGGTATTGTCGGTGGAGGAAAAATGGGCACAAACCTGTTTTATTACCTTTTGGATTTTGGATTCAAGATTAGTTGGCTTTGTAGTCCTGCGGCTGACCTGGAAAAGCTCAGAAAGACTTTTTTCAAAAGAATTATCCGATTCAGAGATACCGGTATCATCTCGGAAACCACTTTTGAGAAATTGAAGATCGAAACATCAATATCCTCGGATATTAAAATTTTAATCGATTGCAATCTTGTTCTTGAAACGATCACTGAAGAAATTAATCTTAAAAGGGAACTTTTTAATACGCTCGATACGGTGCTTAACGAAGAATGCATGATTGCTTCCAATTCCTCTTCCATCAATCCAAGTTTGCTTATTCCTTCAAAAAGTCGATCTTCCCTATTCCTTGGGCTTCATTTCTTCTATCCGGTCAATCTTAAGAATATTGTTGAAGTAATTATTCCAAACTCCTTTTCCAATCTTGCTAAAGACCCGATTATTGGCTTTCTTGAAAAAATTGATCGTAAATTTATTATGTTGGACGAAGGAAATAGCTTCATCCTGAACAAGATATTCCTTGATTTCCAGAATGAAGCATTTCTGATGGTTCAAAACGGGCATATCACATTCGCCCAACTGGATGAAATTATTAAGGAACATTTTTTTCCTATTGGTGTTTTCGAGTTTTTTGATAGTGTCGGCATCGATACGATGCTGGCTTCGATCAAAAACTATATTGAAAATTATCCTCATAAGGATTACTATTACCCATTGGTCAATCATCTTCAAGCGATGGTTAAACAGGGACGTCTTGGGCAAAAATCCTCCAATGGCTTTTATCAATATTCCGGAGGAGAAATAATTCGCGGTATTTCTGACTTAGGTTCACTTTCAAGTCCAAAAGAAGAATTTATGGAACATCTCCGTTTTACATATTTAACAACGGTAAGAAGGTTTACGATTCAGTCTGGGCTTTCGATTCATGAGATGAATGATGCTGTTAAAGAATATTTTAGTATTGATAAAGGGCCGTTCGAATTTTATTGAAAATTTTAAATCGTTTTATGTACTTTTGTCTATAATAACTTAAACAACAAAACTTATGAAAAAAGCAGAACTTTCCTTTGTTTTGGCTTTCGGCATCATATTCATTTTGGCCTTTTCGTTTAGGTCTGAAAATGTGTCAGGATCAAAAATTGGATTTTCAGGCTCATCCTCTCTCCCCGATAGTATTATGAAGATTGTTCAAAATTCATGTATGGCATGTCATGCCAATGATGGTAATTCAATGGCCAAGATGCATGTCAATTTCGATAATTGGGAAGCCTATGGAGATAAAAAACAATCCTCCAAAGCACAAGCTATGTGCAATATGTTGACAAAAAGGAAAATGCCTCCCAAAAGTTTCAGGGAAAGCAATCCCGATGCGGTGCCCACGGATAAAGAAATAAAAACAATTTGTGCCTGGGCAGAATCATTTAATAAATAAAAAAAAGGGATGGCCCGAAGAGTTTTAATTACAGGGATGAGCATTGTCTCATCACTTGGTTTTGATTTGCTTTCCAATTGGAACAACTTGATTTTAGGCAAGAGTGGGGTTAGCAGGATAACCCTTTTTGATCCTTCAAAAAATATTACTCAGATAGCAGCTGAAGTGCCATATGCATTTGAGGAACATTCACGGGCCTATGTTAAAAAACGTGCCTCAGGTCAGATGACGAGAGTAACCAGGATGTGCATTGTAGCAGCAAAAGATGCCATTAAAAATTCAGAGATCGATTATGACTTGCTGGATCGGAACCGTTGTTCAGTGATCATTGGGGCGGTTAACACTGGAAATTCAAGTTCGGAGAAAGATACCACACCGCAGAACACTGTTTTTAAAGGGATGACGAATGCTATGTCAGCCTGGATTTCTCTGGAATACAAGCTTCTTGGACCAAATTTTGCCGTGAATACAGCATGTGCTTCTTCAGCCTATGCAATCGCCTTTGGATACGATATGATACGGAATAATATTTCTGATGTAGTGATCGTTGGTGGTGCCGATTCCATCATTAACAAGGAAGAAATAGAGGGTTTTAATGCTTTATATGCCCTCTCCGTTGCAAATGAGCCTGCGGAAAAAGCCAGTAAGCCATTTTCTGCCGACAGAGACGGTTTTGTTATTGGAGAAGGTGCAGGTGTTTTGATTTTAGAGGCGGAAGATGTCGCGAAAACCCGGAATGCCCATATTCATGCTGAAATTTGCGGGTACGGATTGACCAGTGAAGGATATAACATTATGGCACCCATGAAAGACGGGGAAGGGATGGCTCAAACTATGGAAAAAGCATTGAAAAATTCAGGTGTTGCGAAAGACGAAGTAGGTTATATCAACGCTCATGGTACTTCAACCGAATTAAACGATCTGTTTGAAACCCTTGCTATTAAAAGAGTGTTTGGTCAAAGAGCATACAAGATTCCGGTTTCCTCTTCTAAATCGATGATTGGCCATACCATCGGGGCAGCAGGTGCAATAGAAGCTATTATTACTATTCTTAGCCTGGAGAACGGACACCTCACTCCTACAATCAATCTCGATAAACCAGATCCCGATCTGGATCTGGATTATATCCCAAACTTTTCACGTACCGCCTTAGTCGAAACTGCTATTTCCAATTCCTTTGGTTTCGGCGGCCACAATGCAACCTTGGTATTTAAAAAATACCAAGGTTGAACATACAGTAAAAAAAATTATTTTTGTAAAAAAAATGATTTACTGATGGCACGAATAACTGAAAGCACCCGTAACGAGGTTAAAAATATTGTTTATAATTTTTTTGCAGAAGAATGTGAGGTGGATAAAGCTCAAATTACTTACCATACTAACATAATTAAGGATCTTGATGGCGACTCATTAATGTTTCTTGAATTAATTGAGATCTTCAAAAAAAAATACAATCTTGAAATTGAACTCAAAACTATCGGGAAATATGCAGTCAAGCATCCTGTTTCCACTATCGGTCAATTGATCGATATGCAGATGCTTATTATTGAGCACGAAAACCGTCTTCTGGAATTAGAAAAATAAATCTATAAAATTCTTGTCTGAACCCGGAATTGTTTTTCTGTTTCCGGCATTTCCCAGTGATTATAAGGAAGACGTGTCCCAATTAATCCCCGGATATGCCGAACTTTTTAAGGTCTATCTGAGAAAGGCATCGGATTGGGTTGATTCAGCATTATCATTTTTTGATCCCGGAATCCATAACTTCCTGGATAATGAGTTGTATAATCAGTATATCGCTTATATCCAAAGTTGTACATGTTCATATCTGCTACGAAGTAAGGGTTTGAATCCAGGTATTCTGGCATACTATAGCATGGGAATATATGCCAGCCTCGTTGATTCGGGTTCCATTACTTTTGAAACAGGACTTGATCTGATAAAAAATGCATATCGTGAGATCCGGATCATTTTGAAAGATTCAGATTTTTCAATGTGTTCGATTATCGGTTTAAATGTTGATGACATACGTCAACTGATTTCCCGGACTGATCCGGAAACTGAGATTTCAAACCAGAACGGGAAATTCTCGTTTGTCTTGTCAGGACAGTTGTCTTCTATAAAATTAATTGTCACCCAAGCCAGAGAAGAAGGAGCAATTCATACAAGCCTCTTAGATGTAAAAGAGCCTTACCATTCACGATTTCTCAGGGAAACCCAATATGGATTTTCAAAATTTATAGGTAAAATTCAGGTTTCTGATCCTGTAACACCCATTTTATCATCCATTAATCAGACCCAATTGAACTCTACCGGACAAATAAAGAGTGAATTAGTCAAAAACCTTTACCATCCATTTAATTGGTACCAAACTCACATAAATTTAATCGATCGCGGGTACAAGCTTTTCATAGAATGCAGTCCTTTACCTTCCCTGATAAAGATTGCCAGATTTCTTCCCGGAGAAGCAAGGTACATTTCCCCTTTATCGGCCCTCAATTCGCCTTTGTTTCCTGATTCTTAAAAGAGTCCTGAACATTGGTTCAA
>Ga0172369_10003673_pt1 | contig 19986 bp, 22 predicted proteins | sample LakKiv25m_FD_114539 | JGI IMG/M metagenome (GOLD analysis project Ga0172369, IMG submission 114539) | Freshwater microbial communities from Kabuno Bay, South-Kivu, Congo - kab_022012_11.25m | ecosystem: Environmental > Aquatic > Freshwater > Lake | place: Democratic Republic of the Congo...
GAATACCTCTTTGATCAACTCGAGAAGGAGCATGTTTTTGCGGTGGTGGATCCGCGGAACACCGCCTCCATCGGACTCCTGCGCAAACTCGGTTGCAGCGAATTTTCTCCGCGGCCAAGGAATTTGGTAACCTCGAAAAACCTTGATGTGCCGGCATTTTCAAACCAAGAAATCTGTTACGCACTCTCGCGAGAAGAGTGGCGTGCCCAGAATCGCGGGGTGTACAATAATCGATGTGATATTCGTATTGATGCGGGAGGAAGTATGAAGGAAGTCATTCAGTATTTCGCGAAATGCAATGCTATCGAAAATCGGGAGATGCTTGCGGTGATCGAGAAGAGCACTCCCGATCCGCTCGCTGCGCCTCTAACTGGATATTTTTTCAAAACCCTTGGGCAGCTCCTCGAACATGTCTACCTCGGCGACAGACACCTCGTGAGGATGTTCCTCGACATCGACACCTATGGCCACGATATCGACGCTGAATCAGGCGCGCTCATCGAGGGCAGCCAGCCGCTCTTCAAGAATTTCAAGGAATTTCTTGAGCATCGGCAAAAAATGGACGACTTCCTGATCGTGTACGCGGATTCAATACAGGAAGCGGATCTGTTCAAGACGGCATCGAGGATCAATCGCAGGGGCGAAAAGCAAGAGAAAGTCGCGTGGAAAGCCTGGCTCCACGTCTTCAATCATCAGACGCACCACAGAGGCCAGATCAGCAACATTCTCGACACCATGCAGATCGAGAACAATTATTCGAACTTGATCACCATTGAATAAGCGGAGGAACTATGGATCACCTTTATATTCTTTGGACGAACGCTGATGAGCTCACCTTCGACAAGATGGTCGCCATGTACGCGAAGAATGCGCTGCTGAAGCACTGGTGGAAGGAAGTCACGCTCATCATTTGGGGGGCGACTGCCCGTCTTGCGGGTACGTCTGAGGCCGTGAAGCAAAAACTAGCCGAACTGAGGGACGCTGGAGCCCATCTCAGCGCATGCAAAGCCTGCGCGGACTCGCTCGGCGTCACCTCGGCGCTGGAAGGATTGGGCATCGAAGTGAAGTATTGGGGAGAACCCCTCACCGCGCTCCTCAAGAGCGATGAAAAACTCATTACCATATGAAAATAGAAGCGCTGAGTTCGGCAAATTCGGCCGATTGGCTCGAATTTTTTGACCAGAGGGCTTTCGCCGACCACGCAGGCTGGCAAGGCTGCTACTGCACCTTCTACTTCCAGCCAAAACCGGAGGCTTTCGGGACTCGGCGCGCGAAAAAGCGCGATTACGCGGTGTGGCTCATCGAACAGGGCATCATGCGCGGGTACCTCGCCTACGAAGAAAATCACGTTGTGGGATGGTGCAACGCGAACGACAGAACGCAGTTCGGACGGATCGCCCCGCCGCCCGCGGCGGAGAAAGAGAAAATCCTGTCCATCGTCTGCTTTCTGGTGCAAAAGGAATTTCGGCACAGGGGAATCGCCACCGCCCTGCTCGAGCGAGCGATCAGCGACGCGCAGCGGGATGGGTACAGCGCGGTGGAAGCCTACCCGCAGCGAGACAGCAAAAGCGAATTCAGAAACTACCATGGTCCCTACGCCATGTACGCTCGGCTCGGTTTCATGGAAGTAGGCGCGCAGGCGCAGCCCATTGTGCGCAGATCGCTGTAGCGCGGCATGTATGGGTGCCACACAGCACACGCAGATCGCGATCGTCACGGGGGCAAACAGAGGAATTGGCAAGGCAACCGCGCTTGAGCTTGCCCACGCCGGCATGGTGGTCGTTTTAGCCTGCAGGAACATGGCGAGCGCAGAGATGGCCCGTGCGGAGATTGTCGCGCAATCCCACAATGAAGACGTGCATGCGCTCCGCCTCGATCTCGCGTCGCGAGAATCAGTGTGGCAATTCGCGCGCGAATTTCAGGCTCGTTTTCCTTATCTCAACATTCTCGTCAACAACGCGGGAATCTCCACGATGACACCGTCGTTCACCCCCGATGGCTTCGAATCGCATATCGGCACCAATTTCATGGGACCAGGCCTGCTTACGCTGCTCCTGGTGCCAAGCTTCGAACCGCACGCCGACAATCGAATCGTCAACGTGGTGTCGAACATCTATCGAATCGGCCATTTCAGATCCTACAAAATCAATCGCTACCGATGGTTTAAGGCGTACGCGGTCTCGAAGTACCTCTTGCTCCTCTTCACGCTCGGACTGGCCGATCGGCTCAAGGGAAACGACATCGCGGTGAACGCCGTGCACCCTGGCATCGTCAAGACCTCCATCATGTACACGGGGAAGTGGTTCGATTTCTTGATAAAGGCGATTCTCTCACCATTCTTCATCGACGTGCGTGAGGGAGCAGCCACAAGCGTGTATGTCGCGACTTCGGAAGAAGTGAGGGGCGTGAGCGGGCGCTATTTTTCAGCCTCGAAGGCTCGCCGAATTTCACGATGCTACGATAGACCGAGTAAGCGGGCGGCCGCGTGGGAGATGCTGCGAAAGGGCATCGACGGTGCGTAAAATTATTCTTTTACGGCAGATAACTTCATGCTATAGTCGCTGGAGTGCGGCTGCGTCTCCTCCGCGAGAGGAGTTCATTTCAGCATGAGTCAAACGTTTCGCTTCTAGAGGAGAACAGTAGGATGCGCGAAGTAAAAAAACAGACTCTCCCCGAATCTGCGCTTCTCCACACGCTTCCAGGAATTCTTTTGACCGTTTTTCTGGTCTTCTTTTCATTTCTCTTCAAAGGCAGAGGCGTACCCGCGATATTCTTTCTGCAGATTGGCGTGTTCTTCGTGATGATACCGACGATGTACGCGATCGCCCGGAGGTACGCGCGCGCTGAGAACCTCGCTTCAGTCAGGGAACTCATCCCATTTCAGAACCGAGTGCCGTGGTTTGAGTTCGTGCTGTGGACAGTCGTGATATTTGTCTTTGCCGCGCTTGTGCTCACCATGGCGGGAAAAAGCTTCAACCCCGCGCTGAAGGGCGCGCTTTTCGGATGGATGCCGAGCTGGCTCGATATCACCGATATTTTCGTGCATCCGTCCGACTATTCCGCCGCGTGGCGCATCACGGTGTGGGTCCTTGGGCTCATCGCGACAAGCATCGTGGGTCCTGTCGCCGAAGAATTCTACTTCAGAGGCTTCCTGCTCCCGCGAATCAAGGGGAAAGTGGTCGGTCCAGTGCTCTGGGGCGCGAGTCTCTTCGCGCTCTATCATGTTTTCTCGCTGTGGCTCGTTCCGGCACGGATTATCGCGCTGATTCCGCTCGTGTATATCACGCTGAAGAAGAGGAACATTGGAATCGCGATCGCCGCGCACTGTATTCTCAATATCGCGGGAGATTCGATCTCTTCCTTGTCCATCTTGTTGGGATGATCGAATCCGCTTCGGGAGGCATGCTGATATGGGTATAGCTATCGCCATAATACTCGGTGTCATCGCGGTTTCCGCGATATCGGGAACATTCGATTATCTGGGGAAACGCGCAAAGGGAGTCTCGGGCGATCTGACGCGGAAGATCGATGAGCTGGAGCTCAGGGTGCGGACTTTAGAGAGCGCGGCCGCCACGAAGGAAGATGAGGTTCGACAGCTGGAGCACAAGGTCGAGTTTTTGGATCGTCTACTCGAAGATAAATCCAAGAAATAGCAGGCTCACTCGCGCACATGCATATGTGCGTCGATCCAACGCTCAAGTTCAGCGCTCATCGGGAAGCGGTGCCATGAGTCGCCATCGAGTTCGGTGTCGTAGCGAAGAGAAATGGCATCATCGAGCAGCCGAGGCCTTCGCTCGGCGCCATCTTTTTCCCAAAAGTTCAATGGATACATCGAAAGAAATGGCAATTCCTGCCGTTCGCTCGGTTCCGTTTTTTGCGCTATGGCGAGGCTGAGCGCCGCCTGATGCAGAAATATCGAGTGGAGTTGGCTCCCCGCGCAGAGGTCGCTCAGCGTGGCATCGCCGGCAAAGCGCCGGATAAGCCGCTCCCACGCTTGAAAAATTCCGATCTGAGGACGCAGGCCGACGAGTCCAGCCGCGATGTAGAATCGAATACTCCCGCGATCGATGTAGCTTGTGACAGTTCCGGCTTTTACCGCATCGACACCGCTCAACCGGAAGGCTTGACTCCAGAAGGGATCTGCGTTCAGCGGCTCTTTCGAGGCAAGCCCGATATTTTTCACATTCACGGGTCTATACGAAATTTGCGCGCCACGCTCAAGCAAGAGCGGCGAGGGATCGCCCACCACGAGCGAGTCACGATCGAACCACAGAAGCTGATCGTACTGCCCCTCCGCGAGGCGCTCGGCTTCGGCGGCGGCCGATCCCTTGGCCGCGAATGGATACGAGGCAATGGCCGGATCGACGTCGAAGGGAAGGAGCGCGACCTTGAGCGAGGACGCGCGTCGAAGCGTGGCCGGGCTGAGCCATGAGAGGTCGTCGCACATGATCCATATCGGCCAGTCGCGGGCAAGGCCACCGAAAGCCCTGACGCTCTCCGCCAGCAAGAGTAGATCGGTCGCGGGCGAGCCTTGGAAAGCATAGTTCGAGTATGCGATCAAACACTTCGCGCGCGACGCATCTTCAGACATGGAAACTATTCTCACGCCTTGTAAGGCGCCGCGTCAAGCTCCGCTTGCCGGCAGGCGCTTTTCGAATTACGCTATACTACTTGGATTTTGCGTGAGGTGAACGAGAAATATAAGCGCGAAAATTCTTTACTTTTCACATGGTGGCGGCCCGTTGCCGATACTCGGCGATCAGGGCCACGCGGCAATGGTTCGTTTTATGCGGGAGTTTCCAGCGCGCGTCGGGAAACCAGAGGCGATCCTCGTCATCAGCGCGCACTGGGAAACTCGGGAGGCTACACTGATCGGAGGAGCGCGGCCGCCGCTCTTCTACGATTACTACGGTTTCCCCGAGGAAGCATACCATATCGACTACCCTGCTCCGGGAGCGCCTGAGCTTGCGAAGGAAATCGCCGCGATGCTCAAGAGCGCCGCGCTTGGCGCACACATCGATCCAGATCGAGGATTTGACCACGGCATGTTCATCCCGTTGATGCTCATGTATCCTGAGGCGGATATCCCAACGCTTCAGCTCGCGATTCTGCACAGCCTCGATCCTGCGGCGCACCTGAACCTGGGAGCGGCCCTGCGGCCTCTGCTCGACCGAAATGTGCTCGTAATCGGTTCCGGCTTTTCGTTCCACAACTTGCGAGCCTTCGAGTGGGACGGTGTGCGCCGATCCGACGATCGGAACGACGCTTTCCAGAACTGGCTGATCGCGACCTGCGCCGGGGACTTGCCTCAAGAGGCGCGCGAAAACGCGCTCATCAACTGGGCGGAGGCTCCTGCGGCTCGCTACTGCCATCCGCGCGAAGATCATCTCCTGCCGCTCCATGTCTGCGTTGGGCTCGCGCGAAAACCGGCACAAGTGATCTTCGACGACGCGATTCTCGGGAAACGCGCGCTCGCCTTCATGTGGAAGTAATGAGAAAGGATCTTTGACGGAACCCGGGAGGCCGGTCTCAGCCACGCGGCACGTGATCCGCGAACCGCGACCCGTGCACCGTACCCTGCACGCCGCGCCTCGCGCAAGTTGCCAGCCGAGGCGATATTCCTGCGATGCCGCCTCGACAGCAAGGAGATGTAACATGATCAACGTAGTTTTTCACATCGACGAGACTGAAAAATGGAACCTCGCGCTCGCGAACGTGCACAATCTGCTCGCGGGAATCGACGCGAAGGATTCGCGGATTGAAGTCGTGGTGAACGGGGCGGCCGTTGAGGCTTTCAGCAATCTCGAAGATTCATTGAGGCGGAAAATGCACCTTGCCGCCGAAAAACATGTCCTCATTCGCGTGTGCCGCAACTCGCTCAAGAGCCACAATATCGATGTGGCGATTCTCCCGGATTTCGTCGAGATTGTACCGATTGGCGTGCTCGAGCTCGCTGAGCGCCAGCTGGAGGGATTCGCGTATATCAAACCTTAGCGGTGAAATTCTTGACCTTAACCCATCCGCTCGCTACTCTACCCGCATGAAGATTGTCATAGCGAATGATCATGGAGCGGTAGCGCTCAAATTCAAGCTTGTCCAGTGGCTCAAGGATCAAGGACACGAAGTTGTCAACCTTGGAGTCGACGCCGAAGACCGCGTCGATTATCCGGACCAGGCTGGACTGGCCGTACGGGAATTCGAGAAGGGCGGTTACGATTTCGGCATCGTGTGTTGTGGCACAGGCATCGGTATCTCGATTGCCGCGAACAAATATAAGGGAATCCGCTGCGCACTCGTGCACGACAGCTACACGGCACGCATGGCGAAGGAGCACAACAACGCGAATTTCGTCGCCTTCGGCGGTCGAGTCGAATATGCCGAACCTGTCGAACACGTTCTCGATGTATTCATGACTGCGAACTTCGAGGGCGGCCGTCATGCGACGCGTGTCGCAAAGCTTGACGCGCTCTGCTGAATAGCGAGCCCGCTGAGGCAACACCTCAGCGGGCTCGCAAGCATTCATTCGCATTCATAGGGTGGAGGCGCGTTGCCCGCACGGGAGCGCGATCTTAACGCGTTATCGGCGTGCGGGCCACTATCCTTTTTAAGCGATGGTGTAGATTCGCCCCGCTTTCACGATTTCTGCTTCTTTCACACCGGCGTCGAGCACGTGCCCGCGCATCGCGGTGAGGGCCTCTCCCTCGCCGTGGACAAGATATACTTTTTTCAGCCGTGCCTTATCCACACACGAGAGCCAGTCGACAGCCTCTTTCCAATCCGCGTGCGCGGAGAAGGCGTCGATCTCCTGAATATCCGCGCGCACCTGGTACCAATCGCCGTGGATGCGCACCTGTTTCTCGCCATCCTTAAGGCGCCGGCCGAGCGTGCCTTCAGCCATGTACCCCACAATCAGCACAGTGTTCGCGGGATCTTCGAGCCCGTGCATCAAGTGGTGCTGAATTCGGCCGAACTCACACATTCCATCAGCGGAAATGACGATCATCGGACCCTTGGCGAGATTCAGCGCCTTCGACTCGTCGACCGAGCGGGCAAACTTGAGCTCCGCAAAACCGAAGGGATTCTGCGCGTGCGAAGTGAAGAGGTCGTACGTCTCCTTATCGTAGCACTCAGGGTGAATCGCGAAGATGCTCGTCGCGTTGAGCGCCATCGGAGAGTCCACCCAGATGGGCATTTCGGGGATTTTGCCCTCATCGTGGAGGAGGTGGAGGTAGAAAAAAAGTTCCTGGGTTCGCTCGACCGCAAAGGCCGGGATGATGAGCTTGCCGTGCCTCTCCGCGGTTCTGTTGACCGCCTTCTCGAGCCTCGAAACGGCGTCAACCGTGGCCTCGTGGAGACGATTGCCATAGGTGCTCTCGAGGAGGAGAACGTCAATGCCATTGAGACATTCGGGATCCTTGATGATCGGCTTATTCTTTCGACCCAGGTCGCCAGAAAAACCGAGAACCGCGCTGTTCCCTTCTTTGTCCTTGACAGTGATGCGCGCGAAGGCTGAACCGAGAATGTGGCCCGCGTCGAGGAATTCGAGCTGTATCCCATCAGCGATGGTGAGAGGGCGATGATAGCTCACCGTGACAAACTGATCCATCGCGTGTATGACGTCGAAGTCATCGAAAAGCGGCTTCCAGTCAAACCTCTCGTTCTTCTTTTGAGCCTGTTTGGTGAGATACTCGGCATCGCGGGCCTGGATGTGCGCGGAGTCCGTCATGATGAGATTCGCGAGATCCCTCGTGGCGGAGGTCGCGTAGATCGATCCTTTGAAACCTTTTTTTACAAGATAAGGCACGAGTCCGCAATGGTCATAGTGCGCGTGCGTGAGTACGAGCACATCGATCGAGGCTGGATCGACTTGGTCGCCGAGCAGGGCTCGGTTCTTCTCGTCCGATTCCGCGCGTTTGCCCTGGAACGCGCCACAATCGACGAGCACTCTTGTCGAATCCACTTCCAAAAGATGCTTTGAACCGGTGACTTCTTCCGCCGCACCGAGCGATCGAACTGTAATACTCATAATATTGAATATATCCGCTGGTAGGTCTGAAAACAATCACTCTTTCAAGCTCCTCGCGGGAATTTTGGCCCAGTTGCGAAAAATGCGCGGATCAGCTACATTGTGCGTGTCGCATGGCTTCCGATACACGCTCCCTCAGGGTTGAAAAACTCTCTTCTCATGGCGATGGTATCGCATTCTCCGAAGGCAAAGCCATTTTTATCCCTTACACGATTCCCGATGAAGTTATTCACGCTGAAATTGTAGAAGATCACTCGAGCTTTTCCCGAGCCAGGCTTCTGAGCGTTGAAGAAGCCTCTCCGCATCGAGTGGAAGCGCCCTGCCCGCTCTTCGGGATCTGCGGGGGCTGCGCGCTTCAGCACATCGAATATTCCGCACAGAAGGCATTCAAGCAGAGCGCCGCGCGCGAAGCTTTCGAGCGAATCGGAGGATTGAATCCTGGAGAATTGCCTATCTTTGGCGCGGAACCCTATGGCTACCGCAATCGAACGCAGGTGCATGCGACGATCGACGGCGCGCTCGGCTTCACCCAGGCAAGCACTCGCGATGTGGTGAAAACACCCCGCTGTCCCACGCTCGTCCCCGTCCTCGATCGATGGCTCACTCTGGAAAATCGAAAATCGAATCCATACCGCGCCCTGTCAGCGCTGATAGGCGATCGCCCGCGATTCACCGCATTCGGACAAGATGAACGCATTTACATTGAGGGCAGGGACGCATACGCCCGCGCCGCGGTGCGAGGCAAGGAGTTTCAGTTTCCCACGGGGCACTTTTTCCAGAGCAACCTTGGGGTGCTTGAGCAGCTGATCGAGCGCGAAATCGCGCCAATCGGAAGGGCCGGAGAAGGCGGGGAAGAAGAAGGCAAGTCTGGCGGAATTGACAGATCTGGCGCGGCTGGCGAAGCTGGCGGCGGCGCGCTCGATCTGTACAGCGGCGCGGGACTCTTCTCTCTCTTTCTCGCGGATCGCTTCGACGCGATCGAGTGTGTGGAGAGCGAGGCCGCTTCGGTTGAGGCAGCGAGAATGAATCTTCACGGAGCGCGGGCGCGCATTCATTTTTCAGACATTCCGGTCGAGCGATGGATCAGGACACCGCGCGCGAAGTACAAGTTCGACTCCGTTGTCGTCGATCCGCCGCGAACCGGTTTGGGGCCGGAGGTTCGTTCGTGGCTCGGTGGCGCCAAGGCGAATGAGCTCGTGTACGTGAGCTGCGACCACGCCAGCCTCGCTCGCGATCTCAAGGATCTCAAAGGCCGCGGTTGGTCGATCGAGACCATCTCGCTGTACGATTTTTATCCGCAGACTGGGCGGCTGGAAGCGGTCGCTCGTCTCGCTCGGGATGCACAATAGATCCCGCGCCGCGGGATCACTATTCTTTTAAGGAGGAAGTGATGACCCGCAATGGTCCCTTTAAAGGCAGATCGATCTCGGTGGTGAATGATCTATCGCTCGATGAACAGCGATACCTCTACCGCAAGGCGAGGGAGCTGAAGGAAGCCGCGATATCAGGTGGCGATGTTTCGAAGTTCCGTATCAACGACCTCGACTATCAGGTATACCTCATCTTTATGGAAAACTCGACGCGGACGCGTGAGTCTTTCCGCAACGCGGGGAAATTCCTCGGCGCGCGCGTCAACGTCTTCGACGCGGCGACAAGCTCATTCAACAAGAACGAATCCATCACCGACGCGGTCAAGATGCTCTTCGGCTACTCCGGCGAATCCTGCTTTATCCTGCGCACCAAGCTCGAGGGTGTCTGCACGCGGCTCGATGAGGCGTTCACAGACTACGCCGCGCTGACAGGCAAGCCGAAGCCATCATTCATCAACGCGGGCGACGGCAAGCATGAGCACCCCACCCAGGAATTCCTCGACGAATTCTCCTTCCTCGAACAACTCAAATGGAATGATAGCCACATCCACATCGCGATGGCGGGCGATCTCTACCACGGCCGCACCGTCCATTCGAAGGCCGACGGCCTGCGCGTGTTCCGCAATGTCGAGGTCGACCTCGTCGCGCCCGAGCTTCTCTCGATGCCGTCGTACTATGTCGATAGGATGAAGGCGAACGGCTACAGCGTTCGCGTCTTCGAATCCATTGAGGAGTACCTCGCTCAGGCCAAGGTCGCCCCCATCTGGTATTTCACCCGCCTCCAGCTCGAACGCATGGGAGAGGCGGTTCTTGAGCGTGCCCCTTACCTGCGCCAAGCCGTCACTTTCAGGAAAGAGTTCATCGGCAAGCTGCCGGAGGGGTGCCGCTTCTACCACCCCCTTCCGCGCGACCGCAATTCCCCGACAATACCATTTTTCCTCGACGACCTCCCGCTCAATGGCTGGGACGGCCAGTCGATCAACGGCTACTGGACTCGCATCGCCGAAATCGCGATGCTTTCGGGCCGGATCGGCGAAGACTTCGAGGGCCAATTCGCCGAAAAGCGCTCTTTTGTCGACGACTTCGTCCACGAGTCTCAGACCCAGGAAACACGAAAACCCGAGTACAAGGTTGGCATCAAGCCGGTCGAGGAAGGCATCGTGATCGACCACATCGCGACGGGTGAGCCTGTGGGTGAAATTTGGAGCAGAATCGACGCGGTGCGCAAAATCCTCAAGCTCGATGTCCGATCGAGCCACGGGGTGTATCACTCGAATCGCGGCCCTGAAGTGTTCAAAGGCATCATCTCGCTACCGGACATCATCAGCTTCGGCGGGAAGGACCTCAAGAAGCTCGCGGCGATCGCTCCGGGCTGCACGCTCAACCTGATCCGCCGCGCCCATGTCGCGAAAAAGTACCGGCTCTCAATGCCGCCGCGAATCTACGGATTCGATGAAATATCCTGCAAGAACGAGAACTGCATCTCCTTCCCGACGAACAACGAGGGTGTGCCGCCCGAATTCATCCGCAAGGGTGAAACCGCTTTCGTGTGCAAATACTGCGAGCGAGAGCATACGTTCCGCGAAATTTGGGATGTGTGAGAGGTCGCGCCGCGCCATGTTGAAAGCATGCGCATGCGCGTAGCGGCGCCATAAAAAAGCTGAGGGGCGCGCCTATCGGCGCGCCCCTCAGTATTTTATGCGCTGGATCCATCAGTTTGGATTCGCGCGCCCAAATTCGTACATCAGAATAGCCGCCGAGACCGACACGTTGAGCGAGTCGACATGGCCGCGCATAGGAATCGAAATTGCCGCGTCCGCCGAATCTCTCAGAAGTTTGGAGGCACCCTTGCCCTCATTCCCGAGGATGAGAATCGATTTTGCATTGAACGCGATATCCCCTACCGGGCTGCCCGTCATATCCGCGGCGTACACCCAGTACCCCGCGCTCTTCAGCATATCGATCGCGGCCCTGAGGTTGCTTACCTGGATGACAGGAATCCACGCCACCGCGCCCGCTGAGCTTCGTGCTGCCGCATCGGTGAGCGGCGACGCACGCCGCGCGGGGATGATTACCGCGTCAGCGCCGAACGCGTCGGCCGAGCGGAGTATTGCGCCGACATTGTGCGGATCCTCGATGTGGTCGAGCACGACGACGAGGCTCCGCGCCTCTCCTCCTGCTCGCTCGCAGAGCGATTCAAGGCTCATCGGGCGCTGCAGGGCAGACTCTGCCTCATACACGATGCCGCGCTGATCGGGCGACATGGCTCGAAGCTTGTCCTCCGGCACCGCGATCACCGCGGCACCCCGTCGCTCGGCCTCTTCGAGTATCTCCTTGATGCGCGGCCCTCTGCGCCTGGCATCTTCGACAACATAGATCCTGCCTCGCAGAGCGCTAGATCTCAGGCTCTCGAGGATTGTGTGAAACGAAGTGATATACTGCACGTTTTCCTTTCCGCTGTATTCGGCCTTACCGCGCGCCTCACGGCACGACGGTGAACTCCTGCACAAGCTGCACCGCGCTCTCGACCTGCTTGACCCCCGGCACCAGATTTGCCGCCGCGACCGCGCTATCGACCGCCGCGTGCGTATTCGCGACTCCGTGGAGCACCACAACGCCACGCTCGACCGCCGCTTCGAGGAAGTGTATCGGAATCTTGCGGTTATAGGTGATCTCGGTGACAATCTTCGAGCCAAGAAGCAGATCCTGGAGTTTCGATGTCGCCTCCTTCTCTTGAGCTTCGCCGATGAAGGACCGGCGGAACGCTTCGATCGCCGCGGCGGCGTGGCTCGGGTCGAAGCGGTCGGTAGTAAGTGTCATGTCGTACTCCGAGGGCTCGTGCCAATCGGCGGAGAAGAAGTACTTGTGGAAGCCTGCGCGCTCGTGATCGCTGCTCTCGATGATCTGGAGCGCGTGGCGGGAATCGATGTTCTGTTCCTTGCGCACTCGCTCGACCCGCACAGATTTGGACGCGCCGATTCTGATGCTGATGAGGTTCGGAATTCCCTTGAGAATCGCGAATGCGCCTCGCCCAAGTATGATGCAGTCGTTCTTGAGCGCGGTTTCGTACATCGCCAGCGTGAGAAAGTGCAGATATTCATCCCGCTGTTGAGAGAGAGAGGCCCAGAACCCGGGGTTCTTTTCGTCGTATCGCTCTTGCTTGGCGCTGTCGATGCCGATCGAAGCCAGAGCCGCCTTAATGTGCTCCTTGTCGATGATAGCGTATTTGTTCAATTTGGAGAGTTCTTGAGCTGTCTCTTCGCCGTAGGATGCCAGTTCGCGTGAAATACTGATCACTGCCATATTGAGCCTCCTACACTAAAAATAGTCCAAGACACATGCCAGGTCAAATGAAAAGAAATAACGTCGCCACCCAATATCAATCCCCTTACGCAAAAAGCGGCCGTTCACTAGAATGACGCCGATGGAAAAACTTGCCCTCCTTTCGGCCTTCGGAACGGCGGTGTTCTGGTCGTTTTCGGCGATATTCTTCGAGGACGCTTCTCGGAAGGCCGGAGCGCTCGCGGTAAACTTCTGGAAGGTGGTGTTCGCCTTCCTTTTCCTCGCGCTCAGCGGGCTCATCGTGCGCGGAGTGCCGTTTCCGTACGACGCATCGCTGCGCGCCTGGGTATTCCTGGGCATTTCGGGCATCATCGGATTTGTCGTTTCTGATTATTTCCTGTTCAACGCATATATCCTCATCGGTTCGAGGATCACAGTAATCTTTCAGTCTCTCACGCCAGTGTTCACTGCCCTCTTCGCATACCTCTTCATCGGCGAGCGGATGCGCTCCGTGCGGCTCATCGGCATGACAGTGACTATCGCGGGCATCCTCCTCGTCGTGCTCACACGCTCAAAACAGAATCAAAAGCAGCGTGCCGGGAATCTCTCCGCGAAGGGGCTCCTCTTCGCGTTCCTCTCTTCCGTGTTTCAAGCCGGGGGAATGATTTTCTCGAAGGCGGGATTAGGTGATTACAGCGCGATTTCTGGCACGCAGATACGCGCGTTCGTGGCGATTTTCGGCTTCGCGATCAACGCGATCATCATCGGCAAGGCTCGCTTTGTGATCCGAGATGTGCCCAGGATGCGTGAGGCTTTCCTGCCTACCATCGTAGGTTCCGTGTTCGGCCCCTTCCTCGGCGTGGCGCTCTCGCTGTTCTCTATGCAGAACACACAGGTCGGCGCCACGAGCACCCTCATGGCCCTCACGCCGATCGTGATCATCGTGCCGTCAGTGCTCATTCTCAAACAGAAAGTGCACCTACTCGAAATTGTCGGCGCGGGAATCGCGGTCTGCGGAGCCGCGCTCTTCTTTCTGCTCTAAGGCAAGGCGCAGACTCGAAAACTCCGTCAATTGCGGCCGAAGCGCCTGCAAAAGTGCCGTGAATCTTCCCCGCGCGAGCTTCCTGTTCTTGGCGCGTCTTTTCATCGCGCATCGTAGTCATTTCATTTTCTGCATTCCTCATTTCAATTACTAGCGCTATAATGAAAGCGCACCTCGATCCAAGGTTGCGGGCTGGACTCGCGGCCCAAGGTTTCAAGTGCGGAAAGGAGCGATATGAAAGCGCTTGTAAAGAGCAAAAATGAACCCGGACTGTGGATGGCGGATGTTCCCATCCCCCAGATCGGCGACAACGACCTCCTGATCAAAGTGAAGAAAACCGCGATCTGCGGCACCGATGTCCACATCTGGAAGTGGGACAGCTGGGCGCAGCGCACAATCCGCATAGGCCAGACGATCGGCCACGAATTTGTCGGCGAAATCGTCGATATCGGCCGCTCGGTGAAGGGCTACAAGATCGGAGAGCGCGTCTCCGCCGAGGGCCACATATGGTGCGGCGTCTGCCGGGCCTGCCGGGCCGGTCGACACCACCTCTGCCCGAACACTGTGGGCGTTGGAGTGAACCGCGACGGGTGCTTTGCCGAATACCTCTCCATCCCCGCGCAGAACGCCTGGCACGTGCACGAATCGATTCTCGACGAGATCGCGGCAATCTTCGATCCCTACGGCAACGCGACCCACACCGCGCTCTCCTTCGACATGGTGGGCGAAGACGTGCTCATCACGGGCGCGGGGCCGATCGGCTGCATGGCTGCCGCCATCGCACGACATGTGGGCGCCCGAAATGTCGTCGTTACCGATATGAACGACTGGCGGCTCAACCTCGCAAAAAAACTCGGAGCCACGCGAACGGTCAATATCGCGAAGGAAGACCTGAAATCCGTTCAGCAGGAGCTCGGGATGGTGGGAGGCTTCGATATCGGCATGGAAATGTCGGGAAGCCCGCAGGCCCTCGAACAGATGATCGAGAATATGTACAACGGCGGCCGAATGGCGCTCCTGGGTTTATTGCCCGATGGCGCGGGCATCGACTGGTCGCGCGTCATCTTTAAGGGCCTCTTCATCAAAGGCGTGTACGGCCGCGAGATCTTCGAGACCTGGTACAAGATGCAGACGATGCTCCTCTCGGGCCTCGATATCAGTCCGGTGATCACTCACCGATTCTCGTTCGATGACTTCGAGAAGGGCTTCGCGGCGATGCTCTCCGGCGAGGCGGGGAAGGTCGTGCTCAGCTTTTGAACAAGTCGGGCCGAGTGTGCTATAGTCGCTCCATGGCTAAACACGAGATCCTCTATCAATTTCGGATCGACGCGGACGCGCGCGCCGCGCTTGAGAAATTGCCCGCGTGCGTGCAGGAAGCGAATCCTATTCCCGAGCGCACGCGGGGCGCGCTTCGATTCGAGATCCGGGATTTATGGCGGGCGCTCACCATGGAGCGATCGAGACGGAATATTGACTATCTCAATGCTCCCGCGTTTTTTTCCGCGTACCTGCGATATTTTCTGCCCTGGAATTTGGTTCGCCTCACCGCGCTCCTCACCGATATGACGCTGTCGCTCGAGCCACACGCCACCATCGTCGATATCGGAGCCGGCCCGCTCACCTTCGCGATCGCGCTCTACTGCGCAAAACCGGAACTGAGGAAAATACCGCTCACCATACTCTGCGCCGACCGCGCGCCCCGCATCATGGAGGCAGGCAAACTCATTCTGGAGATACTCGCGGTGAAACATACCGGCGAACTTCCGCCCTGGGAAATCTCACTGAAACGAGCGAAATTCGGCGAACCCCTGGCACAGAAGGCCGACCTGTTAGTTGCCGCGAACGTCTTCAATGAATTCTTCTGGAAGCACGAAGGAATGCTCGCCGACGAAGCCGCCGAACTCTATCGCAAAGTGTCGCACTACTGCGAACCTTCAGGTTCGATCCTCATCGTGGAGCCTGGAGAGCCTCGATCGGGCAGCCTCATGAGTGCGCTCAGAGCCGCGGCCATCTTCCAGGGAGACAGCTTGCGCGCACCCTGCCCCCACGCGCGCGCTTGCCCCATGCCCGGAATCTTCAGAAGCGGCCAGGAACACTTGAGCGAGACAGCGCATCACGCCCAAGACCGCTACCGTGCGAAGAGCGCCGCGCCCGAACGCGCAGGAACCCAACGGAGCCTCCTTCGCGTCAGAATGCCCTCCCTGCGGACAAAGTATCCGTGGTGTCACTTCTCGGTGAACGCCGCGTTCGCCCCCAAGTGGCTTGCCCGACTCTCCGAAGAAGCTGGCCTCGCAAAGGAGAAACTGTCGTTTTCCTTCATCTTCGTCGAGCGGAATCAGAGGGCAGCGCCAACCGCGGGCGAGCATTTGGAGCCAAATCGCCGTGATCGAAACGAGCGCGCAGCCGCGGGCGCGGAAAGCAAGTACCGCATCGTATCCGACATCATTTCGCTTCCTGGCGACAGACAGGGCAGGTACGCCTGTGGCCTTGGAGGATACACACTTATCGCCACTTCCTCCCGCGAAAGCCTGCCTGAATCCGGCGCGCTCGTTTCGCTCCACACGCCAGAACCTCAAGAGGCACCTCAAGAAAACCGCCCAACGGGTCGATGCGGACCGCAATCTGAATCGACCAAACCACGCCCCGCAACCGAGGTCCCGGAGTACGACCAGAAGTCTGGCGCGATACTCATATCCTATTGACACAAAGGGAGGCGGCCGATATAGTACCATTCCGTCAGCAATGACACGGGGGCGTAGCGAAGCTGGTTATCGCGCTGGCCTGTCAAGCCGGAGATCGCGGGTTCGAGCCCCGTCGCTCCCGATACCATACGGTGAACGCGAAATGCGAGCACGTGTGGGTCCGCGTAACGCGGAATTAAACCCGTCCGTTGCGCGACGGGCTTTTTTTTATTCTTTTCGGGCTGTAGCGCAGGGGCTAGCGCGCTTGGTTCGGGACCAAGATGTCGGAGGTTCAAATCCTCTCAGCCCGACTACTTAAGTCATTGTAAAACAATGACTTTCGGAATTCACTAGTAATGATTTCCGAGTCTATTTCCACATTTGTTACCCAAATGTTACCCGACTTGCGTTGGGAGTATGGAAATGGCTCGGAATCCAATCTCGGTCTTTAAAAGACCCACCGCGAAAAAAGGTAAAGCCACATATTACATCAAATTATGGGATGAAAAATGTGGTGTATACACTACTCCCCGTGCCGCCGCGTCTATTATAAAAGAACTGCACCTTGATCCGAGAGTTTTCTCTCCAACCTCAAGAACAGGCGCGCTCCTTATAGGCCAAGAGCTCTTGCGACAAAGCGGAGCCGTTCTTGAAAAAAGCAGCGACTTATTCGCGGACTATTGCACAAAATTCTGGGACTGGGATACCTCGGATTATATCCTGGGCCACATTGCCAGAGGTTTACGAATCGGAAAGGAATATGTAGCTCAGAATGCATCATATGTAAAGAATTATATTCGACCAGCGTTCCCCGCTATGAAACTAAGAGATATCCGGCCTTACCACCTGGAATCATTTATTCTCTCCTTGAAAAAGGAGGGGAAAATACGAAATAAATCAATTAATGCGATTCTCGCGTCTATGAGACTCCCCCTCAAAGAAGCGGCACGATTAGGACATATTCCATCTGACCCTGGAGCTTACATTCGAAAGTTGGGAAATGACCGGAGAGAAAAAGGTATACCGACGACTGAAGAGCTTACCGCGATCCTTACACTCAATCTCGATCTTCGGATACGAGCATGTATCCTTCTTGGCTCTGTATGTGGACTTCGACTCGGAGAGGTGCAAGCCCTCAAATTATCAAATATCAATGAGAACACCCTCAAGATAAATGCCTCTTGGGGAAAAAAAGAAGGGTACAAAACCACCAAGAACGGAAAGAGCCGAATTGTTCCCCTCCCTGAAATTGTGAAAGATGCGCTTTCAGAACTCGAAAAAACGAACCCACATGGTGCGGACCACTACCTTATTTATGGATTAAAGCCTGACGCACCTCTCGACCGTGCGGCAATAGGAAGAGCATTCAAGAAAACCCTTGTGCGGATCACTCTTGGTGAGAAGTACTCAAAATCCACGAAAAAGGAAAAAAACGACGCATTGAAGCTCTGGGAAACCAGAAACGTGACCTTCCACTCACTACGGCATTTCACGAATGCAGAGCTCAGGGGATCTGTACCTGACGCAACACTGAGGAAGCTCACAGGACATCTGACTGAAGAGATGACAGACCACTATGATCACACTACCGATGAGGATATCGCAGCGTTAGCCAAAGCACAGGAATGTAGAATAATTCCATTTATTAAAAGCGCGTGAAAAATTATGTAGCACTGTACTTTACCAAGAGCCTGAACCTATCAGGAAGGAGAAGGAAAACTCTGGAATTCTTCTTCCTGATAAAAATTGCCCTGAATACTCCTTTATTAAAATGCTGGAATGATATCGTAATTATTGTATCGCATAACCTTGATTACCCGGCAAAGATAGTTATACTATACGGACATTTGAAAAGAATCCGTTCGCGGTATAATCTCTACGGAATGGATTTTAACAACCAGCCTAACCGAAAGGATTAAAAAATGGATGAAGATACTTCCATCGAAGAAGAACTGAACCGATTGTACGCTGAACGAACAAATCTCATCATCGCGTATCAGGAGATGGCAGAAGCCGCACACAGATTGCGGGATGGTTTATTCGACACGATTAAAGAACACAGACTTAGAATGACCTACCACCGCTTTCCATTCCTCTTTTACGAAGACACCAAGAAGAAATGTGAAGTATTACTGAAAGATATTCTATAATAACCGAGAACGACATTCTGGAACTCTCTACTAAATCCCTCACCCCATAAAAAGCGTGAAATTTACGCTTTGATGCCATGAGGAAACGATGTACACTATATTCTCCTATGGAACCACACACTAAAAATATTTTTACAGTGATACAAAATACACACCGAAGAATACGAGGATATCTGTGTGCTATCGCATTATTTTTAGCCTTCAGTGGCAACCTATACGCAGAGAACCAGATAACCATCGCATCCTTCAATTTAAGAGTCTTTGGAACCACGAAGGCGGATAAGCCTGCGGTGCTTGATGAAATCGCCTCGATCATCAGAAAATTTGACATAGTCGCGGTGCAGGAGATCCGAGATAAATCAGATACCGCGGCGAATGAATTGCTTGCGGTAGTGAATAAAAACAAAACACCCCACTATGAAATGCTTATTGGACCTCGGCTTGGAAGAACCTCAAGCAAAGAGCAATATGCCTTTTTCTATAGAACCTCCACAGTTATTCCTATAGGATCTACCGAAACATGGAACGACAGCAACGATCAATTCGAACGAGAGCCGTTTCTAGCAATGTTTAAAACTGCAGAAGGAACATTGGATTTTGTTCTGATCGACATCCACACAAAACCAGAAGACGCCACACATGAAATATGCCTTCTACCCAAGGTGATGACCGATGGAGCAACGCACTTCGCAGAACCAGATATTCTCTGCCTTGGGGACTGGAACGCTGATGGATCCTACTTCAATGAAACCACCTACAATACCTATTTCCCAAGCAAAGACTACCTTTGGATAATCTCAAACATCGCGGATACCACGATCGCGTCCAAGAGCAATACCTACGACAGAATGGCCGCGAGTATTTCTATGGAGGAAGATTGGACTGGAATCTGGAATGTGCTTCGTTTCGATGAATATCCAGCATTTACATCGAGCGGTCTGAAGGCGCTCGACATTTCAGACCACTACCCCGTCTGGGCATCTTTCTATGTGGATAGAGATACTGATTAAAACTAAAATGAAAAATTGAAGAAAGGTAATGACTATTTATTAATATTGAAAAATGCATATGGAAGCACTCAACATTAGCTTAACCTGTAATTGCGGTCTGAGCGAAGCGAAGGATTGGCGCACTTTTTGCTAAGGAGCGAAGCGACGACTGCAAAAAGTGTGACAAAAGCAATTATCAGGTTGAAGCATGTGTTAGATTATGGACGGATAATTACCTTAACATTAATACTACCATTAATCCCTGATAAATCATTTTCTATACCTTTCGGGTTACCCACCAAACCTTCAGGATCATATACAAAACAATACAGACTTTTACATCTATCATGAGCTTGATATCTTGCAATATCTTCAATTAACTGGTTTCCAATTTCTCTATCTTTCAGTCCCTGTCTAGTTCTCTTAACTTCAATTACAACTTTCTC
>Ga0172369_10003674_pt1 | contig 19984 bp, 16 predicted proteins | sample LakKiv25m_FD_114539 | JGI IMG/M metagenome (GOLD analysis project Ga0172369, IMG submission 114539) | Freshwater microbial communities from Kabuno Bay, South-Kivu, Congo - kab_022012_11.25m | ecosystem: Environmental > Aquatic > Freshwater > Lake | place: Democratic Republic of the Congo...
AAAATGCCTTCAAAATTGCGGAAAAATATCATGCCGAGGCGCTTTGCGCCGAGGCTTCCAACCTTGATTTTTCGAAATGTGATTCTTGGCGGAGAGGGAGGGATTCGAACCCTCGAAACTCTTGCGAGTTAACCGCGTTTCGAATGCGGCGCAATAGACCAACTATGCGACCTCTCCATAAAATCTGCCTTAATCTTATCAAACAAAATCAGCAAAAGCAATTTAAATCAAAAAAGAAGCATTGGTTTTAATACTTCTTTTGGTTAAACTTTTACAAATACTTTCTAAAAGAACAAATGCGTACGCAAGATAAACTGCGGCTTGCCAAGATCGCGAACCTGGACAGCCGTATCCAGTTGGATCTTGCCAAAAACAAATTGAAGATTGCCACCAGCGCCATGACTCCAGGATGAAGCACTACTGTAGTTGCCCCAACCTTCGCATTCTGGGCCAACCTGCAACCAATCGGCTACAATAACATCAGCCTGCGCAAAATAATAACCACCCTTACTCAAAAACCTATAATCAACCTCTGTCCAGATATACCATTTGTAACCAAAAGTTGTGAATTCTGGATTCAAAGTCAAAGATGCGAATGGTTCATTCCTCAAGGCCACCCACCCCAAATACGTTTCCACAATAAAATCTTTCTTTACTTTGATTTTAGCACCAAGAAAAGATTGAGGATCCCAAGCACCAGTCAAATCACCAGATGGAATAAAACGATATTCAAGACGCACAGAATCATTCAAATCAACGCCCGCGTGAGCAAGCAAAATTGTACGGGGAGGATGAAAGACATCAGCCCAACTTGGAGAAGATAAAGAAAGCAGCAACACTGCCGCAATCAACAAGGATGAAAAAGAGCGCATGGTACCTCCTTATGAGATTAGGCGTGATTGCCTTGTGCCAGAATGTCTTTATCCTTACAAAAAAACCAACTTTTGTCAAGTTGGTTACATTTATATTTTATCAACAATTTATCTTTTTTTGGAATAATAATAAGCAGCCAAAATTGTTGTTAAAGGCACCGCCATAACCAAAACAGTGCTGCCAACTAATGTTCTTACAATTTCCTCTGCTATAAAACCATTATTAAAAGTAATCCATAGCGGCACAGATTGCGCTGTACTATATAAAAGTAACAAGGGCAAAGAAACTCCCACATAGGCCAAAACTAAAGTATTTACCAATGAGGCAATATGTTCCCTACCAACAGAAATACCGCTTTTGTATAGTTGAAAAAAAGACAACTCCTTATTAGCTAAATGAATTTCTTCCACAGCGGCAGATTGGCCAGTTGTCACGTCATCTAAAACACCAAGGACACCAATTATTATCCCTCCCAATAACAAGCCTTTTAAATCCAAAGTAAATTTATCAAATTGCAAATAAAAAACCTCTTCTGCTCCACTTCCTGTTAATTTTGTAATGTAAACAAAAAACAAATCTACTAAAACCGCCAAACCTAAGGACATTAATGTTGCCACTAAAGCAATAGATGTGCGTTTATTAAAACCATGTGATAAATATAATGAAAAGAGGATAATGAAAAACGCGCCAATCAAACAGCTGATAAATGGATTATTCCCTTTTACAATACTAGGGATAATATAGTAAAAAATAATCAGCATACTAAAAATCATGCCAATAATAGATGTTAAGCCGCGCATTCTACCAAAATAAATTGCCAGCGCAAAAAAAATCAAACTAATAACGACAATACCATTGATACGATATTTATCAATAATATTATATAAGGGCTTATCACTTTCGCTTTTTAATGCACTAATTTTATCTACTACAACAATTTCACCAACTTGCACTTTTTGATTTTCTTGAATTACAAAATCACTACCGTGATTAATAATTAAACGCTGGCCTTTTTCAGCGCCGTTTAATATCTCTACTACTACTTTTTGATAATCCTGCATTTCCCCATCTACTAACTCCTTACCACTACTTATAATATTTAATACTCTAGCCCGCAAATACTCATCAGGAGCTTGCGCTTTTACAACTTGGCTAGAAAAAATTAAAAAAACCACTAAAACAAAAAGGATATTTTTAGAAATCTTTAATATATTCATAAATATTTTGATTGCATTAATCATACTAAAATAGTGGATAAAAATCAAAAAACACCTCCAAAAGGAGATGTTTTTTGTTGCGGGACCCGGACTCGAACCGGGAACCTTCGGGTTATGGGCCCGACGAGCTACCAATTGCTCTATCCCGCGTTTAAAGTATAAAGCATAAACTTGATTTCGTCAAGTTATTAAGATATAATGTCTCATATGGATTCCACACAAAAAGCAAAAATTCCACGCAATGTCCTTATTGTTGCTTTAGTAGCCTTAGCCTCTGGTTTTGGCCAGGATATGATCACCCCTATTTTGCCTGCTTTTTTAATTACCATAGGCGTCAGCCATGCCGGAATTGGTATTATAGACGGACTACTTCAAGGCACAATGAGCATTTTTAGATTTATTTCCGGCATTTTATCTGATAAATTTCAGAACAGAAAATGGTTTATTTTTTTTGGCTATGGATTATCCTCTATTGCTAGACCATTATTAGCCCTAACCGGCTCTTTTGCCTCTGTGGCTACTTTGCGCACCCTAGACGGCGCTGGTAAAGGTATAAAAGACGCGCCACGCGATGCTTTAGTAGCCGACTCCGCCACAGCTGAAACTCGCGGCCGCGCTTTTGGGTTTCAACGTTTAATAGACACAGCAGGCTCTGTTTTTGGCCCCTTAGCCGCCGCTGGATTATTAGTGCTACTTACTCCTTCTTTACAAACCTACCGTATTATTTTTACCTTAGCAATCATTCCAGGAATTATTGCTCTTAGTTTAATATTTTTTGGAATTAAAGAACCAGAAAAAAAGAAAGCAACCCTAAAAAATTTATCACAACCTTTTTCTTGGCAGTTATGGTTTTTTGTAATTGGTATGACAATTGCAATGATAACAAAGATAAATGATTTACTTTTTTTAACACGCGCGCATGAAATTGGCATTTCTTCAACTTGGCTACCTGTTTTATTTGCTGGTTTTACATTAGTCTATGCATTACTATCTTACCCTATTGGAATTTGGAGTGATAAAATTGGCAAATTACCATTAATAATTGCCGGCTGGCTTGTTTTAACTTTAGTAGAATTTGGATTTGCTCACGAAACATCCATTACTACTGCTTTAATTTTATTTGCTTTTTACGGCCTATTTTATGCTCTTACAGAAGGTTCTGGGCGCGCAATTATTGCAGATTTAGTGCCACCCGATGCCCGCGGTAGCGCCTATGCAATTTACAATACCTTTATTGGTTTAGCTGCAATTATTGGCGGATATTTTATTGGCAAAATATGGGACACCATTTCCCCGCATTATGCTTTTACAATTTCATCTTATGGTTCTTTTATTGGATTTTTAATTTTACTAACAATGTTTTTTATCAGCAGAAAAAAATCCAATTTAACTTTGTAAAAAATTATGAAAAAAAATATTTTAATAATTGCGTTTTTATTTATAGCCATTTTAGCAATAGTTTTTTTGTTCTACACAAAATCAAAAGATAATTTACAACCAAGTAACAAAATATCAATTACAGCTTCCTTTTATCCTCAATTTTTTTTAACACAACAAATTGTTAAAGATAAAATTGAAGTAATTAATATTACGCCAGCCGGCGCGGAACCGCATGAATACGAACCTACAACAAGAGAAATGATTAAAATAAAAAATAGTAAATTACTGATCTTAAATGGCAGTAAATTTGAGCCTTGGGCAGAAAAAATTAAGGATACTTTTAAAGAAACAAAAATTATTTCTTTAAGTGAAAACCTGGCAAACCAAACAACAAAAGAAGGGGAAGAAAATATTAAAGATCCTCACATCTGGCTGAGTCCTGCCCTAGTTAAGGAAGAAGCAAAGCTTATTTATAATGAAATAATTAAAATTGATCCAGAGAATTTAGTTTTCTATCAAGAAAATTTACAAACACTAGAAAATAATTTGGACTTATTAAACAACAAATTTAAAGATGGATTAAAAAATTGCGCTAAAAAAGATTTTATTACTTCCCATTCTGCTTTTGGTTATTTAGCCAGCGCTTACAATTTAAACCAAGTTGCAATTTCTGGTTTATCTCCAGACGAAGAACCCTCACCAAAAAAATTAGCCGAGGTTGCTAATTTTGTCAGACAAAATAATATTAAATATATTTTTTTTGAAAGCTTAGTTAGTCCAAAATTATCAGAAACTCTAGCGCTTGAAACTGGCACTCAAACTTTGATACTAAATCCATTAGAGGGAATAAGCGAGGAAGAAATAAACCAAGGAAAAAATTATTTTACTGAAATGGAAAATAATTTAACAAATTTAAAAATCGCCTTGGAATGTAAATAAACTTAAATCAAAAGCCTCATTATTTTAACGAGGCTTTTACTAATTCTAATTTCTCTTCTCTTGTTAACTTCTTCATTTTGCTTTCTGCCTTAGAAGCAGTGGAACGATTCCTAAATTTTTTGCTATACACTAACTTTACTGGCCGCCTAGCTGCTGTATATTTTGCGCCTAATTTAGAATTATTATGTTCATTAACTCTGCGCTCTAAATCTACGGTAATTCCAGTATATAAAGTTTTATCAGCACATTCAAGAATATATAAGTAGTACATAAATACATTTTACCAAAAAATTGAGTAATCAAAAAGGCTTAGAAGTGTCTGCGATGTATCTCATCTCATTTAAGAAAACTTTCGTTTTATCCCTTTCCCAGTGCGATTCCCGCTTTGCTACACACAAAAAAGAAGTCTACCTTACAGTAGACTTCTTTTTTTGGAGCGGGTAACGGGAATCGCACCCGTTTCTCGTCCTTGGCAAGGACGCATAATAACTATTATACGATACCCGCAGATTTTAGCCTTAATGCTCCTTATTACAGCTAAATTTGATAAACACAGTATAAAATTTTTCAGCTTTTGTGTCAAGAGACGGCCTTCTTAATAACTTTCAAAATCCCCGCCGCGTCTAAGCCATACTTCTTAAATAATTCATCATATTCACCAGATTCCCCAAAGCTATCTTTTACCCCAATTCTGACAATCTTTATTGGGCAAACTTCTGATAAGTATTCCGCCACTGCCCCACCCAACCCGCCAGCTATTTGATGCTCTTCTGCTGTGATAATCACTTTAGAATATTTAGCAGCGTTTAAAATTGTTTTAGTATCTAATGGTTTAATTGTGGCCGAATTTATCACCGCTACTTTTATTTTACTTACCTCTGCTAATTTAGCAGCTAATATTGCGTGCCCTACCATTAAACCACAAGCAATAATTGTCACATCTACTTTTTCTTTATCAGTGCGCCAAAAGTAATCCGCCACGCCAATTTTAAAAGATGTTTTTTCTGATGTGACTAACAAACTATTAGGGCGAGACATTCGCAAGTAAACAGGTCCTTGCGTGTCTGCCACAGCCATAGTAGCTTTTATAGCCTCTTCATAATCACAAGGCACAATAACTTTCATATTTGGCAAAGTACGCATTAAGGCAATATCTTCTAAGCATTGATGTGTTGCACCGTCTGGCCCAGCAGAAATTCCCGCATGCGTAGAAGCAATTTTTACATTCACATCATTGTAGCAAATTGTAGTTCTAATTTGTTCCCAATTTCTACCAGGACTAAACACGGCAAAAGATGACATAAATGGCACCTTGCCAGCCAACGCCATACCCGCGCTTACCGTAGCTAAATTTTGTTCTGCAACTCCCATCTCTACAAATCTTTCTGGAAATTTTGCCCTAAACAAATTTGTCCTAGTTGATTCTGCCAAATCCGCGCACAAGGCCACAATATTTTTATTTTTTTCTCCAACCATTACTAAACCCTCGCCATATCCTTGGCGAGTAGCTTTTTTTTCTACGTCCTTATCAAACAATTTTTCGTTTAAATGTAATTTTGTATTTAACATATTTTATGCCAACTCTTTTAACGCCTGTTCTGTTTGTTCCTTATTTGGCGCCTTGCCATGCCATTCAAAATTATTAGCCATATAGGAAACACCTTTACCAGGGATTGTATGCGCAATAATTACTACAGGCCTATCAATTGAATTTTGCGCTTTTTTTAAAGCCTCTAAAACTTCTTCCATTTTATTGCCATTAATTTCCAATACTTCCCAATTAAAAGCTTTATATTTTTCCGCCAATGGATTTAAAGGCATAATATCTTCTGTATAACCATCAATCTGAATATTATTCCTATCCATTATTTGAATTAAATTGTTTAATTTATTTTTTGCCGCAAACATCACTGCCTCCCAAGTATTTCCCTCATCATGTTCACCATCTGATGTTAAACAATACACTTTCATTGGTTTGTTATCCATACTAAAGGACAATGCAATGCCAGCGGCCTGCGCTAAACCGCAACCTAATGGGCCAGAAGTTGTTTCCAATCCAGGCAAAGACCCGCGATGTGGGTGCCCTTGTAAACGCGAACCTAATTTACGCAAAGTCATTAATTCTTCTACTGGAAAATACCCCGCCTCTGCCATTGCCGCATAACGCACTGGGCAAATATGTCCGTTAGATAAAATTATTCTGTCACGGTTTACCCAATCTGGTTCTGTTGGATTTAGATTCACCACCCCGCTAAAATACAAGGCGGTAAAAACTTCTGTCATACCAAGTGACCCTGCTGGATGCCCACTACCTGCGGCCGCAATCATTTTAATAATATGCAGCCTAATAGTTTTGGCAATACTTTTTAATTCTTCAAGATTATTTTTATACATATTTTATGCCTGTATTATATCTAATCTGAAGAAAAAAACCAAATCAACAAAATCATATATCTTCTTTTTTCTTCTTCCAAAACCACACCTTGCTTAAAACACCCAAAGCCATGGTTTTTGCCACCAAGCCCCGTCCCCGCGCTAAAAAAGCCAATAGCAAGCTGCTTACACCCCCTGCAGTGGCAGTTAAATAAGGGCTTTCGGTTGCTGTTTGCTTTTTATCTGCATTCAAGGTTTCACCCGCCCCCAACTCTGTAATTTTAATATCTTCCACCAAACCAGGCCAAAGCTCTAGGCTATTTTTAGCTTGTCCTAAAATTCCTTTTACCTTTATTTTGTCGCCAATTTTTACCATCCTACTACTTAAACCTGTTTTACTTTTTATTACCACTTTTATTTCACCATACTCATCAGCTAAATAAAAATTATTACTATTTACTTCTAGCACTTCACCAGCCAATTCCACAAACGACCCTACATAATCACTATCTAATTCATCCATTGTTAAAATAATTGGCTGATAATTTTGTTCAATATCAATAATTTTAATATCTTTTTTTTCTTTAATTTTGATTCTACTCATACCACTAACCTTACTTAATTCACCCATTACTTCTACGCTATCGCCAACACGCAAATCAGGAAAATCTTTTTTAAACATATAAACAGATACGCCAGCTTGTGTTTTAGTGTCAGCAATATAAAAAACCTGCATACTTAAAATATTTGGAACCACTGTTACTACTCCACTAGTTTTTACTAAAGTATTTATTGCTAAATTTTGAATTTGATCAATAGTAACATTTTTTAATACTGGCATTTTTTTACTACTAGTTACTTTACTGTCTAGCTCAGCTACTACTACTTCTTCATTGCCACTAACCAGCAATTTAAATTTTTCTTCTACTATATTATTATGCCCGTCATCCACTGATAAGCTTATTTTGTAACTACCTTGTTTGTCATAAACTACCTTCACGTTTTCCCCGCCAACTACCTGCCCATTACCCAAATCCCACCTATATATTAATTCGTCGTCATCTAAATCAACTGTATCACTGGCATCAAGCAAAATTTCTTCACCCACTAAAGCCAAACTGGGTATATTAACCACAACTTCTGGCGCATGATTTGGCAATTGCAAAACATTTTTTTGACCAGGTGTTAAAACCGTAGACCACTGCCATAGTGTACCGGTGGCAGAAATTCTATTATAAGAAATGTCCTCATTAGCAACATCTTGATACACAACCTTATCTACCAGATTATTTGTAGCTTCATACAATTCTACAAAATCGCCAGCTGTATTTTTTAAAGAAATTTTGCTAATTTTTCTTGAGATAGAAAGAAAGTTATTGGCTGAAATTATAGAACTACTTGGCAAAACAAATTTTTTTCCACTGGAATTTTTTAAAGACCATTTTGCTAAATTAATTTCTTGATTTGTATTATTAAATAATTCAATATATTCTGTGTCAGTATCTGCGCCTTTTGGATTTGGCAACAACTCATTAATAACTACAGCAGTTAAAATTGGATTTTTATCTATTATTTCACTATTATCTAAATTATCACTTTGCAAATTTAAGGCAAAAACATTAGCTCCTCCACGCGTAGAATACTGCGTAATAAAAAATTTATCTTTATCAATTGTAATATCTTCCCAAGTTTTTCTGCCAACTGATTTTCCATCAAAAACAACTACTGCATTGTTACTAACACTACCATCATCCCAACTTCCATAACTCACTTTATCAACTAAATTGCTATTACCATCATACAAAAATATTATATCACCAGAATTATTTAAATTTCCTTTTGGTGACTCAATTATAAAATAGGAATGCGATAAAATCTCACCAGATAATCTTGTTTGCTCTTCGGAACCTTCCTCCAAATACCAATTAGACAGACTAATTTTTTCATCAGAATTATTATAAATCTCTACCCACTCCTTTTCATTAGCTTGGGGGTCTGATAAAAATTCACTAATAAACACACTATTGCGATACAAATTAGCCACCGAATTATTACCACTGCTAGTATTGTTATTTTGTGTAGTTGGCGGCTGCTCTGGCGTAATAATTACAGGCTCTGTAATTTGATTAGCAGCATTTTTTGTTGGATTAGTTGTTATTGCAAAATCATTTATGTCACTGTTAGTATCTTCACCATCTATTTTGCGCGCTAAACTTTGCCCAGCCTCTCCAACTAACGCATTATCCGCTATATTTCCATCATTGTAATTTCCATAAACAACTTTATCTATTAAATTCAGATTTGCATCATACAACTGCAAAATATCTCCTGTATTATTTAACTTGTTACTAAATTCAATCACTAAAAATCCATTCGCTTCAATAACGCCGCTTAATGTAGTAGTTGAGGAATTATCATTCAAAACCCAACTACCAACATCTACTGTACTGGTTGTGGGATTATACAACTCCACCCATTCTTTTTCTGTTGATGTGGTGGAAATAGGATAGATTTCATTAATTATAATTTTTACAGGCTCAGCCACAATAGCAGTAGATGACGTTTGCACTTGTAGTGTATTATCCACTGGATTATCTTGAACTTGTGGCGCACTATTAGTCACCCCAGCCGTACCACCAATCACAGAACTTTCCTGCCAATTCATAATTAAATTATCACCAGCTTCTACTTTTTTTTCTAAACTTTTTCCATTCCCACTACCGCCCCAACTACTATCATATATAATTTCAGACCATAATGTTCCACTGCTGCCAATTTTTAAACCCAATGTAGAACTAGTATTAGATAAATTAAAACTCATCCTCACTATTTTACCGCTAAAATCTTGATGCTCAGCTAAAAAAGTTTCTTCGTCCTGCGTCACCACTAAATATTCATTAACATTTAAAATTGTAGTAGTAGAAAATGTATGATTAGCGCCATCCATAAACATTCGCCAACTATCACTTGTGGCGCCACCTTTTATTTCTACACTTTCACTCCCCATGTTTTTTAATTCTATCCATTCATGATTTGTATCAGACCCAACAGGGTCATACATTATCTCTGTTATCACCACATCGCTTGATGCTGCGCTCGCAAAACCTACAAATACAAAAAAACCAGCAAGAAAAAATATGCTGGATAACAAAAAACGTCCCCTCCTTTTCATAATTTTTTAAATGAAAAATTAATGCTTTAATTATAGTTTTCTACTCAACCCTTGTCAAATCTGATTTTTTTGGTAGAATGGTAGCATTAAGCCGGAGTGGTGAAATTGGCATACACGCCAGCCTTAGGAGCTGGTGGGAGTAATCCCATGCGGGTTCAAGTCCCGCCTCCGGCATTTTTAATTTCATGGATACATTTTTTTTAATCTTAGTCTGGATTATCTCCGTCACTTTTGTTTATGCGGGTTGGCGCGCTGCGCCTTGGGTACCCACACGCAAATTAGATGTAGACCGTTTTTTAAAATTAGCCGATATTAAGCCAGGCCAAAAATTTTACGATTTAGGTTGTGGCGATGCGCGTTTAGTTTGCGCTGCTGGGAATATGGGCGCCAAAAGCATTGGCTATGAAATATCTCTTTTCCCATACATACTAGGCACTATACGTATTTTGCTTAATAAAAATAAAAACAGCCAAATTAAATTCCGTGATTTATGGAATATTAATTTAGCTGATACTGATACAATTTTTGTTTTCTTAATGCCAAAGGTTTTAGAAAAATTAAAAAACAAAGTAGAAAAAGAAACTAAAATCGGCACAAAAATTATTTCCTATACCTGGCCAATCCCAGGCTGGACACCACTTAAAGTAGATACGTTACCGGAACACGCTACAATTTATTTATACCAGAGATAATTAAAATCCGCTTTCTAAATAAAAAGCGGATTTTTGTTTTATAAAAAAGAAGACCCCCTACCTCGCAAGCGTTATGCTTTTGAGGTAGGGGGTCTTGGTTACTACAATTAAAATATTCCTTTTTTGGTTAGTCCGCTCGCTGGCGACAAACAACCCTATAAAAGGGATGCGGGCGGTACTGAGGAGGGTGAGAAAGACCGATTTAACGACGATAGCAGGCGCGGCCGCAGACTTAAGGTCTTGCCAACTGAGGCTGTTTTTTCCCAGCCTTCTGAAGAATCTGTTTTCTGTTATTCCCGTGAAAACGGGAATCCATGGATCCCCGCGTACGTGAGGATGACAAAAAAGATAGACTCTTCAGAAAGCTAGGAAATAAAGTACTTTAATCTAATTTTAAGGTACAAAAAGAACTATGCATTATCACATAGCCCTTACTTTTGGTCAAGCTTATATCTACAACAATTTTTTCTGTCTTTCCTTTTTCTCAACATCACTAAAAATTGTCACTCTTCCATATTGTCCATCAAATCCCGGTTCAATCTGCAATTTCTGCTCTCTTACCCTCTTTATGCCCTCCACAATTATTGGTTGGGTCATTTTTTCTAACTCTTTATAAGACAAATTCATTAAAATATTTAATTCACTACCTCCAAGTTTTATCAACTTTTCAAACTCTGCCTGCACAACCTTACTAGTGCGTGATTTTACTCCATAAGCCTCGGCAATAATTTTATCTAATTCTACTAAACTAACATATGACACAGCATTTTTAGGCATATATCCATCTGGCCTATCGGCTAATTCCTCTACTCTATTTAAGACACCAATTGTTAACGGACGTCTGCACACTGGACACAAATTATTATTTTTCTTTGATTGCTTAGGAGTTAAACTAACATTACACGCGCGATGTCCATCAAAATGATACATTCCTTCTTCCGGATAAAATTCTAGTGTTTTTAAAAATATTTTATTACTCTTTTCTTTAATAGCATTAAAAAAAGTTTTATAAGTTGTTTTTTTAATATCTAAATCAAAAACATTTGCTTCACGTCCTAAATTTGGCAAACTATGCGCATCAGAATTAGAAACTAATGTAATTTTATCTAGTGCAGATAATCTCCAATTCATTGCAGGATCACTTGATAATCCTGTTTCAATTGCAAAAATTTCTGGTGTTAATTCTTCAAAACATTCTTCTAAAGAATCAAATCCTGATTTTGATCCAAATACAGAAAACCACGGAGTCCACGCATGAGCAGGAATCATTACAGATTCAATATCCACTTCTTTCATTATTTTTAAAATTTCTTTTGCAGACATTCCTAAAATTGGTCGGCCATCTGATTTTATATTTTTTCCTAAACTAATTAAAACATTATTAAATTTTTTTACAGATGCTAATTTAGGAAAAAACAAACATAAATGTACTCTACGCACTTTTCCACCCTGAGAATAAATAGCAGAAACTTCTGTGCCTAAAATAAATTTAACATCTTGTAAACTATCTTTTAAAACTAAAAAACCAGTGCCGTCTTCGCTTAATTTAGCCTCAATTTCTTTATACCAAGCTGGGTGCGTAAAATCCCCCGTAGACACCAAATTAATGCCTTTTATCAGGCACCATTTGGCTATATTTTCTAAATTTAATTCCGGAGAGCAAGCTCTAGAATATCTGGAATGAATATGTAGGTCTGCTATAATCATAATTATTTTATTACTCTCACATATTAGCAAGAGAAAATTAAAACGTCAAAAGTTTTTTTGATGTTGCGATCCCGCCTTGGCGGGAGAAGCAGTCTGTATTTCAGAATTCCAGACCGCCACGCTTCGCTCGCGGAATCAAAAAAAATTTATTAATAAAAAATTTCAAATTATTTTTTATTTTTTAAAAAAACTTATCCACAGTTTGCAACAAAAAATCATTTACTCTTTTTTTTAAACGAACTATAATATATGTGAGGGAAATTAAAAATATAAAATAATTTTACATCGATGCTTGTCATGTAAAATCCCTTCTGATGAATTATTGATATTAACGATATCGTATATCAACAATTCAACTGCTAAACTTTATTAGAGAGGGGGTGTCAACTATGCCAAAAGCAAAAGCAAAAAAACCAGCTAAGAAAGTAGCACCTAAACGCAAAGCTGCTCCTAAAAAGAAAGCTGCCGCAAAAAAAGCTAAGAAACGTTAATTCGTTTTTTAAAAAAACAACCTCGTGTAAACGGGGTTGTTTTTTATTTATCTTTTACATATCACCTAAAAATGCATCTTCTACTGGCACTTCCTCTATATCTGATTTATCTATTCCTTCACCACGTTTTATTCTTTCAGCAATATTACCAGGCGTTGCTGCATGAATAATTTTTTTATCAACCCAAACATTGGCGCCTTTTTCACAATAACCAGTACAGCCACAATAACCCAAACTTAAATCCTTATTTTCGCCTCCCTCTTCTAATTTAAACTCCTTTTTCAGGTTTTCCATAATTCGTTCGGCGCCGCGACGCAAACAATTTTTACCATTACACACTCTAATTTTCTTTTTTTCTTGCATATTTTATAAATTTAAAGCTACTATTCCCCTATTTATGTGTAATTTAGTATACTATATACAATATGTTTAGTCCAAAATTTACTATAGTTGTCCCAACTTATAACCGCCTTAAATACTTACCAAATTGTTTAGAGGCGCTCTTAGAATTAGATTATCCTGATTATGAAATAATTATTATTAATGATGGATCAACTGATGAAACAAAAAAATATTTAGATAATCTAAGCAATACAAAATTAAAAGTTTTTCATAACATAAAAAATCAAGGTCTAAGTTTTAGTAAAAATCGCGGCGCGCATTTAGCGCAAACAGATTATATTGCTTTTACAGATGATGACTGTGCTGTCAAAAAAGATTGGTTAACACAATTAGCCGCTCAATTTACAGATAATATTGATTTTGTTTTTGGCCAAACTTTTTATATTAAAGAAAATTATGTTGGATATTTTCCAGACCGCATGGTGCAAAATTTAAACGCTTCTTGGCCAGCTGGTGGAAACATTGCTTACAAAAAAACTTTATTTGAAAAAATTGGTTATTTTAATTCCTTTTTTGATTACTACCACAATGAAGACTCAGATTTAGCTATAAGAGCCGTGCAGGCCAGCTTAAAATACCAAAGAGCTCTATTAGCCATAATTTATCACCAACCAATGAATTGGACAGTAAAATCTTTATTATCTTCTGCGCGTAATGCTTCTGTGTGGGTAATTTTTAAAAAACGTTATCCAAAATTTTATTTAGCATTTAACGCACCAGTAAAATTTAATTGCATTATTCACCCCAAAGATTATTTAATCATTTTAACTTTACCAATTTTAATTCCTGTTTTACTTATTAGATATTTACTACACAACAAAAAAGATTTAAAACTTTTTTTTACCAAATGGCCTATCTATATTTTATTAAGGCGCTATTATATCTACAAAGAAGCAATCAAAAACAGAGTGCTAGCATTTTAAACCTTATCCACACAACTACTTTGCCTTTTATGCAAAGTAGTTTATACTATAAATAGGTCTTTTCAATTTTTTACATCGATACTTGTCGTGTAAAAAATATAAATCCGCCCTACAAATTTTGTAAGGCGGGTTTTTGTATTAAACGGTGTATGATAATATTTTTTTGTAGTCGCGGCGACAAGTCCGCAGCACAAAAAAATATTATCATACACTTAAGCCAAAGTTTACTTAGGAGCTCGCCAATAAGATGAACCCGCAATGGCCATTGCTAAGGCATCAGCCGCATCATCTGGCTTAGGAATTTTATCTAGTTTTAAGATCATTTTTACCATGGTTTGCATTTGTCCCTTGTCTGCTCTGCCATATCCAGAAATTGACTGCTTAACTTGTAACGGCGTTAACTCTAAAATTGGCAAACCTTGCTCCTCTCCAACTAAAAGTATTGCTCCGCGCGCTTGCGCTACATTAATAGCTGTTTTTAAATTTTTGAAAAAGAATAATTCTTCTACAATTAAGGAATCTGGTTTATGTTTTTTTATAATCTGACGTAAACTAATAGCCAAACTATGTAATCTTTTTGGAAACTCCATTTCTTTAGGCGTTTCTAAACAACCATAATCCAACATGGTCAATTTAGAGCCTTCGGCCTCTATTACCCCCCAACCTAAGCGGCCAAAGCCCGGATCAATGCCTAAAAATTTTACTTTTTTTGTTGCTACCACATTTTTATTTTATCTTTTTTACTTTTTAAGTATACAAATTTATATATTTTTAGTCAACCTAATTTAATGTAAATTTAGCCAAATTTAAGCAACACCACAAAACTTATGCACAGTTTTATCTTGACGCATTACTAAGAAAAAACATATGCTAGAAATATAGACACCATATGAATACTCTAGTCGCCCAAAATTTCTTTCGTCGCTGGCTTGGATTTAGAAGATCCAATTTTTTGGGTGGTGCCTATAGAAGAACATAATATCATACTATTAAAATAATTCTTCTCTAAACACGGCCTAAAAAATAGGTCGTGTTCTTTACAATTTAATAGGTTTACAACAACGGAGGACAGATGAGTAGCTCAAAGCCAATTAGCCTTGCTGAAGTTTTAGGATTTCAAGCAAAAGTAATCGATCCACTTTTAGCCAATAGCAAAATTGCGTCACTTTTAAAGCAAGATCAATGGATGGGATGTAATGGATCTGGCGACAATTGGACTAGTCTGCCTAAAGCTGAAGCCGAAACATTAGTACAACTTTTAGGCGTTGGCGCCTTTAAAATTGTTCGCTTTACGCCGCAATTATTAGCCGTACTGCAAAAAGCGCTGGCCGATGGTAGACCAATCGTTAGTGCTGGTGGATCATGTTTAGTCACAGCAGCTGATAATAGCCAATGGCGCAAAGCAAAAGTCCCGTTTACTAATCTAACTACTAATATTGAAACCTTGCCCAACCTAATGCAAGTTACTGACGCCAGTATTCCAATTACTGTTGCTAATCAGTACCTAAACATTATTGAAGATTCTTTATTTGCTCAATTTGGTAGTGTTTATGCGGATGTAAACGGACAAGAAAATATTTTGTTAGCAGCCTTTCAAGCGGAAGGCCTGCGACACAGTAAATATTTTGATAAATGGCAAAAAATGCTAGGAAGCCTTACCATATTTACGCCAACTAATTTTTCTAGTTTACCCATTAAAGAACATTCGGATAACTTCTGGATGCAACAAGCTGCGTGGCAGGCACTTAGACAAACAGGATTGAGAGCACAAGAAGCAAAAGAAATGACACGAGCGCAGGTTATGTTTTCTTTTACTGGTTTATGGGCCCAAATGCTTCGTGAAACTGGCTTAATACCAACAGACTCATGTTACCTGACAGTGGAACCTTTTCATCATTTTACAGAAACGCACAATGTAAGTTCTATGGGTGCAATTGACACGCTACTTTTTAAACTCAATAGGGCCTTTGATTTACTAATGCGAGCTAATCCCTATGGACATGGCATTAATTCTGGTATCCAAGGCGGCATTGCTTTTTTACCTACATTATCAGCTGATGGATGCCTTGGGCACTGCACTCTTACAACAGAGCAACTACCTACACGCTTCAACTATCAAAGTGAAATTGCGCGTCGCAAACAACTTTTAGAAATTGATAAAGTTCCTTGCCTTACAGATAATGAATTATTTTTTGATGGCTTAAATTATCTTTACCATATTCCGGAATGCCGCCAAGCATTAATTATTCTTAGTGAACTTTGGTATTCTATTTTAGAAGATGGAAAAAAAATTAAGGATAAAGATGAAGCTAAAAATAAAAGAAAATTATTACGCGGCGACGCAAAAAATGTGCAAACAGTAAAAGAACAGCACTCTATAATTCTTGACCACTTTAAACAACTGCTTATTAACCTTTTTTCCAAATAAACCTATTAAACAAAAGACGGGGAGAATGCTTTATACCACACCCTTGAACCAGGTGTATATAGCATTCTCTCCCGTCTCTTTTATCCTAAAGTAAAAACATTTATTTGTCCAATATGCTTAATTTAACCCCAAAAAGAATTACCGCGTTATGTTTAGGCTCAACTTTTTTAGCCACTGGTGGCGGTTTTCCGTTTTCTACAAAATTAGCTAAAATGCAACTATTATCAAAGCAGTCTTCTTTACTATTACACAATACAGAGGATTTTTCTGATGATGATTTTGCCTGCGCCATTTCTGGAATCGGTAGTGCAGCCGATACACAAAATATTGATTTAGGAACTACCTTAAAAAAAGGCTTAGCGCTATTAGAAAAAACAATTCATCAAAAAATAAAAGTAATAATTCCCGGAGAAATTGGCATAGAAAATATAATGTTTGAAATTGGCAGGCTAGTAAATTTACCAATTTTAGATGCAGACACAGCGGGCAGACGCGCTGTGCCAGAAATGAATCAGGATACTTTTTTTATAGCAGGCGAATCTATTTTACCTTGTGTAATAATCACATTAGAAGGCAAAACAGAAATTATTGATAAAAAAGGAGATGATTTATTAGTAGAAACAAAAGCCCGCAATCTAGCCATAAACTCCCCCAATAAAGTGGCTTTTATTTTTAGTCACGCCCGACCCATAAAACTACTAAAGAAAATAATTGCTTTGAATAGTTTAAGTTTAAGCATTAAAATAGGACAGATCTTGCAGACAAAAAATTTAGCAACTATTCAACAAAGATTAAACAATTTAGTAAACGCAAAAATAATAGTACAAGGTAAAATTACTGTTGTAAGCCATAAAGAAAACAATGGTTTTTTAACAAAATTATTTGAATTAACAGATAACAATAATACTTATCAAATTCATATTAAAAATGAAATTTTAGCAGTTTATTGTAAAAACAAAATAAAGTCTGTAATACCAGACTCTATTTGTGTGCTTGATTCAATAAATTTTTTACCGCTACACTCTAGCGAACTTACAATTGGAAAAAATATTATTATTTTTGAAATTCCTGCCATCCCTCAATGGAAAACAGAACGCGGACAAAATTTATTTGGAACAAATTATTTATGATTTCGCGAGTCCCGCATGGTGCGGGACATGGCGATCTCAATTCAGATTGCCACGCTTCACTTCGTTTCGCTCGCAACATCATTCTATCAAATTAAGAAAAAAGATGAGGGTTAAAACCCTCATCTTTTTTCTCTATGCTTCACTTGTAAAATAATTTTGCACATCATCTTCATTATCTAAAGCCTCATATAATTCAGCCAGCTGTTGCTGTTGCTCCTCATCTTTTACCTCTACTGTTTCTTTAGCAACCCACTCTAACCCTTGATACTCTGGAGTGATTCCTAATTTTTGTATGCCTTCTAACAAATTTTGAAAATTACTAACCTGCGTGTAAATTGTTAAGCCTCCCTCTTCTTCCTTAATATCTTCCACTCCCAAATCCATTATTTGCAATTCTAAATTTTCATCTTTAGGCTTAGCAATACGTACCACGCCATATCTATTAAACTGCCAAGCCACTGCCCCACTTTGCGCCAGTATCCCATTATGGTCATCCATTAATTTGCGCAATTCATTTACGGATCTATTGGTATTATTACTTAGTGTCTCAATCATTATTCCAACTTTTCCCGGCCCCAAAGCTTCATACAAAGCCTCGTTAAGTGTTTCCCCTTCCCCTGCTGCCCTACTTAAGGCCCGCTCAATTGTATCTTTTGGCACACCAGCTGTTTTCGCAGCTTCTACGGCAATACGTAATTTAAAATTTTTACCCTGATCTAATCCTTCACGCGCTGTCACGGAAATACCTCTGATATATTTTGTAAAAGAAGCACTCTTTTTTACATCAGCCGCAAATTTTTGATTTTTAACTTTTGCCCATTTTGAATGTTTTGACATAGCATTTCAAATATCAAATAAAGGGAATGCCAAGCGCATTCCCTAAATTTTTTTTACATTTTTCTGTAACCCGTACCCGCTGGAATCTGGCGACCGATGATTACGTTTTCTTTTAATCCAGCTAGCTTATCAACTTTACCACTCAATGCGGCGTTGATTAAGACACGCGCTGTTTCTTGGAAGGAGGCTGCTGATAAGAAACTATCAGTGCTTAATGATACCTTAGTGATACCAAGTAGTAATTCACTACCTTCTGCTTCTTTTTGTCCCAATGCTTTAACTTCTTCATTGGCATCAATAAAGGTGGAACGTTCTACCACTTCACCAGGCAACAAAATTGTGTCCCCTGCATCAGTAATATAGATTCTAGAGAATAATTGATTGATAATAACTTCGATGTGTTTATCATTCAATTTCTGACCTTGAGAAGCATAAATTTGTTGAATCTCGTTCAAAATATATTTTTGTACAGCCTCTTTGCCTTTCAATTGGAATAATAATTGAAGATCCAGATGGCCGTCTGTTAATTGATCACCAACATTTACTAAATCACCTGTTTTGGCCCACAAGACATAACCACTTGGAATAATATATTCTTTTTCACCCTCAACTTCACCCAAAACTTTAACTTTCTTTTTTTCTATTACCACTGCGCCGTCCCTAATTGAGCGAACTTCTGTGCCATCTTTTTTAGCAATCAACAATGTGCCCTCTTTAACATTAGCACCAGTTTCAACTTTAATTTCATCGCCTTTATCTAAAACGTACACTGATTCACCAACATCAGAAAATTTAATTTTAATAACTTTTTGTCCAAAGCGTCCTTCAAAAATTTTCTTGCCATCAGCTGATTCAATCACACGATTTTCCACTGAAGCAATTTCTACGCGGCCAGTAACATCACTGATAAAGGCTTTCTTTTTTGGAGTACGGATTTCAAATAACTCTTCAACACGTGGCAAACCTTGAGTAATATCTTCTTCTGAAGCCACACCACCAGTATGGAAAGTTCTAAGTGTTAACTGTGTGCCAGGCTCACCAATAGATTGAGCAGCAATAATACCAACAGCAGTGCCAATATTAACAATTTTACTCTTGCCTAAGTCATAACCATAACAATTTTGGCAATAACCTTTAGACAATTTACAAAACAATACTGAACGCACTTTAATATTATCAATAGATAATTTATTAATTGCTCTACTTGCTGCTTCATTAATAGCTTCACCAGCTTTTATAATAACAGTTTTAGTTGCAGGATCAACAACATCTTCCATAGCAACACGTCCAAATACGCGATTTGAAAGTTTTTCTCCCAATTCATCACTTTCTGCCACAGTAAAGGTTGCTCCTTCTTTAGTGCCACAATCCTCTACTTTAATAATCATGTCTTGAGAAACGTCTACCAAGCGACGGGTTA
>Ga0172369_10003683_pt1 | contig 19942 bp, 11 predicted proteins | sample LakKiv25m_FD_114539 | JGI IMG/M metagenome (GOLD analysis project Ga0172369, IMG submission 114539) | Freshwater microbial communities from Kabuno Bay, South-Kivu, Congo - kab_022012_11.25m | ecosystem: Environmental > Aquatic > Freshwater > Lake | place: Democratic Republic of the Congo...
CCCACGCGCATGTCGCCCCACTGAGCGTCGTCAGACAAGCCACTGCACCCGCAACGCCGGCCACCGCATCAGGGCGGGCCGCAGTCTGCCACACAATTGCCCGCCGCTTCGGCTTTCGCGCCGCCGCAGTTGCTGCACACGCCATCGCCACAGTAGCCGCAGTCGGCCGGGCAACTCGAGCCGTTTTCGCCGTTCTGGCAGATGCAATCGCCGCAGGGGGTGCCGCAGTCGCTGGGGCAGTTCTGCGGATTCTCGCCCGGATCGCAGCTCTTGTTGCCGCACGCGAACTTCGCGCAGTCTGTCGCGCACGTCTGAGGACTCTCACCACCCTCGCACTTGCCGTTGCCGCAAGCGGTGCCGCAGTCGCTCGGGCAGGAGGTCGCGTTCTCGCCGCAGCCCAGCAGGCACTTGCCGTCGCCGCAACCGCCGCAGCAGTCTTGGGCGCAGGTCTTGGGTGTCTCGCCCGAGGCACAGATGCCGTCGCCGCATAGCGAACAGTCGACGCTGCAGTTGTCGATCGTCTCACCGCACTTGACGGCGTCGCACACCAAGTCGCCGCAGGCGCAGCAGACCGTGCCCTCGTCGGTCTTGCCGTCGCAGTTGTCGTCCAGCTTGTTGCACAATTCGGGATTGCCGTTGTCGTTGAGGCAAGAGAGCAACTGACCGACCTTGGCGCAGCTCAACTCGTCGCTGCAGCCGTCCTGGCACGGTGCGGTGACGACATGGTGGACCGCCCAGGCGCTGCAGGTGCAGGTGGTGCCTGGGAGGGGCACGCAATGATAGTCGGTGCCAAACTGACAGTAAAAACCGCTCGGACAGGGCCTGGTCAGCGAACAACTGACGACGCACGCCTTGCGGTGGCCAATGACGGTCGCGCAACGCGTGGTGGCCGATTGCAGACCGCGGTCCGCCTGGCAGTCGGCATCGGTGTTGCACGGCGCACACAGCGAGGCAAAGCGCGGCGCGCACACGCTGTCGCCAGTGCCGCTCCAGGTGATGCAGCCTTCGCCAGCCAGACACCCGTCGCTTTGTTGGCAGGACTGGGAACACGCGCTGCCGTCGCGATCCTCGATGCACAGGCCCTTCTTGCAGTCCTTGTCGGTCGCGCAAGGGCAACGTGGGGCACCGGGGCAAGTGATCGAACTGAGCTTGACCTCGGTGTCGAGGGCTTTGGCGTCGCCGCCGGCTTTGGGTGCCGCGTCCATGGCGTCCCAGGGGCTGCCGTCGCTCAGCGCGTCGGACATGCCAGGTCCGCCCGAACTGGACCCGCCGCAGGCGCAGAGGCACAGGGCCAGCATGCTGTACGTGAAGCGTCTGTGCACGTCGCCCCCCCTTTGACCTGCAAGCCCGCGCAACCGTGGCAGCAGCGCGACGGTACGCCCGGGAAGTGCTGGGGTCAATGCGCCCGATCGCGCGGGGACGGGCAGCCTGCGAATTCCTCCGGGCCAGCAAGGGCGCACGGAATCAGTCGATCTCCAACCCGCGAAACCGCCTCTCCCCCTGCGGCGCTTCAGCCACGGGCGGCGCGGCCGGCGGCGCAACCGGCGCAGCCGGAGCCGGATCAGGCGTGCGCATCGCCGGATTCTGCCGCGGCGCCGCGCGATCCGCGGACGTCAAACGCACTTCGTCGCCACCCACGCTGCGCGCATAGACGTGATCGCCCTCGACACGCAACATGGCGAGCTCGGGCGGACCACCGCGACCCTGCAACTCGCGGATGAGTCCGGCAAATCCTTGACGCAGCAAACTCGCCAGCGGGTCGACCGCCTGCACGGACGCTTGGGCCGGCGCCGGCACCGACGCGCCACCGCGCATCAGACCCGCCGCCACGAGACGTGCCAGGTGCGTGGCGGGCAGGTTGGTCAGACGCCGTGACACGTCGGCAATCGGCATCCCCGTCTCGATGGGGGGCAGCGGCTGTCCGCCGAGATCCGCGCGATCCGCCACGACATCGACCAGAATCGCATCGCGAAAGTTCACGCCGACCAGATTGGCGTCGCGCAGGTCCACGCCGATGAGCACGGCACCGGCAAAGCTGGCACGAAACAGGTTGGCACCGCGCAGGTTGACCTGGCACAGCACGGCGCCCGAGAGGTTGGCGTTGTCGAGCACCGCGCCGCCCTGGCGCGCATCGGTGAAGGTCGACTGCAAGAGCAGGGCTTCGGTGAAGTTGGCTTGGTTCAAGTCCGACATGGCAAAGTCGCAGCCGACGATGACGGCGCGGCTCAGGTTGGCGTTGGTCAGCGGCGTTTCGGTAAAGCGGCTGTCGAGCAGTTGCGCGTTCTGCCACTGGATCTCTTGGGCCTGCGAAGCCGAGACGTCCCAGTTGCTCAGCTCGGCCTTGTCGAAGCGGCTGGCGCGGAGCAGCACCCCGCGCGCCTGGACGCGGCGGGCATACAACTCAGCGATGTGCAGGCCGACCAGCTTGGTGCCGGTCATGCGCACGCCGGTCATGTGCACGGTGCCGGCATCGAGCGGCGGCAGGTCGACGGCTGGTATCTCGACACGGTCGAGGTGGCCGGCGTGAAGGGCTGCGCGAAGGTCGGAGGGATTGGCAAGGGCGTGTAGGTCACTCATGCGCCGCAGGATAGCATCGGCATGCACGAACGGGAAAGGGTCTCATCGGTCTCTGTCGGCCACACGGCGATGCCCAACAACGGATTTCTTGCCCGCCGTCCAAAGCCATGCTACGCAAACCATGGTCGCGGCCGACCGCCGACACTTCACCACGGGGAGGATTCCATGTGCATCGTCATGAACGCCGCCCGCCATGCCATCAAGCCTCAACTCGTCGCTTTCAAAATCCGTGCGTTGCACCCAGATTCCGTCTGTCACTTCTCTGGTGTGCCCCTGACGTTCGAGACTGCGTGGTGCTGCCACGTCGATGTGCCGTTCAAGGAGATCTTCGCGCGTTTCGTCGCTGATAAGGGCATCGACATCGACAACGTCCTGGTCAACAACCTGCGCGGACGGCTGCATCTGAGCGATCCGGTGCTGCGGCGGCAGTGGTTCGCGTTCCATCTGCGCCATGCGCAGTTCGCGCTGGTCGATCATGCCGAGTGGATGCGGCGCAACCGCGGCGAGCCCAATCCGGAGCTGGCCTCGGAGCGCGAGCAGGAGCGGCTCTTGCGCCAGCAGGAGCGGGTGGCGATGGAGCGGGCCTTTTTGCAGTCGCGCCGCGATGCCGAAGTGGTGGCGCGCTATTGGCAGGATGCCGCTTGAGGCTCGCTACTTCCCGCCGCACGTCACCGGAACGAGCAGGCTGAGCAGTCCGCCGCCGGTCACGCCCTTGCTCTTCACGGCCAGGCACTGCCCGGCCGTGGCCGTGATGCCCTTGCCGGCTACGCCACTGCTCAGCACCATGTCGCCTGCCACGACCTGCAGTTCTTCATCGTTGGCGATCACCTTGGCGGCGCTGCCCGAGAACTTGCCGGTGACGGTCTCGTCGCGCACCCAGCGCGCCAGGTCGAAGTCTTGCGCAACCGACGATGCGGCGATCTTGACGAGCGCGTCCAGGCCAGGTGTCACCGCGATCGCCATCTGGTCCTTGTTCACAAAGCCAATCGTCGCACCGAACATGCGACCGAGCGCTGCGTTGAGATCCACCGAGGCCAGCAGCGTGCCGTCGTGCGTCAGCGTACTGGTCGCCGCACCCAGGCCAGCATTCTGGATTACCAGCGCTTTTTGACCGCGCACGATCTTGCTGGCAAGCGACAGCCCGGCGACAGTCGCCTGCATCGTGCCACCGAGAGCCGGCTTGCGATCCGCGACGCAGTAACCCCATTCATCGACCTTGCCGCACGGCGCAAACGGCTCCATGACGACGTGGTACGGCGCCGTCACCACGGCCTTGCCAATCTGCAGCTTGGCATCGATCGACTTGGCGACCGTATCGACCAAGGCCGTCGCACTCGAAGCATCGAGGGTCGCACTGTACTGCTCTTGCTTGAACTTGTACCCGATCTGCGTCTGGCCAATCAGCTCGATGCGGACGTTGGCCTGCAGCGCGCTCAGCTTGTCATACGTGATCTTGACCGAGCCCGAGGCCTGCGTCAGCTCGAAGTTCTGCGCGTCCGAGTGGCTGCCAAAGGCTTCGAGCCCAGCCTGGACTGCCTTGCCGATGCAGCCCATGGGGTGGCCCGTGCAACCCGCTTGCGTACTCGGACCGGCGCTGAGCAGCAGCGTCGCGGTGACTTGCTTGTCGGACAGCGTCGCGCGCGCCACCTCGACCTTGGCGTCCATGATCAGCACGGCGGCATCGAGAGAGCCGACCGCCGTCGACGTCAGCCGCAGCCGCACCGGCACCTGGGTGAGGAACTGCACACAGTCGTCCTTGGGGTTCGTGCTCTGGCAGAAAGTCGCCGGCTGCAGGTGATAGACGACGGCGTCGGTGGCGCCGGCTTCGAGCTGGGTCGACACGAAGACGCGCTCGGTCAAGAACTTGTCGACGTCCTTGATGGCGCCGTCGAAGTGGACGTCGATGTCTTTCGCATTGGCGTTGTCGACGCAGCCGAGGTCCATCGGGTCGCAGACAGTGGGGGCCTGAGCCGGCCGGCCCAGGAAGTCGCTGAGCAGCATCGCGCCGTCAGCGAACTTCAGCACTGTCTCTGCGTGTTGCATGACATTGGCGACCTGGGTGCGGCCCGTGGTCGACGCCTCGGCTTCAGTCAGCGCGCGCGGGCCGGAAGTGCCCGGGCCGCCCGGGCCGCCCGCACCACCGACCTGCGTACCGCAAGCCACTGCCAAGAAAGAAAGAACGAGAAGAGAGCGCATCGTGGGGCCTCGCGAGCGGGAAGCCGCCCTTGTTGTTGAAACGAAGGGTAATCCGCCGGAGGGCTGTGGTCAAGGCACTCTTCTCGGCGTGTCCTGGAGGCACGCTGGGGCGCCGACCGGGCGTGGCGCAGGGCGAGGCCCGCATTCGCGTCCTGCGATGACAGGGCACCGGCCCTGGACAGCGATTCACCTTGCTCCCCCTGCCCTGGAAAGGCACACTCCCCGCGGGCGCCATCGCGCCGTCGGATTGTCGGATGCCGCGTGTGCTGCTCATCGAGTTCATCACGACCGACCGCTTCCACCGCTCCATCCCCTTTCCCTTCGTTCACGGCTACCTGCGCGGACGCGGCGTCACCTGCCGCTGGCTGCGCTTCGGCCACCCCGCCACCTGGCGCGCCGACGCCAGCGGCACCGGCTATGGCCTGCCGAGCGACGAAGCCTCGCACTTGCTCGACATCTGCCGCGACTTGGTGCCCACGCACCTCCTGTGGAGCACGGCTCCCAGCGCCGAACTTGCCGCTCAAGTCCGCGCAGCTACAGGCGTCGCCGCCGCGGCCGTCCTCGATGGCGATCAGGCCGAGTGCGCCGCCGCCGCGGTCGCAGCCCTGGGTGGCGACAACCTCGGCAGCCTCGCGCACTTCATCGGCCTGGCAGAAGACCCCGCCAGCCACACTTGGGGCCTGATGGAACACATCGCCCCAGACTTCGGGTTCGAAGCCGCCAACGACGGCGCTCGCAGCGCACCGGTCCTGCCCTTTCTGATGTTCGGCGAAGAGTGCAGCTACAACCGCATCTTGGACGACAACCCGTACTTCGCCGGCATCGACACCTCGCGCTATGGTCGCGGTTGCAGTTTCTGCATGCGACCCGCGGGGCATGGCGCCTGGCAGACCGCGCCGCTGATCCTGGCACGCCGGCAGTTCGAAGCGTTGGCGCGCACGTTGCCACCGGTGGCGGGGCGTCTGCCGGTGCGCCTGACGGGCGCGCTGCCGGTGCGCCACATCGAGTCGATTGCCGAGTTGCTGCTGGATCTCAACCTGCCACCGCTGGATTTGCTGCTGGACGCCCGCGCGGATGTGCTCGTGCATTCGCGCCAGAAACTGGACCATGCGCTGACGCTGCTCGGGCCGACCTCGCACAAGATCCACATCTCCCTCATCGGCATCGAGAGTTTCGTCGATCGCGAGTTGCAGCGGCTCAACAAGGGCACGACGTGGCATGAAAACCTGGGAGCGGCGGCGACCCTGCTGGAATTGGAGCACGCACATCCGCAGTCCTTTTCGTTTCGCGAGCACGGCGGCTTGTCCCTTTTGCTGTTCACGCCTTGGACGCGTCTGGAGGATCTCGCCGCGAACCTGGCCATCGTGTCGCGCGCGGGGCTGGGCGATGCATGTGGCAAGCGATTTACCTCGCGGTTGCGCCTCTATCCGGCGCTGCCGCTGCATGCGCTGGCGTTGCGCGACGGGTTGCTGTGCGAGGCCTACGACGATCCATGGCTGGATACCGCGCGGCGCAATTTCTATGCCGATGAGTCGCCTTGGCGCTTTGCCGATCCGCGCGTGGAACCCGTGAGTCAACTCTTCCTGCGCCTGGAGCCCGAACGCGACGAGGACGATGCCCTGTTGCAGGCGCTGCAGGAACTCGATGCGCGTGCCCAATCCGCGCGCGATCGCGGCCGGTTGGCAGAGCTGCTCGTGGATGTGGCGCTGGCGCACGCCCAACCGCTGCCGGCGCTGATGCTGTTGCACGAGGCCGAGCGGCGTTTGCTGCAGCACGCGCAGGCAGAGCAGACATCGCCCGCGCCGCCGGCTGTGCGCCGCACGGTGTCGCCGCTCACGGTGATGGAACTGCGCCTGGGGTTGAAGAAAGTCCTGCGGTTGGAGGCCAGCCTCGCTGCGACCGACCAGGCTGCGCCACTTTGCCCGGAATTGCCCGATCTGCACTGGCTGCCCCGCGACAGCGCGCAAGGTCGAGAGTGGTTTGGCGGCTCGGACAAGGCTGATTTGCAGCAGGCCATCGAGTGGACGCAGCAACTGGAGCGCGTGCGATCCGAGCAGGAGCAGCGCGACCTCATTCAGAAGTGTGGTTCATTGCTGGGCTATCCGCCCTGCTGCACCGCAGCGTTTGCCGCGCGTCCGGCGAATTGGCTGCACACGTACAACTACGTGCACCTCCTGAACCGCATCGCGACACCGGGCGCCGTGCCCTGGCAGGTGAATGCGGCGACGCAGAATTTCCTCGATTATGTGCCGTGCACCCTCGATTGCGCCGCGACGGCCGAGCGATGCCGCAGGATCACGCAGGAATACCGGGATGCCAGCGTGGCGGAAATTGGCGACCTCGAGGCGGCCATGCGCCACCCCTGGTTGTTCGGTCTCGATGCCGAGAGCGAAGCGCTGGAGTTGGTGACGCAATGGGACGGGCAGGGCAACGCCATCCATTTTCGACCGGGCATCCACAATGGCAGCAGCGAGCTGTTGCGGTTGGCGGCACAGGGCGATGAAGTTCGCTTCGATGAACAAGAACTGGTCGTGCTGCGCGGCGGCAACGTGTTGGTGTCGCTGACGGCGCGGGCATTTGTGTGGTGGCACGAGAGGGCGCTGCAGGTGCCGTTCTGGCAGGCGCTCTTGCGGGTGCGTTATGCCGAGGCGAGCAAGACTGTGGTCGAGCCGGTGGCGGTTCAGCCTGTCGAACAAGGCGTTCCAGCCTCGGTGCTGGCCGATCCGCCGGTAACGCGCGCCAAATCGGGTATCGATCCGCGCTTGCGAACGTGGGCACAGTTGCTGCAGCGCAGCGCGCCGGCGGCGGGCTTCCGCATCACGGCTGTCGATGTGTCGCACCACGGGCGCATGTTGCTGGCGCTGCAAATGGCGGACGGGACGCCGCTGCGCCTGCTGCTCGCCGACCTCAAGACCACGCCGAACGCCTACGTGACCGCGGGGCCGTTTGCCGTGATGTATCCACCCGATATGCGCATCGATACCAAGGCCAAGGACCGCGTCGTGCGGCTGATTGCCGGCTCACTCGAGCGGTTTCTGGGCGCCGGCAACGCGTAGCGCCAGCGCCACGACGGCGGCCAGCACCTGCGCGAGCGCCTGCGCTTGTGCCGTGGATACTTTCTCGTTGCCAGGCAGTTGCAGCATCAGGCCGGACTGCGCGACGAGGCTCGGCTCGGCTTGTCGCGCTGCGGCGATGCGCACGCGCACATCGAGACCCGGGCCCGTCACCAGTAGATCCAAACCATCGGGCCGTGCCAGCGTCCGCTGAATGTGCAAACCACCGACCGCGCCAAGGCGCGACAGCGCTCGGGCCAGTCGCGGCCACAGTCGCGATGGGCGCGCGCCGAGCCGCTGTCCGGCCCGCTGCAAGATGCCATGCAGGCTCAGGTCTTCGGGTACGGCGGCGGCGGCTTGCACCAACGCTTCGAGCACATCCAACCGATCCTGCTTGTCGGCCGGCAGCGCCGCGCGCCACGCCGTCACGGTGCGCAACGCGGTGTCGGTGGGTGGCACGCTCTGCGCCGGACCCAGGCGCCGCGCCACCGCCGCCACCAGTGCCACTTCGCGGTGCCGAAAGCGCCACGGCAGTTGTTGCTGCCCCCACTGGATGAGGCACGCGGCCTCGCCGGGAAGGTCGTCGAACTGCCCCGCCAGCAGCCCATCCGCGCGCGCCAATGCCGCAATCGGCCGATCCGGCAGGATCTGCAGTTGGCGTTGGCCAAAGAAGAAACCACGCGCGTCCAAGCCGTGCTGGCGATAACCGGCAATATTCGTGCGCAGATCCTGCAGAGTTGTCCAAGGCGTGTAGAGAATGGAGCTGAATTCCTCGACGTGAAAAGCACCGGGAAACTCGCGCTGCAAGGCCAGGGCCAAGGACACGCCGCGATGCACGTCGTCCGGCGCCAGGCCTTTGTTCAAGCGCAGGTTTTCTTCGGGCGAGAAGCTCTCGATGCCGACGCTCCACAGGTGCAGGCGATGGCCGTGGCGGCTCAGCTCGGGCAGCAGCGCGCGCAGGCGTGGACCGACGCGCAGCAATTCATCCAGGCGCGCACTCAGCCGAAAGGTCGAGGGCGGTACGGCGGCGTCGATCAGTGCACGGGCAAAGATGTCCAACTGCGGCAGCAATTGCGCGCCGCGCACGACATAGTCGCGATCATGCAGGTGCCACGGCGCGGTCGCTTCAGCCGCGCGAATCTGGCGCAGGGCCAGCGGCACAACAGCGGTCTCGGGAAATTGCCCAGCGGGATCCGGGACACCGCAGAAGGCACAGGCGTCCTGGCGCACAAACTCGTGCAGATCCAGGTGTTCGTACAGCGGATTCCGATTGAGAGGCCGGCGAAATGCGCAAAGCGGCCCGACAATCAGGTGCAGCAGTGGACGGATGTGGCCCAACGCCGGGCCCAGCGGCTCGGTGCGAAAATCCGGCGTCAGGGTGTCTTGAGGGTTCGGACCCTCGCGCAGCGGCGTGGCGTCCAGGTCGAGCCATTGGCAGGTGTTGGCCAGCACGAAGCGCACATCGCCGTCGTGCACCATGCGGAACAAGGCTTGGGGCAGGGCGCTTTTCCATGTCAGCCACAGGTCCGGCGCGACGCGTTCGTTGACCAGCACGTGGGTCGGCGCCATGCGGGCGAGCGCATCGAGCAGCAGTGATCGGCTCTGCGCGTCGAGATCGCGCACCAGTGTATCGGTGTCGGAATGCATCGCCGCCTGGATCGACGCGACGCTCAGGCGCTGCGTCTCGACGCCCAGGCTGGGCAGCAGAGCGCGCAGGAAGGGGTAGTTTTCATTGCGGAACGTGCGGTAGCGATCGGCGTGGTGCAGATCCAGCAGCAGCAGGGTCTTGCCGGTCATGCGGCTCCGGGTGTGCGGTGAGCCGGCAGTGGGCGCTTGACCGCATGGGCAGTCTGCGCTGGCCGCCGTGGCTGAGCAAGCGCGGCCTGGGCGCTACCGCGCGGGAAGGGCGGAACGCGCGGCCAGAACCTCCGCGGCGCCGAACACCGCTACGCGGGAAAACCCGCCGGCAGGAGCCATGGATCCGTCGAGACCGAATGTGGTCACATAGCTGCATTGGGCCGGATCCTTGGCTCGCGCGGCGGCGACGCCGGTGAGGGAGGCGAAGTGGTGGGCGGGAACGTTGCGGCGCAGAAAGAAGTAACCGCCGAATTCGAAGCGGCTCGTGCCAACGGTGCACCAATCGCGCAGATCGGCGCGCGCGCCGACCCAGTGCGCGGCCTCGATGGCCCCGGCCGGTGCCGACAACGCTTGCCAGGACAACGGCGCGGAGGCCAGCCACAGCGCCGCCGCCCCGGCCACCAGCCAGCGCTTGTGCCAGGACAGGTCGACCCACAAGCACGCGGCGGCCAGCAGCAGCGGCAGTGCGGGCAGCAGGAAGCGGAGTTCTTGGTGCGGCATGGCCAGGTGCACAGCGATCAGCGCCAGCGCGGGCAACGCGAACAGGTCGGCGCCGCGCCGCCAGAAGGTCCACAACGCGGCCGCGGGCAGGAGCGGCGCCAACGGTCCCAGGGTCCGCAGCGCCTCGGTCGCATAGAACGTCACGGGTTGGGTTCCCATCTGACGCTGCAAGGCACCGTCGTCCTCGAAGTGGGCGCTCAGGTTGGCGAGGGTCGAATGTGCGAAGCCGCCGTAGGTCCACAGATCCAGGAGACCGCCCGCGACAAGGGCCACAGCCGCGCCGGCAAGCAGGGCGGGGCTACGCAGGCGCGGACCCTGCTGCACCCCGACGAAGGCAGCGAACATGGGAATCAGGATAGCGACTTGCAGACGCAGAACGGTGGCAAGGCCCAGCAGGAGGCCGGACCAGAAGGCATCGCGCAGGCGTGGGCGGGAGGCAAGACGCGCAGCGGGCAGGGTGGCGGCCATCCCGAGGGACATCGCGAACGGCTCCGACAGCGGGTGACAGGTCGCCAGCATCAGCGCGGGCATCAGGCCCACAGCGAGGGCGCACAGCACGGCAGCACGACGGCCGCCGAGCACATCGCAGGCGCGCACGAGGCTCCACAGCCCGAGGAGGAATAGCAGCTTCTCGACAAGGCGCACGATCAGCAACTGCTGCAGCGGGTCGACGACGCCGACCGCTTCGCAGCCGCGCAGCATGCCCAGGATGACACCGGGAAGCAGCCAGTTGCGGGTGCCGCGCTCGAATTCCCAGACTGCGACGCCGTAGCCGTGCAGGACGCGAAAGGGCTGTTCGAGGTACTGAAAGAACTCGTCGGCGTGCAGCGCGCCCTGCAGCGGCAGCGCGGAAAGGAGTTGCAGCGCCACGATGCCCAGAGCGAGGAGCCAGGTGGTCGGCTTGGCTGCGGGCAGGCGCATCACGGCGGACCTTTGCGGCGCGCGCCGCGCAGTGACCGTATGCAATGACAAGGACGTTGGCAACATTGCGCGCAAACGGCGCTCGCGGCACGATGCCGATGGGCGCTGTGGATGCCCGCACGAGACGTGGCCGCGATGCGCAAGAACCTGCAGTCGGTGCTGAGAAGGGTGCGGATGGGTGGCGTGCTGCTCACCTGTCTGGTCGCATCGGGCGCTGTCGCGTGCGCGCGCGCGGCACCGGCGGGCAAGGCCCAGCTTGAGACCTGGCAGGCGTGGCTGGATTCACTGCCGGATCCTGCCGCCAAGGTCGATGGGGAGCCGATTGGCAAAGACGAGGTCGCAACGGCGCTTGGGCACCTTGCCGCCGACAATCCGCCGCGCGACGCCCAGGCACGCGTGAACCTGCTGGCTCGCGTTCTCGAAGCGCGCATCGACGCGGCGGTCGTGCGGCACGCCCTGACGGACGCGGAGCGGGTGGATGCCGATCAGACCGCCGACGCGGATGCAGTTGCCGCAGCCAGCGCATTCGCGACCGACGCTGCTTTCGCCGCAGATCTCGCGGCCAAGGGCGAGACGCGTGAAAGCCTGCGCGCGGCCTATTGGCTGCAGCGCGCGCTGGGAGGCCGGGTGGCAGCCCATGGTGTGCCGCCGGTGACCGAGGCTGAGATCGCCGCGCGTTATGCCGCGCGGCGCGACCGGTTCGTCGATCAGGCCCGCGTGCGTCTGTGGGAGATCGGCGCCGCATGTCCGGCTGGTGCGGATGCGGTGGCCCAGGCCGCGGCGCTGTCCCGCTTGCGCGAGGCCCAAGAGGCGCTCGACAAAGGCGAACTGTTTCCAGATGTGGCGCGGCGCCTGTCGCAGTCGCCGAGCGCCAACCAGGGAGGCGACACAGGCCTGAAGACGCGCGCGGAACTCGATCCGGGCCTCGCGGCGGTCGCATTCGTTCTGACGCGCGGCCAGTTTGCGTCGGCGCCAGTGCGCAGCGCCTTTGGTTGGCACCTCGTGCGTCTGGTCGACGCGCGCCCCGAGCGGCCGCTGAGTTTGGCCGAGGCGACGCCGGCCATCGCGTGGCGTCTGCGCCGCATTCGCGCGCTCGCGGCGTTGCGCCAGCTGCTCGCCGACTGGCGCAACGCCGCGCATATCGAACGTTTCGTCGACATGGGGTCATCGCCCGCCTTGCTGATGGCTGCGCTGCCGAGTGGGACCGAGGACGACGACCTGGCGCGGTGATCGGACAGCGTGGCCCAGGTCGCGACCGCGCCGCGTCTGCACAGCGCCGAGGTCAGCGGTTTGCTTGACGCGGCGCGAATGGCTAAGCTCGGCACACGCAGCTCGTGAACTCGTGTGAGAAAATGGGACCAGATGTGTCCGTTGCTGCTGCGCGGTCCCGGGCTTCGCTAGGGTGACGGCAACGGATGGTCGCGCGCGAAAGGCGCCGCGGCGGACGCGGCCACCGCCTTTGAGCACTGGAGATTGCAGGGATGTTCTCGCAGGTTTCGCTTCAGGCACCTTTCGCGCGTCGCGGCGTGCCGGCCCTGCTTGTCGCGCTGCTGGGCGTCGCGGGCGGGATGCTCGCGCCGTCGGCGCACGCCCAGGAAACCTCGCCCGGGCCCTTGGCTCAGGCCCACGCGAAATTCGAGAGCGAGTGCACGCGCTGTCACACCCAAGGCAAGGGCGCGACCGACGATCAATGCGTCGTCTGCCACAAGACCGCGCGCAGTTCGCGCTTTCACGGTCCCATGGCCAAGGAATCGGGCAAGCAGTGTGCGGGCTGTCACCGCGATCACCGCGGCCGCGATTTTGCGATGGTGCGCTGGACGCCACCCAAGCCGTTTGCGCATGAAAAGACCGGGTTCGAGCTGCGCGGTGCCCACCCGACACTGGCCTGCAAAGCGTGCCATGTCGCCCCGGGCAAGTGGACGGGCCTGAAGCAAGATTGCGGCAATTGCCACAAAGACAAGCACGTGCCGTCGCTGGGCAGCCGGTGCGGGGATTGCCACACGGACTTGCGCTTTGCCAAGGCCGAGCGCTTCGACCACAACCGTGCGAAATTCCAGCTGACGGGCAAGCACAAGGACGCGGCGTGCAAGCGGTGCCATCAGGGCGAGGGCATCCTGGGCAGGTGGCGCGGCGTCCCGTTCAGCTCGTGCATCGAGTGCCACAAGGAGCGCGGCGCTGATCACGCCGGTGGCCAGGATTGCGTGGCCTGTCACACGACGGCGACGTGGAAGGCGGTGGCCAAGGAAGGGGCGCTCAAGCTGCACGCGCGCACCAAGCTGCCGTTGCTGGGCAAACATGCGGAGGTGAAGTGTGAACAATGTCATACGCCTGCGCGGGCGGCGCCCGACAAGTCCAAGCAGCGCTTCGGGCGAATTGACCCGGGCTGTGTGACGTGCCACACCGATCCGCACGCCCGCAAGTTCGGTGCCAACTGCAAGCAGTGCCATACGTTTGTCGATTGGAAGCTGGGTTCTGCCGCGGCCTTCGATCACAACCGCACTGCCTACAAACTCGAAGGGCTGCACAAGCGAGCCGCATGCGCTGGCTGCCATCCGCCGGGCTTGCCCTACGCCAAGCGCTACGCCGGTCGGTCGACGGCGATGTGCACGGATTGTCACAAGGACCCGCATGGTGGGCCGTTCGCTTCCGTGGTGCAGGGCGATCGCTGCGAAACGTGTCATTCGGTGCAGGGATTCTCACCAGCGCGCTACGGCCTTGCCGATCACGAGCGCATCCAGTTCCGCTTGGAGGGCGCGCACCGCGTCGTGGCCTGCGGCGCTTGTCATGTCGAAGTCAAAGACCAGCCGCCGAAACTGCATGGAACACCAAAGACTTGTGAGGGCTGCCACAAGGATCCGCACGCCGGGCAATTCGCCTTGGACGGCAAGCTGAAAGCGTGCACCGCATGCCACACCGTGCAGCGCTTCGTGCCGACTACCGGTTTCGACCACAACAGGACGCGCTTTGCGCTCGTCGGCCAACATGCCAAGGTTCAATGCGATGCCTGCCACTTCCGACCTGCGGCTGGTAAACCGGTGCAGTTCGTGGGTCTTGCGGAGGGCTGCGAGGCTTGCCACAAGGATGTTCATCTCGGTCAGTTCCGTATCGATGGGCCCGTGCGGCACTGTGGCGAATGCCACTCGACGACGCCGAAGTTCAAGATTGCGACATTCGACCATGACAAGACTCGCTTTGCGTTGGATGGCCGGCACACGGGCGTCGCTTGCGCGAAGTGTCACCAGACGGTGCGCGGGACGGGTGGGCCGGACACGGCGCACTACCGGCTCGGCGCCCTGGCTTGTGACGCGTGCCATCACAATCCGCACTTGAAAAAGGCGCCGGCCGCCCCCGTCGTCGATGCAAAAAAAGCTGTCGAAACATGGACATGCCGACGCTGCCACTCGACCAAGGGCTGGTCCGCCGTGCCTGAGCGCGTCGCGTTCGACCACAGCACCACCGGCACCGTCCTGACCGGCGCCCATGCCCGCGCCGCCTGCAGCGGCTGCCACCGCCCGGCCGACCGCGCACCCGGAGGCATTCCCAAGGCCTGCACCGGTTGCCACGTCGACCCGCACAGGAACGAGCTGGGCACGCGTTGTACGGACTGCCACAGCGCCACGACCTGGCGCGCGCCACGCACGCTACCTTCCCATGAAAGCACGCGTTTTCCCCTGACTGGTGCGCACACCGCGGTCGAATGCACAGCCTGCCACACACGCGTCGGTCGCGAGATCTACCGCGGCACGCCCAGCATCTGCGGCGACTGCCATGCGCGCATCGCCATGAACATCCGCAAGCCGGATCACCGCTTGCTCGGCTTTGGCCCGGGCTGCCAGGTCTGTCACTCGACCTTCAGTTGGGGGCCGGCGCGCGTCAACCACTCGGTCTGGTGGCCTTTGGACGGTCGCCATGCCGCGGTGGACTGCGTCGCGTGCCACGGCAACGGCGTCTGGCGCGGCCTGGGCAATGCGTGCGTGTCGTGCCACACGAACGTTCTGGCGACTGCGCATCCCGACCACGTCGCGCTGCACCTGCCCTCGGCGTGCCAGGTCTGCCACTCGGCCACCTCCTGGAAGCTGCTCAAACAATCCTGGCACGACCGGTACTTTCCCATCGTCAGTGGCCATCACAGGAGCATCGCGTGCGCCAACTGCCACGGCGGCGGCTACGACAAAGCGCAACTCGTCTGCACGGCGTGCCATGAGCACAACCAGTCTTCCATGCAAAAAGAACACAGCGATGTCGGTGGCTACACGTGGCAGAGTCCGGCCTGCTACGGCTGCCATCCCAAGGGATGAATCGGAGCACATGATGAGAAACCTTTCGCTTTTCGTTGTGTGGCTGGCGCTGGCGTTGCTGGGTGGCTGCCAGTCGGTCGATCCGCACCCGGCGCAACCGGATCTGGCCGCACCGTTCACGTGCTACGGCTGCCATCAGAATCAGTACACGGCCACGACCCTGCCCGCGCATCAGTCACTGGGGCTCAGCACGACATGCGAGGAGTGTCATACGAACGTCGCCTGGAAGCCGGCAAAGGGCTTTGCGCATGACGCGTTCTGGCCGCTGACAGGTGCCCATGCGACGGTTGCCTGCGCAAAGTGTCACGCCGATCCCGCGCTCAAGCCGCCAAAGGCGTGCATCGGCTGCCATCAGGCGAACTATGACGCGACCACGGCGCCGAATCACAAACTTTCGGGCACGCCGACGACATGCGAAGGCTGTCATTCCACGGCTGCCTGGAAACCGGCAGTTCTGAACCATGACCTGTTCTATCCATTGGTTGGCAAGCACCAGACGGCGGCTTGTGCGGCCTGTCACGTCGATCCGGCGCTCAAACCGCCCAAGGTCTGTGCAGGCTGCCACCAGGCGCAGTACGACACTGCGACCGCGCCGAACCACAAAGTGACCGGCATTCCAACGGCCTGTGAGACGTGCCATACGCCCGTGGCGTGGAAGCCGGCGACGTTCGATCATGCTAAGTATTATCCATTGGTTGGCAAACACCAGGCGGCCGCGTGCACAGGCTGCCACACGGCCTTGGGCGTCAAGCCGGCAAAGACTTGCGTGACGTGTCATCTGGTGGACTACGACGCGACGACCACGCCGAATCACAAAGTAGACGGCATGTCAAAGGCTTGCGAGGCGTGCCATACGCCGGTGGGCTGGAAGCCGGCAAACCTGGACCACGATCCGTTCTATCCACTGACGGGCAAACACAAGACTGCGCAGTGCGCCGGTTGTCACAAGACTCAGGGTGTGGCGCCACCCAAGACGTGCGCGGGCTGTCACCAGGCCAACTACGATGCGACGACCGCCCCGAACCACAAGGTGGACGGCATTCCGACGACGTGTGAGTCGTGCCATTCGACGGCTGCGTGGAAGCCGGCGACGCTCAATCACGATCTGTTCTACCCGTTGACCGGCAAGCACAAGACGGTGGACTGCACGGCGTGCCACCAGACCCAAGGGGACAAGCCGCCCAAGACGTGCGCCGGCTGCCACAAAGCGAAGTATGACGGCACGACCAACCCGAATCACGCTGGCGCAGGCCTATCCACGGCCTGCGAAACGTGCCACACGACGGCGGGTTGGTCGCCGGCCAGCTTCGAGCACAGCAAGTACTGGGTCTTGACGGGCAAGCACACGGCCACGGCCTGCGGCGCGTGCCACAAGACACCGGGCGTCAAGTTGCCGACCGACTGCAACGGCTGTCATCAGGCGGACTTCAAGGCAGCCAGCAACCCGAACCATGTCACGCTCGGTTTGCCGACCGCGTGCACGACCTGCCACACGACCAGCGCGTGGACGCCGGCCGCCTTCCCCAGCCACAAGTTCCCCATCAGCTCGGGCAAGCACAAGCTGGCCTGTCTCACGTGTCACACAACGCCTTCGAATTTCAAACTGTTTGCCTGTTCGACCGCCGGCTGCCACAGCGTCTCGAATACCAACTCGAAGCATAAGGGCGTCAGCGGCTACTCGTCCGCCCCCACGGCCTGCGTCAAGTGCCATCCGAACGGCAAGGGGGACTGATGATGCGTTGGCTATTCGCGGCCTTGCTTGGGGCGACGCTTGCCAGACCGACGCTGGCGGCGGAAGTTGCCGGCCTCGGGGCGGGCGGTCGCGAGGTGTACCTGCGCCTGGAACCGGGCGAATCACTCGCCGTGGGTGATGCGCTCCAAGTGGGTGGCAAGAAGGGACAACGGCTGCAAGTGGTCGAGGTGGTTGGTCGCCGCGCGCGGCTCGAGGCCGCGCAGCCAGTGGCGCTGCGCGTCAAGGATCAGGTGAAGATCCAGGCGGTTGCGTCGCAAGAGCCTGAGGCGGCCGCGATCGAAGCGGGTCATGCCTGGAAGGTGGCGCCTGCGCCGCCGCCGGGCCGGGCCGGGCAACTCGCGCAGCAGGCGCAGTTGTGGCGGGAGGTGACGCAGCAGCGGCAGCCGTGGGTGGACGATGTCCACATCCTCGGACGCGAACCCGAAACGCGCATCGGCGGCCACCTGACGTTGGTGGCGGCGGGCCTGCTCGATCGTGCCGCCGGTCAGTCCTGGGGGTTGATGCGCTTGGCAAATCGTCTGGATGTCGAAGGACTTTTCGGCACGCCTGTCGCCTGGCACCACGACCTGTCGGCCTGGATGGACAGCCTGGGCGGTGTGCCGGCGGATTCGCAGCGCCGGATGTGGCAGGTGCGGCAAGCGGAACTCGCGCTCGCGACTTCGCCCTCGCGGGTCTTGGGTGGTTCGATCGGGCGCGGCTATGCCCCCGAGGGCGCCGGCGCCGGTGCCATTGACGGCTCCACGCTGCGGCTGCGCTTGGACGAATCGTTTGAACTGCTTGCATTTGGTGGTTTCCTGCCGTCCATCGCCTCGACCGCCTTCGACGCGCAGGCCTACCGCTTCGGTGCGGCAGCCCAAGCCCATGGCCAGATCGGCGGCTGGCGCAGCTGGAGCCAGGCCAGTTGGTCGCTGGCCCGCCAAGGCACGGCGTGGGACCGCCAGCTCATGGGCCTGGTGGCGCGTGGAGAACATCAGCAATTGGGTGAAGTGCAAGGAGAAGTGGAGCTAGCGGCCGGCGCAATCGACCTGTCAGGCACGACGTGGGCGCACCAGGGCGCGCAGGACACTGGGGTGCGGCCCGTGCGCGGCCTGTTCCAATGGAGCGCGCCGTCGCTGCGCGGTTGGATGCCGCGGCTGCGCTACTCTTACTATCGTGCGGAAATGACGCGGGAACTTGCCTGGACGCTGCCCCTTTCCGGTTGGAGCGCCAGCCAGTACCACCAGATGTACGCCACGCTGGACACGCCACGCGTGCGTGGTTTCGATTTTCAGGCAGCGGGTTGGGGCAGCAAGACGAACTCCGCAGATCCGTGGGAGAGTTGGCGGTGGGGCACCTCGCTGCGTATCGGTCTGCCGCAGTGGCCCTCACCCGCGTGGAACTGGTCGGCCACGTTCGCCGGCCAGAGCGGCACGACGTTGACTGGTGCTTCCGCAGCCCTGGCCGGCGACTGGTCGTTCGCACAGGCGTGGCGCTGGCACGCCCGCGTGCGCTATGCCCACGATCGGGTCGAAACCAGCGCGGTGCGCAGCGATGCGATCGACGCACGTGTGGGCTTTGACTGGGGCAACTCGCCGTGGATCGTCGGCATCACCGTCGGCGGCCGCAGCACACTCTCGACCGACGCCGCCGTGACGCCAGACTGGTTGGACGCTACGCTCCTCGTCGCGCGTCGCCTGTAGATCGGCCCAATCTGGAGACCCATGCCCGCCATCAAGAAGAACCGCTCGCAAACCAACCAGGATCTGCTGCTCTTCGGCCTCGCCGCGATTTGCGTGACAGTGCTGTATCGCATGGCTGGCGACTTCTACGCGGTGCAGGGCGACGCCCAGCTGGATCACCCGCTCTACGATCGCTGGCGCTCGAGTGGCAGCGTCGGCCGTCTGATCGGCACGGCCGCGGTGATCATGTTCGCTCTCAACCTCTTTTACCTCGCGCGTCGCCGCCTGCGCTCTTGGCACAAGTGGGGCAAGCTGCGCCACTGGATGAGTTCGCACGTCTTCTTCGGTCTGCTCGGCGGCGGTTTGTTGTTGCTGCACGCCGATTTCCACATGACCAGTGAAGCGGCGCGCATCTCGGCTCAGGCGGTGGTTGCGCTGCTGGCCACCGGACTCATCGGCCGCTACCTCTACGCGCTGGTGCCGCACACGGCTTCCGGCGAGGAAGATCCGGCAGGGCTGCGCGGCCGCGGCGAAGCAGCCATCGGCCGCCTGCAGGCGCTGTTGCCACCCGACCACCCGCTGGTCGACAAGGTGCGGCATGCCGCGCGGCTGCACGCGCCAACCGGAGGCGTGCGAGGTCTGCGCATGTTGACGGTGGGTTGGCTGCTTCCCTTGGTGCGCCGTCTGCAACTGCGGCATTGGCTTGGGCTGCATCATGGCACGATTCCTCACGAAAATCGCGAGGACATTCGCCGCGAAGCGACGACGGTCCTGGGGCTTGGCTACGACCTCGCTGTCGCTGGAACCGCGGCGTGGATCCTGAGGCGCTGGCGGCTCGTGCACCTCGCTGCCGCCGTGGTCATGGTCTGGGCGGCGTGGCGCCATGTCGCCAGCGCCATCCGCACCGGCTACGACTGGCCATTGCCGGGCGGCATCGTCGCGTGGTCAGGCGGTCTGGGCGCCTTCCTCGCCGCGCTTGGCGCGCGCGAATTCCTCTGGCGTCGCCGCTTTCGCAGGCGCATCGTCATGAAGAAAGTCGCCGCCGGCGCGCCGCCGGAGCCGCCGCCAACGCTGCATCCCTACATCAATCCTGCCATCTGCATCGGCAGCGCCGCGTGTGTGGCCGCC
>Ga0172369_10003688_pt1 | contig 19931 bp, 16 predicted proteins | sample LakKiv25m_FD_114539 | JGI IMG/M metagenome (GOLD analysis project Ga0172369, IMG submission 114539) | Freshwater microbial communities from Kabuno Bay, South-Kivu, Congo - kab_022012_11.25m | ecosystem: Environmental > Aquatic > Freshwater > Lake | place: Democratic Republic of the Congo...
CACAAAGATATCCTCCAGGCTCAAATCCTCCACCTCGAGCCGGGACGAACCCAGCGCGCGCGCCGCGGCCGGTGTTCCGTCGGAAAAATCGCTGACGATGGCGGTCGCCTGCCGTCCTGTCACATTGACCGACAGCGCGCCGGGGAGACGCTTTGCCAGGCCGGCGGGCGTCGTCTCGAAGGTCAGCACCAGCCGCTTCACCTGCGCCTTCAGCTCCTCCAGCGGCGCGCAGCGGATCAGCCGCCCGTTGTCGATGATCCCCACCCAGTCGGCCACCCGCTCGACTTCGTGCACGATGTGCGAGGAGAAGAAGACGGTGCGCCCCTCCTCCTGGATCAGCTCGATCACCCCCTCCAGGAAATTGCGCCGCACCACCACATCCAGCCCGGTGGTCGGCTCGTCCAGGATGAGCAGTTCGGGCCGGTAAGCCATTGCCAGCAGCAGTGCCAGCTTGGCCTGCTGGCCGCGGCTCAGCGCGCGCACCTTCGTTTTGCCCTGCAATTCCAGCCGTTTCTTCATCTCGGCGGCAAAGGCGTCGTTCCACCCCTGGTAAAAGCCCTTGCAGAACCAGATCATCTCGTCCACCGTCATCCAGTCATACATGAGCTGGCCGTCGCCCACGAAGCCCACCCGGCGCTTGATCTCCAGCGTGTCATGCACGCTGTCCAGCCCCAGTACCCGCGCCGTGCCCGCGGTTTTGTCCAGCAAGTGCAGCAGCATGCGAATGGCCGTGGTCTTCCCCGCGCCGTTGCGCCCCAGGAAGGCGAAGACGCTGCCGCGCGGCACCGCCAGGTTCAACCCGTCCACCGCTCGCGTGCGCCCGAAGCGCTTGGTCAGGTTTTTCGTCTCAATCACGTGATCCATGGGGAACCGGCTCCTCTCCCTGCAAAATCTGTAATCGTGCCTCGACCAGTGTCCGAATCTCCGCCGGCGTGGCGCCCAGGTGGTAGGCCTCCACCAGCAGGCGCTCGACCGCCTCCGCCAGCGCCTCGCGGCGGTATGCCTCACCCAGGTCCGCCGCCCCGGCGCTGATGAAGCTGCCGCGCCCGTGCCCGGTGGTGATGATCCCCAGCGCCTCCAACTCCCGGTAGGCGCGCGCCACCGTCAGCGGGTTCACCCGCAGCTCCCCCGCCAGCTCGCGCAGCGATGGCAGCGCGTCGCCCGCCCGCAGCAGCCCCGCCGCGATCGCATGCTTCATTTCGGTGATGAGCTGCGCGTAAATCGGTATGGCGCTCGTAGTGTCAACGGTAGACCGCATGATCCTCTCAACTGTATTATTGTATTAATACAGTAATGCAACAGGTCAAGATTGTCAAGAGGGGTTAGAAAGAAAAATCAATCACCGTTCGGAGAGCATGCCTCTTTCTCGTACTCTTTCTCTTTCTCCCCCGCATGAACCAGGAAAGCTGAGGAAAAGGCCTGATCAGGTTGTGATAGCTCTATTCGTTCTTTCCCACGGTAACCGTTCGCATGGTCGAACAGGCAGGGAAATGGCCGCATGAGACGAAAACGGAGAGCAGGGGGTTGCCATGGTTCATCAAACGGAATTCACCATCACGACGCACCAGCATGGGGAGATGCACGACATCACCGATCGCGTGGCGGAGATTGTGGCGCAATCGGGTATCGCCGTCGGCATGGTGAACGTGTTTCATGTCGGCAGCACCGGCGCGGTGGGCGCCATCGAGTTCGAGCCGGGGTTGGAACGCGACCTGCCGGCGACCTTCGACCGGCTCATCCCACCGAGTCGTGACTACGGCCACGAGCAGGCCTGGCACGACGGCAACGGCCATTCGCACCTGCAGGCCACCCTGCAGGGTCCGTCTTTCACCGTCCCCGTCGCCAATGGTCGCCCCATCCTCGGCACCTGGCAGCAGATCTTCTTCCTCGAGTGCGACATCAAACCCCGCACACGCAACATCATTGTGACAGTCTACGGCGAATAACCCCTGGGAGCGCCGGCATCTCCTGCCGGCAGATCACGCGCCCGTTATCGCTTTATAGTGCCTGTCGAGAACCAGCTCTCGAAAGTCACAAAAATCGATACCGGGCGCGTAATCTGCCGGCAAAAGATGCCGGCGCTCCCAGGGGATGGCGCTCCCAGGGATTTACTGATTCACCACCAGAATATCCGTCACATCCGTCACCGGCACGACGCACTCGGTATAACTACCCTTGCGCGTGAACTTCAGTGCGCCGTGGTGCAGCGAACGGACGGATTTAACCATCATGGGCGACTGGAAGCGCACGGTGACGGCCTCCGCCGGCTCGCCGGTGTAGTTGGCCAGCAGCACCACGCCGGCGCCTGGCGACCACAGCGGATAGGCGAGGATCTGGTTGGCTGAGGTGACCGCCGGCGCCTTGACTCCGGCATCCAGCGCGAATTTTACGTAGACGTCGCGCTCGGCGCCCTGCGGGTAAATAACCGCGCCTGCCAGCGAACCCTTGACCTGCTTCGCGCCGTCCAGGTAGGCCTTGCCCGGCGCCTTTGCGGCGATCCATACCTGGCCTTTGCCGTAGCGGCGCACCGGCTGCGTGATGCCGGTCACGTCGCGCCCGTAAATCGGGCGTCTCCAGTCGTCCGGCCTGATTTGCTCGCCCAGGCGCTTCAGATCGCCGGTCGGCGTCCACGCGCGCGCTGTGGTCCCGAGCATGGTATTCCAGGCGTCGGTGGGCGAGTTGTATTCGTCGCGCATGCCGGCCCAGCCCGCGGCCCACAACCGGCCGCCTTTCTTCACCCAGGTATCGATGGCAGTCGAGGCGGCAGCCGGGATGGACTCGTTCACCACGTAGAGCGCCTTGTATTTCGCCGCGGCGAAGCTCCCATCAGCCACCTCCTCGTCGCCGACGATGTCCACCGGGATGCCGGCGTGCAGCAACGCCAGGTAGGCCATCATTTGCTCATTCTGCTCAGTGTCGTCCGTCTTCCACGCCGGCCACGATTTCGAGTAGAACAGCGCCACCTGCGCCCTGGGCGCCTTCCCCGCGTAGAGCAGGCCATCCACCGCGCCCATGTCGCGCAGCAGCTCGGCCACCCCCTGCACCATGGTGAAATTGTCGCTCCAATGGTCGAAGTAGGTGTAGGCCGGGCCGTAATAATAGAAGTCGAAAATCTTCACCTCGCGCGCCAGGCAGCCAAAGGTGCGCAGCTTCACCGTCGCGCGATTGGAGTCGCAGGTAATATAATCGCCCATCACCAGGTGCTGGGAGCGCAGGGCGCCGCGCTCGAAATCGACCAGGAGGGCGTTGCTCTCCAGCGGCCGGCGCGGGTTGCCGCCGCCGACCCAGTCCTCGTTGAAGCCCAGCGACACGCCACGCATTTTGCCGAACGCGAAGGCATCGATGCCGCGCGGCAGGCTGCCGTAATCATACATCTCGGGTGGGCCGAAGTTCACCCGCGTGCCGATGACGTTCGGATCGTTTTTCATCACGCGGTCGGTCGCCATGGCATACATCTTCGCCGTGCTGTCGTTCCAGAAGCGCACCTGCCAGTAGAACAGCCGCCGCGCTTCCAGCGGAGCGTTCAGCAGCGGATCGCGCATCTTGTAATACTGCCACCAGTTGAACACCGGTGTTTCGATCTCGTTCCAATTCGTTTTGCCGAAGAATGCGGGGGTGAAACCCTTGTCCTGCAGATACTTGCGGAACTCCGCCTGGCATTCCGGTCCGGCGAACCCGATGCCATCCGGCTCGTCCATCAGATCGGCGACAACCTTTGGCGCCGGATACGGGCTGTCCTTTCGCTGGGCAAAGGGGCCGGCGTAGGTTTTGTCCAGCCAGTCCGTCAGCTTCGGCCAATCCAGCCGCACGCCTCCGGCCGCCTGGTCACTCGGCGGATTGGCCACCATGCGCGGGTAGACGGTGCTGACGTTGATGCCGCGGTCCATGGCGAGTTTGCGCAGCTCGCCCGGTTGACCGCCGTTCTGCTCCCACCAGCCGTTCATGCCCAGCAGCTTGATGATGTCGAAGTCCATCTCCGCGATGGCCGGGTCGGTGTAGAACTCCCCGTTCGAGCGGAAGCCGGTCATGCAGATGATCTTCTGCGGCATCGGGCCGTCCGGCAGCTTGAGCGCCTTGATCTCGTTCATCCGCCGCGCGGAGTCCTCGCGAATGGAGAGCAGCCACTGCTTATCCTTCACCGGGTCCTGGGGGATGCGTAGCGAGATGACGTTGCCCGGTCGCCCCTGCCATTCGCGGTCGTAGTCGATGATCGAGCGCACGATGGCGCCGTCGTTCGGCGCGGTGGCAATGTCGAATTTCGCCCGCACGTCCTTCAGGTTGTCGAAGATGAAGCGCACGGAAACGATGGGCAACTTTGCCAGATAAGGGGTGAAGTCCACCCACTCGCTCGGCCCGCCGGCCGGATGCGGCTGCACAACCTTGGCATCGGCATTGGCGGTGTCGCCGATATACAGATCCGCGGTCGTGCCGCGCGTCGTGTTCGCGACGACATGCACGCGCCAGGCGGTCTGCGCCGGCTCGAGCACGGTGACCCGCACCCAGACCTGACCTTCGGCCAGCGCGAAGCCGGCAAGGAACAACAGGCATGAGAACAACAGCAGCATACGCATGATAGGTAGCCTCCCGCAGAAATCGTTGAATACTCAAGCAATTCCTTGCGGCGCGGCAAATCCCTGCAGCGTTCGAACTACAATCTCCCGCGGAAGAGTGATTAGTGGTTAGTGACCAGTCTTTGCGACCTGTCAAGCTTCCGGATACCAGCATAGCCTGGCAGGATCAAGGACACTAGCCACTGGTCACTTTGCCTGTATTTATTGGTTCCGGCTTCGCCGGGGTAGGAGTCAGAGTCAAAGGTATTGACTGGTAAATAATTATGTCAATGTTGCACGTGCAACATTTTACTGAACGCTTGTTAATTATTTGCGGTAGTTTGCGGGATTTTGTGGGGTGACTGTGCGGTAAGCGCCCGGGGACATTTCCCGGAAGGCTGGCCTGGCTCAATTCGGAGGCGGAGGCTGGGGGGACAGTCCCTGCAACGGCGCTGTTTTCTTCAGACGGGCATTAGCTGCGGAGACAGTCCCCCGGTTACAATACGACATCAATCCATAATTTGCAGCGCCCCTGTCAGGCAGTAACGGGTGCACAGGCCGCAGTCGGTACACTTTTCCGAGTCCACTTCGGGGGCGGCGCTGGCTTTTTGTTTCAGCGCTTCCGCTGGGCAGACGCGCACGGCGGGGCACCGGTGATTTTGCGGGCACTGGTCTTTGAAAACGATGACGGCCATGGACGTTCTCCCTTCGCCCGGATGATTCATGCACCGCTCGCGCACCTGCAAAGCGATGCGGCTACGAGCGATGCATGAATAATTCGGGTTAATTCAATCCACAAGAACCCATGCAGCAGGATCCATCGGCGCACCCGCCGGCGGACGCCGGCGTCTTCTCCTGTCCCATGCGCCCGGCACAGGTGGACATCTTCTTATGCACCTTCTGCTCACCGCACGATGGGCAGCTCACGCCTTCCCCGGTGTTTCCCGTGCGCACCAGCTCCTCAAATATCGTTTTGCAGCTCCGGCACTCGAATTCGTATAACGGCATGCTCTTTCCCCCCGTATGCATCGATCGGCGGACTATTGTCCGCGTATTGGTATTATATTACTATATGTTCATATTGTAAATACCTTAAACCGGGAGAAGTGAGACATTATGCCGGGAGGAGGCCTGCCCCAATACCGTTCAAAAGTCCTGAGATTGCCTTACCTTTGACGACCAGCCTTCCCATAAAGCAGGCGCGGGACGCCTGCGATCCCAGGAGATTTGAACGGTATTGTGTCTGTCCCCTATTTCCCCCCTGGTAGTAATTCCCAAGCTGCGGAGAGCCGGAAAAGCCGGCAGAGCGAGAGTCACACCGATGTACTACACTTTTTTCAACTGCGCCGCTTTTTCGACAGCGAGAAATACCGGGGAAATACAGGGGACAGGTTCAATACCGATGCGTGAAATTTTGCCGATGCGCGTAATACCTGTATAATAGGAACAATCGTTTTTGCCATGAAGGGAATGCTGCCGTCCGATGACCGTGTCTGACGCGCCGAGGTGCGCGAACCATCCGAAGGAAATCACCTTTGTCCGTTGCGCCGCGTGCAACACCCCGATTTGCGACAAATGCAGGGTGTTGACGCCGGTCGGCTATAAGTGCCGGACATGCGGCCTGGGAAAGCAGGTGGCGCTGCTCGCGCCGTCTGTTCCGCGGGTGCTGGCTGCCGCAATCATCGCGCTGGCCGGCGGAGCGCTGGGCGGAGTCGTGCTCGGCAGCATCGGCTTTTTCGGCATCTGGCTCGCATTCATCTACGGGCGGTTTCTCGGTACGCTCATCCTGAAGGCCACCCGGGGGAACAGCGGCGCATTGATGGAGATCGTCACCGGCGTTGCCGTCATCGCCGGCGGCCTCGCACCGCGCCTCCTCCTCGCCGCGCAGGCCGTGCATATGGCCTCACGCTGGTCGTTGGGCCGTCTGGTCACCGGCGCCGGACCCGTGCTGCAGCCCCTATTGATGGCTATCGACCTGTATACCCTCGTGATTGTCGTCGTCATCGCCGCCACCGTGGTTAGCCGACTGCGCGGGTCGTGGAGCTATCGGGGGATGTAAGGACGGTTGGAAGGTTGGAAGACTGGAAGACTGGAAGATTGAAAGTGATTAGTGATTAGTGATAAGTGAAGATGCAAATGGCCTGGTGGTTGAGTAGGCAGGAGAGCTTTCCCGATCCTCTCCGCAGCCCTCGCGCCGTATCGAAACCACCGCGGTTCCAGGGAAGCCTTCTTATACCCGCGGTGGTTTCGATACGGCGCGAGGTTGGTGGAAAGAAGCGGAAAGGCTTACCTGCCTACTCAACCACCGGACCGAGCACAGTAGCTGCAGCACTGGATGAATCTCAAATCAACCTTCGATCTGATTGCGGAACGCCTCCCGCACCTTCTCGTCTCCCGACGCGTCCACCGCGTCACGGATCTGCGCTCGACGTTTCTCTTCCGCGGCGTAAATCGACAGGGCTTCCAGCGCCTTGAGCGCGGCGCTGCGGCCTTCCTCGCGCACCACACGCAGCAGGAAGTCGAAGGCATCGTTGCTGCGGATCAGGCCCATGGCGAGCAGCAGCGTGCGGCGCAGGGAGAAGTCCACCAGATTTTCCCAGCATTGGCGCAGCGCGGTGAAGGCCTCGGGCAAGCGGGACTCGCCCAGCGCCAGTGCAGCCGCTTCGACCAGGTCGGTATTATCGGAGGTGAGGAACCCGGCGACGAACGGCGCGGAGCGCTCGGGCGCGATGGCCAGCAGGCCGGCGAAACACGCGCCAAGCACCGGCGCCTCCACGTCGCCCACCAGCGCCTTCAACCGCAGCAGCACCTCGCTTTTCTCATCGCCGAGATAGGTCAGCGCGTTCACCGCCGCCAGGCGCGCCGGCATCTCCGTATCGACCAGCAGTTCCTCGATCGCGATGTGCGCCTCCGGGTGATCCATGCGCGCCAACGCCTGCGCGCACAGGCCGCGCAAATTCGCCGCCGTGTCCGCCCGACCACCGTAGACCGGCTCCATCTGCCGGTAGCGCATCCCGTGCAGGTAGATCGCCTCCCAGGTATTACCGAGCGCGTCCAGCGCCTGCACGATCGCCTCCTTCGCGCGACATAGCTTATCCGCTTCCGCTCCCTGGCCGAAAAGACGCTCGCCGCGTGCAATCAGCGGCTGAATGAAGTCGGTCGGCCCCGTGCGCCCCATGATCTCCGCCACGCGTGCGATCACCACATTGCTCCGATTCGCCAGCGCCCGCAGTAATTCAGCGCGTGTCGCGTCGGTCAGCGGCGCCGATCCCAGTGCCGTCAATCGGGAAAGCGTATCGAGCAGGCTGTCGTGTTTGGCCATGGCGGATTCCTTTCTTCAGAGCATACTCGATTGCCGGTAAACCCTCAATAGTATCGAGAACATGCTCCTCAAATTGTCAGCATACCTGTGCTCATAATGATAACGGCAGCAGGTAGAATGACAGCACCGGTATTACCGATCGCGGCCTGCACGGTGTCACTGCCGCTGCCGGATTAGGGGCATATGCGTCATGTTACGGTTAGCGCACGGCATTTCTTACTCTTGCTCTATCATCTTGATCTTGCTCTAAAAGCTTTCCTGCAATCAAGTAAGCTTTGCGGAGATGATTACCAACGAGGCTTGCGGGAGTGCCGGGAGGCTTTTAGAGCAAGATCAAGATGATAGAGCAAGAGTAAGAAATACCGGACGCTTGCCATATCATGACGCTTATGCGGATTAGGAGTAAGGTGATACATCCGATGGGCATCTGTCGAGTGGGGATCGGGCTGATGATACTGGCGCTGTGCCTCTGCCGTCCCGTCTATGGGGTTGAATTCGCACGGCTGCCGGAGGAACTCGCCATTTCCGAGGCGATCACGTTGGAAGAGCGCGGTTCGCTGGAAATTACCGAGCAAGCCGGCTATTTTCGGTTTCCCGATGAGAAGCAGGGGTCCCTGACCACCCAGTTGGACTACGGCCTGACCGATCGGCAGGAAATCGACCTGGACGTGCCTGTCATGTTCGCCAAACCTGCGGGGGAAGGCTGGCGGGCCGGCCCTGGCGATCTGGAGATCGGCTTCCGCTACGGCGTGATCGATTACCGCACGCACCCGCTGGCGCTCGATGTCGGGCTGGGTTTCAGCGTGCCGACCGGCAGCAACAGCCGTGATCTGGGGAAGGGACGGTGGACCGTGGCGCCGTCGCTGACCGTCAGCCGCTGGATAGGCTCGATCAACGCGCAAGTGAATCTGGAGTGGCGCCATGCCCTCGGCAGTAACGGAAACGATTCGGCCAATGATTTCGAGTACAACCTGGCGCTGGTCTACCCCACCCGCCGAGGGTTCATGGTGCTGGAGGGCAACGGGGAGAGCAACGAGGAAAAACTGTTCTACATTACACCGGAGATGATCTGGCAGCCATCCGAGCATACCAGCCTGCTGCTGGCTACCCCCATCGGCGTCACCCACAATGCCGGCGGAGTGAATTTCGTCGCCAAGGTGAGTGTGGAGATCGAAGGCCTGTCCGGCGCGGATTGAGCCTTCCGAGGGACTGTCCCCGCCGCTAATGCCCGTTGGTTGAATCGAGCGCCGCTGCAGGGACTGTCCCCTCCGGCTTGATCGGCGGGTCGGGGCGACTGTTGGCGTAGAGCTCGAACTGGAGGCTTTGCGCGGGCTGGTAGTCGGGGTCGGTCCGGTCGGGGTTGAAGCGGGCGACGAGTTGATAGGAGAGGTGGATATCCTCCACAACATCGAACTCCGGCAGGCTGACGTGGGCGATCCCGTTTGCGTCGGTGCAGGCGGTGAGCAGGCGTCCGCCCTGCCGCATGCGCTCGGGCAGCGGGCTTTTATTGTAGCTGTCGTAACCGGGCTGATAACGCACGGCGTACCAGCATTCCACATCTTTGCCGGCCAGCGGCGCGCCGCCACAGGTGAGGGTCAGCGTATAGGCGTTTTTCCAGCATTTCGCCGACTCGTCGAAGTCGCGCTCGACCCACAGGACGGTCGCCTGTGTTTTCCGCCGCGCCACCACGGTGAAAAGGTGCAGGTTGATCTGCTGGTCGCGGAAGCCCATCGGATCGTCGCTGCCGAGATGCCCGGCGCAGGCGACGCGGCCATCGCCCAGGTAGTGGATCCACGGCTGGTACACCTCCGGCCCCATCTCCGGGATGCCGTCGAGCGGCTGCCAGGTGAGCCCCAGGTCGTCCGACCAGAAATAGGATTGCGGGCGCAGGCAGCCGACCAGCAGGTTGTCCTCCGTCAGGCAGACGGTTTCCGGCGCCGTGCCGGCGCGCTTCTGCTCGAAAGGGCCGGGGGTGAAGCGGCAGCCTTCCCGATAGATAAACTGCCGTCCCGGGAAGGGGAAGATGCTGTTGTTGATGCAGAGCAGGTGGCCGTCCGCCAGCTCCACGAAGTCGGTTTCCGAGACGTTCTGCCCGCCATAGATCGGCAGCGGCCCGTCCCATGTATGGCCTTCGTCGAAGGAAAACCAGAGCGTCATCTGCATCTCGTTCATCATGTCCAGGTTCATCGCCGTGCGCAGTGGGCGGTCGGCGTCTCCCCAGCGCGGCGCCAGCGGCAGGCAGAGCACCAGTGTCCCGTCGCGCAGCGTGCGCAGGCGATGCGGGTAGCTGCTGAAATGCGCGTCATGAAAGGGCGACTGCTTCACCCAGGTCAGGCCGTCATCCGCCGAGGTAAAGAAGATTTCGTTCGCCTGCAGCGATTCGTCGAGGGAGTAGCAGCTCCACACGAAGCGCAGAAAGCGTCCGTCCGCGGTGCGCGCCTGCCCGAAGGACCCCGCGCTGTGCTGGAAGCGGCAGGGCGTGTGCGCGATCACCTGCCAGTTCTGCAGCCCATCCGTCGATTCCAGCAGCACCATCTCCATGCGGTACGGCGATTTGTCGTAGCCGTTGGGCAGCCCCATCGCGTAAAATTGCCGCCGGGTGCATTGAGGCAGCGGCGGGTCCGGACGGGTCACCTCCTCGCAGGTCAGATACCACTGCCCCCGCTCCCCCGGGAAGAAAGAGACCCACGACGTGTAGCCGGGATGCTGACGCGACCGGTACACTTCTCGCGACTCGAAATGCACGGCGCACACCGCGGATTCGATCCCCTGCATGGCCTGCCCCTTTCCGGGTGGCGTCTTTGCGTCCCCCGACCCATTACCTTATCTTACGCCAGACAACACCATTTTCCTGCGCATATTTATTCTTCGTGTCTTCGCATCTTCGTACCTTTGTGGTGCAGAAATGCTGCACCACAAAGGTACGAAGATGGCAGCGTGATTGGCAGCACGTGCATCGCGTGGTATGATAGCGCCCGAATGATTCGACCGGCGAGCCGCGCGCCTGGAAGGAGGTGAGCGGCAGATGGAGAATCAGCACAGGCAGAACGTACGAAAAGAGGTCTCGACCACATCATGGCACTCCCCGAGAACGACACCCTTGAAGATCCGATCATCAATCGGGTTCGCACCTTCGTTGATGAACAGACCGGACGGACGATACGGCAACTGACCGACTTTCCCAACGGCGCGCACCTCGGCTACTTCCGCACCTTTCGCCAGCTCCCGGACGGGCGCATGCTGGCCTGGGCGCGGCGGGAGAACGGCCGCGGGGCCATCATTATCGATCCGGACTCCGGCGATATCGAGCTGCTGCCTCACCGATTCAGCACGCTGAAGCTGCGCGAAGCGGACGGGCGCAACTGGTACATACGCTACAAAGATCCGGATGCCTGGCGCAAATGGCGCGAGGAACGCAAGAAGGGTAATAAACCGGAATTGCCGAAAGGCCAGCAGCTCTGGCAGATCGACCTGCCCAACGGCGCGCCGGAGCTCGTAGCCGACCTGCCTGACGACCTGCCGGGTGATGTCGATGACATCACCATCGATGGCGCCCACCTGATCCTCCGCCATACCGAGCAGGACCTGACGGAATACCCGATCCCGACCACCAAAGACGTCGAGGCGATCAATCACTACTTCCGCAGGCCGCGCCGCGGGGAGCTGTTCGTCTACCGGATCGCCGACGGCAAGTGCTGGAGCATCCTGCAGACCGAAGACATCAGCCCGCTGCACATCGACACCTCGCCGCGCGACCCGGAGCTGATCCGCTACGCGCTGGATATGCCGGACGCGCACGGCCAGCGGGTATGGTCCATCCGCCTCGACGGCAGCGACCGCCATCCCATCCGCAAGCAGGAATTCGGCGAGATGATCACCCACGAATTCTGGTGGTCCAACCCCGACTATATCGGCTTCACCTACCAGGACCGCCGCAACGACCCGACGCTGCTGACCCACCACTGGGCGGAATACTCCTTCGCGCTCACGCGCCTGGGCATCGCCAACCTGGCGGGCGAGCAGGTCTACCTGTCCGATCCGATCAATTCCTACCACTCGCACCTGTATCGCTCAAACGACGGCACGCTGGTCAGCGGCGAAGGCACGGAAGGACACAGCTTCGTCTACGCTGCGCGCTTCGACATGGCGAACCCGCAGATCGCGATGAAGCCGCTGGCCACCATCCACACGGAATACGTCCCCTTCCGCGGCCAGGGCGTCGATTGCAACTTCTCCGCCAACGATAAATGGCTGATCTACGCCGACAAACTCGACCCCGAAGGCCCGCACCAGTTGTTTGCGGTAGAAATCGATCTGTAACCTTGGAAAAATGGATGGGAGGAATGGGACGAATGGGAAGTATTGAAACATGTTCCAGATCCCATTCCTCCCATCCATTTCGCCTCTATACGCCGCCTGGGACTGCCCCGGCCCTGCAGCCAAAGTGCCCGTCTTCGCCTTATATGCCCGTATCCGGTACCATAGGGGCTGTCCCCGCCTCCCGGTGCCCGTTTTCGCTCTCAAATCGCCTGCCGTTTACTCTAACATGACGTTTATGGGGTGGATCGGTAAATGAATGTGCTTTTCCCTCACCCTTTTTCCCATCGAGATGAGGACACCCTATGTGTGACAAATGGCAGACACCACCGTATACTTGATGCGGAGGTTACGGTTGTGAGTGCGCCCGCGAAAACCGAACGGTTGTCATGTCGCATCACACCTGCCGGTAAACGGTTGCTGGAATATGTTGCCGCCCGGCACGGTATGAGCATCAGCGAATATTTCCTCGACCAGATCCTTGACATCGTTGGTCGCGAATTAGCGGAAGAGCTCGTAATTCGTATCCCCTGCGAGGAGTGGGAGACACTTGGGGCTGAGTTGGATACCGATGTTGAGCCCAACGAAAAACTCGTAGAAGCGGCGCGCACCTTTGCTCGCGGCACATTTACGGGGGATGTCTATCATGCTCCGGATTGAATCTCTTTTTCAATTTCCGTAACCGTTCTGGGGTCTTTCTCTTTCTCTCCCGCGTAAACCAGGAAGACCCCGGAAAAGACCGCAACGGCGACTCATCTCATATGTCCATCCCCGCTACACAGGCACTTTGCACTTTTCATTTTCATTTTGCATTGTCATCCGCTTTCCACTATACTGTACGGAACTTTCGCTCGCCGCGTTGGAGGCGTGCAACGGGAGAGGTTGGAGTATGGCGCACATCAATGAAAATTATCTGAAATTGCCGGGCAGTTACCTGTTCGTGGAGATCGGGCGGCGCGTGGCGCAGTTCAAAGCGGAGCATCCCGAGGCCGACATCATCCGGTTGGGCATCGGCGATGTCACCCAGCCCCTGCCGGAGGCGGTGATCGCGGCGATGCACCGGGCGGTGGATGATATGGCGCGCGCGGAAACCTTCCACGGCTACAGCCCGGACCAGGGATACGACTTCCTGATCCGCAAGGTGATCGAGCACGACTATAACGCCCGCGGCATCGCCCTCGACGAAGACGAGGTATTCATCAGCGACGGCGCGAAGTGTGATGTGGGCAACTTTCAGGAGATCTTCGGCGCCGACAACACCGTGGCTATCACCGATCCCGTGTACCCCGTCTACCTGGACAGCAATGTGATGGCCGGACGCACGGGCGAGTTGGGCGAGGATGGCCGTTTCGGCAAGGTCGTCTATCTGCCCTGCACGGCGGAAAACGGCTTCCGTCCCGCGCTGCCGGAAGAAAAGGTCGATCTCATTTACCTGTGCGTGCCCAACAACCCGACCGGCACCGCGCTGCCGAAATCGGAGTTGAAAAAGTGGGTCGATTTCGCGCGCGAACGGCAGGCTGTCATCCTCTACGATGCCGCCTATGAAGCCTATATCACCGAGCCGGATGTCCCGCACAGCATCTACGAGATCGAAGGCGCGAAGGAGGTGGCCGTCGAGTTCAACTCCTTCTCAAAGCTCGCCGGCTTCACCGGCACGCGCTGTGCCTACGCGGTAGTGCCGAAGTCGGTGCTGGCCTATACGCGCGCCGGCGAAGCGCGCCCGCTGAACCCGCTGTGGAATCGCCGGCAGGCCACCAAGTTCAACGGCGTGTCCTACGTCGTGCAGCGCGGCGCGGAGGCGGTGTATTCCGAGGAAGGCCGGCGGCAGACCCGCAAGCTGATCGACTATTATATGACCAACGCCCGCATCATCCGCGAGGGGCTGCTGGGCATCGGACTGCAGGCCTACGGCGGCGTCAACGCCCCGTATATCTGGCTGAAGACGCCCAACGGCCTGGACTCGTGGGCTTTCTTCGACAAGCTGCTGACCGAGGTGAACGTGGTCGGCACCCCCGGCAGCGGTTTCGGCCCCTCCGGCGCGGGCTATTTCCGCCTGACCGCCTTCGCCAACCGGGACAATACCGAAAAGGCGATCGCGCGGATTACGGCGGGGTTGCGCGTGTGAGCACGATGGCGCCAACCATGACCGCGCGCGAGCGAGTGCTGACGGCGCTGGCCCACCGGGAGCCGGACCGTGTGCCCATCGACTGCTGGGCGACGGCGGAGGTGAAGGCAGCGTTGCGCCGGCGGCTGGGAGCGGCGGATGACGAGGCGATGCTCCGTCACCTCGGCGTGGATTTTCGCGTCATCCCCGGCCCGCGCTACATCGGGCCGGAGCGCCTCGCGGGCGAGGATATCTGGGGCGTGGGGCGGCAGACGATCGCCTTCGGCGAGGGGGATCGGCAGGGGAGCTACCGGGAGCTGGCGTCATCCCCGCTGGCGGACGTGTCGTCGGTCGCGGAGATCGAGCAACACCGCTGGCCGTCGCCGGACTGGTGGGATTACTCCGAGATTGCCGCGCAGTGCCGCCGGCATGCGGGCTATGCCGTGGTGTATGTTGGCGACCGGTTGGACCGCACGGCGCAGCTCAAGCCGGCGATGTACCTGCGTGGGGTAGAGCAGATTCTGCTCGACCTGGCGATAGAGCCGGAGATCGTCGAGTGTATCGTCGCGCACATCGTCGAATACTACCTGGAATACAACCGCCGGGTGTTTGAGGCGGCGGGGGGCGGCATCGATATCTTCATGATGGGCGACGACTTCGGCATGCAGACCGGACCGCTGTTGAGCGTGGCGATGTGGGAGCGCTTTTTTGCGGTCGGTTTCCTTCGCTTCATCAATCTCGCGCACCGCTACGGCATCCGGGTCATGCACCACACCTGCGGCGCCGTGCGCCCGCTCATCCCCCACTTCATCGACGCCGGGCTCGACATCCTGCAGTCGCTGCAGCCGCGCGCCGCCGGCATGGCGCTGGCCGGGTTGAAGCGTGATTTCGGCGCCGATCTCTGCTTCCACGGTTCGATGGATATCCAGCACACGCTGCCGCGCGGAACCCCCGCCGACATCGTCGCCGAAGTGCGCGACCGCATGGCAGCCGGCAAGCCCGGCGGCGGCTTCATCATCTGTACCGCCCACAACATCCAACCCGACACGCCCATCGACAACGTGGCGGCGCTGTTCGAAGCGTATCATCGGTATGCGGCGTATTAGCGGTGTCAAACGGGCATATTCACGAGATGCACCGGGTAATGATGTCACACGAGGGGTATCGAGTATGAAGCGTCTGGTAATGATTTCGGGGTTCGTCGCGGCCGGTCTCGCCGGCCTGGTCGGACTGGCGTATGGGCAGAGCGTGGGGCATGCCGGGCAGGCGCTCATGCAGTCGATGTCCGTCCTGCAGGCCACGATACTGGGCGTGGTGGAGGGATTGACCGAATATCTGCCGGTCAGCTCGACGGGCCACCTGATCATCACGCAATATTTCCTCGGGCTGAACCGCACGCCGGCTTCGAAAAGTGCGGCCGACGCCTATGCCATCGTCATCCAGGCGGGCGCGATTATTGCCGTGCTGGGCCTCTACTTCGGGCGTATCCGGAGCATGCTGGCGAGCATCGTGAAGCCGGATCAGGTCAACCGCCGGCTGCTCATCGGCATTATCATCGCCTTCGTCCCCTCCGCCGTGCTGGGATTGGCACTGAAGAGCCATATCATCGATAAGTACCTGTTCGGCTACTGGCCGGTGATCGCGGCGTGGCTGGTGGGCGGGGTCGCCATGCTGCTGATCGCGCACAAGCGGCGCGGCATCGCCCCGGACGCCGGCAATCCGCTGGAGAGCCTGACGCTGCGCGGCGCGCTGTTCATCGGGCTGCTGCAGTGTCTCTCGCTGTGGCCCGGCGTCAGCCGCAGCCTGACCACCATCGTGGCCGGCGCGCTGCTCGGGCTCAGCATTCCCGCGGCGGTGGAGTTCAGCTTCCTGCTCGGGCTGGTCACGCTGGGCGCGGCCACGCTGTTCGAGGGGATCAAAGACGGTCCGATCATCATACACAATTATGGCCTGGTCACCCCTGCCCTCGGCCTGGCGGTGGCCTGTATTGCCGCGGTGATTTCGGTGAAATGGATGGTCGGGTATCTGAACCGCCACGGCATCGCGCTGTTCGGCTACTACCGCATCGCGCTGGCCGTGCTGGCCGGCGCGTTGATCCTCACCGGCGTGCTGCGGTGACGGAGTGAGGAGTGAGGAGTAATAAGTGGCGTCCGGTGGTTGAGTAGGCAGAGAAGCCTTTCCGTCTCTTTCCGTAGCCCTCGCGCCGTAGCGAAACCACCATCGGAACAGGCGCTATGTTCGCGGTGGTTTCGCTACGGCGCGAGGGCCACGGAAAGAGACGGAAAGGCTTCTCTGCCTACTCAACCACCGGACCGGGCATCTCTTCACCCCATCACTCACCTTTCTGCTCCCTTATCCAGCGCCTTGCGCATCTCCGTCCACGCCAGCGCCATTTCGCGCACGGTGTCGTCCTCGTCGCGAGCCAGCTCGGTGAGGGCGCGGCGGGCGGCGGGGTGATCCATGTGGATGGCCAGACGGGTGGTGACGGTGAAGCGCACTTCCGGGCTCGGGTGGGTGCGCATGGCGGCGATGCGCGGGATGATGGAGGGGTGGTAATCCCCGTATTCGGCGATCGAGCAGATCACATCGCGCAGCGTATCGATGTCCAGCTCGGTCTCCAGCATGGGCATCAGCGTGGCCAGCGCCTCTTTGGGGAAAGGGATGATATCTTTCGCGCCCGGCACGCTGTCGGCCAGTTTGTCGGCGTATTCGCGGTACTTCTCTTCACCCGACATGCGCAGGCGGCGGGCGACGCGCAGCATCGGCGCGGTATCACCCAGCCGGCCCAGGATGCTCACTCCCAGCTTGCGTTCCTCGATAATCGGGCTGGCGCATAATCCGCGCGCCGCGTCCAGCACTTCGCGGCTGCCGCGCACCTGCAGGATCTGCAGCGCCTCCATGTAGCCGTCGATGTCGTCGGAAAGGGCCAGCTCGATCAGCTCGTCGGTGGAACGGTGATCGGCCAGCCGTTCTTGCCACGCCGTCGGGGAGTGATTGGCCCACGCGGGCAAATCCTCATCACGCTCTTCATCCCAGAGATTGTCACCCATCGCACCGTCCTGCCATCGTGATATTTCATTATACCCCGGCAGGTCGGTTGTGGGAAGAGCGCTTGCCGGCACAACGAGCGCCGGCAGAGGTAAATTATCACCGGTTACCCCGTGCGTGGGAGAGGCATGAAAAGAATAATGAAAAGGGCAAAGGGCAAAATGATTCACCATTTGGGGAATCATTTGACACTCAGCAATTTTCATTTTTCATTCCTACTCTTTCAGGCTCCCCACTGTCAATGTGCCGGCGGCGGAGGCGGTATCGGCGGGCGCATCGTCCGGCGCCGGGGTGACGCCATATGGGGATTTGCTGCCCAACAAGTCCTGCACTTCGCCGAATCCCTCCTGCGCCTTTGCGCCGGCGAGGGGGTTCAGGCGGTAGAGCAGGCTGGTGAATTCCCCGGCGTGTACCAGCTCTTCCTGCGCGATGTCGAAGAGTACCTTTTTCGCAACCTCGTTGCTGGTGGCGTCCATGTGCGCCAGGTACAGATGGACCGCCTCGAGTTCGGCGGCGATGTCCAGCATGATGGCGCGGGTGAGCTCGCTCTGCGACATCTCGCGCGGCACTGCCCCGGAAAACGGATCGACGAAAGCCGGCATCACTCTGCTCCTTTACGAAAGTATCAGGGGCATGATACCGGAAGACCGGCGGCTCCGGGGGAGGAGGTGTCCGCCAATTGTCGGAAAGTTACCACAAGTCGGGATGCGGCGGAGCCGGCCCTATGAGCATGAGCATAAGCATGAAATGTCGGGTGTGAATCGTCACATGATGTGACTGCCGGGCACCGTCACCTTCCGACCGAGCACCAGATTCGGAGTCAGTCCGTGCGCGCCGGTTGGTACCGCGCCGCCAACTCCGGATACTCCGCCAGTGCGGCTTGCCCGCGGGCACTGAGGGCGTAAAGGCCGCGGTCCTGGCGGGTGAACCAGCCGTAGACGTTGCGGTAGAGGATGGGAAGGGTTTTCGCGCCGGCGCCCAGGGCGCGCAACCGGCGGGGCGAGCACGGGCCGAGTGCGGAGAGGCAGGCGGCAATCTGAATCGCGTTTTCCCGGTAGGCGGTGACCAGCTTGCACCGGGTGCTGCCGCCGCGGTTGTAATCGCCGGAGCGGTTGTCGATCTCTTCGAGCACCACACGCCGTTTGCTTTTTCGTTTCTGCCGTTCGGCAGGCAGCGGGTGGAAAACCACCTCCACGGAGTGGGTGGACACCAGCAGCAGGCCCAGTTCGAGCCGGCGCAGCAGGCGGCGGACGTCGCGGGTCTGCGCGTTCCATTTCTGCCGGTTCGGCGGCCGCGGGATGGCCAGGTAGACGGCCTCGGTGAGCTGCTGCCGTTTGACACCCTGCGCGAGGAAGGCCAGGGTGAGCTTCAGCTTGAGCTCGATGACGATCAACGCGTCGCCTTTCACCGCGGCGATGTCGCAATCCCGCACTTCGCTTCGCACGGTATATCCGCACGCGACCAGGTAATCGTGCACGGGCTGGTACAGGTCGGTCTCGGCGGTGATGCTGGCTGGCATGATGACATTCGCTATATTCGATTTTTAGAGGGTGGGAACCTTTTTTAATCGCTTCTTTATCAAACCACGGGTTGAAAGAGACAGAGTGAATGAAGGTGCACGTTGACACTTGCCGAGAACAGCAGTACAATCGGCCAGCTTTACACCCTTTGAAAGGAGGCGCACATGGTTACGGTCGCTGTCGTCACAACTCGCGTATTGCGCCTCGGGGGGTGCCGGTAGCCGCATCGATACGGTGACAGTCGGACGCCATCCCGGGTGGGGTGGCGTTTTGTGTTCCCCTGCCGCAGGCGCAATACGCGCCTGCGGCGTTTTTTTGTGGTGATGATGAAAGGGGACACCTGACGTGACACTGGAAGCTTTGGGCTGGAACATCTATTGGGCCGGTTGCTTCGCACCGTTTCGCGCGGAGGGGTATGAGGCCGGCCGCATCTCGCTCGAACAAAAGCAACTCTACGCCGTGTGGACGGCGCGGTATGGGGAGATCCCGGCTGTGCTCACCGGCAAGTACTACTACGAGGCCGACGAACGCGGCGACCTGCCGGTGGTCGGCGACTGGGCGGTGGTCCGCATCCACGAGGAATCGACGCCGAAAGCGACGATTCACGGGCTGCTGCCGCGGCGGAGCAAATTCTCCCGCCAGGCGGCCGGCACCCGCGGCGGCGAGCAACTGCTGGCGGCGAACGTCGACACCGTGCTGCTGGTGATGGGGCTGGACGGCAACTATAACCTGCGCCGCATCGAGCGCTACCTGGCGGTGGCGTGGGAGAGCGGCGCTGAGCCGGTCGTCTTGCTGACAAAGGCCGACCTGTGCGATGAGGTCGAGGAGCGTGTGCAGGAAGTCGGCAATTCCGCGCCCGGCGTGCCGGTCCACCCGCTCAGCGTATATGCCGGACAGGGGCTGGAGGCGCTGCAGCAGTACCTGGTCTCGGGGCGGACGCTGGCGCTGCTGGGCTCCTCCGGGGTGGGCAACTCCGCGCTGCTCAACCCCCTGCTGGGTGAGGACGCGCTGTGCGTGCAGGAAGTGCGCAGCATGGATGATCACGTGCGCCACGCCATCCCGCGCCGCGA
>Ga0172369_10003692_pt1 | contig 19920 bp, 12 predicted proteins | sample LakKiv25m_FD_114539 | JGI IMG/M metagenome (GOLD analysis project Ga0172369, IMG submission 114539) | Freshwater microbial communities from Kabuno Bay, South-Kivu, Congo - kab_022012_11.25m | ecosystem: Environmental > Aquatic > Freshwater > Lake | place: Democratic Republic of the Congo...
TGGCAGATCACGGCGCCGAGGCCGAACGGCTGCGGGAACTCGTAGTGCTCGCGCCGGCCGAAGATCTCGACGCGCTTGAACTCGCCGTCCTCGTAGAGCAGCGGCGGCTGCGCGCAGTCCGTGTAGAACGTCTCCTGCGACCACACCTGCAGCGGCACGGGGCTGTCGAAGATCGCGTAGTCCTTGATGCGGATCTCGAAGCACTTGTCGAGATCCTCGTAGCCGTTCGCGGCGAACGTGTTGGTGACGCCGGGATCCATCCCGGTGCTCATCAGGGCGAGGATGCCCTGCTTCGCGAACTCCGGCGCGAGAGTCATCTGGTCGAGGTACGCCTCGTCGATGGTCTGCGTCTGCGTCTGGCCCTGGGCCATGTCCTGGTAGGCGGCGCCGCACTTGAGGCACGCCTGCATGATGGACGTGTTGAACTGCGGGATGACGGCGTTGACGACGAGCTTGCAGCCTTCGCCGGCCTTGGCCACGGCGTCGACGTCGGACGCGTCGATGAACAGGGACGAGGCCTTGCCGTTGCCCACCTGGCCGGCGACGAACCGGGCGCGCTTCTCGTCGTAGTCGGCGACGACGATCTCGGTGACGGCCGGGTTCCTGCCCAGATTCCAGGTGAGTACCTGGCCCTGCATCCCGGCGCCGACGATAAGGACCTTCATGTCTCCGTCTCCCTCCTCGTGGCCGGCGCCGGGGAGCACGAGGCTTCCGACGCTCCGGCCTGCGGGGTCACTTGCCGCGCCCGGGCGGGCGCGGATGCCGTGCATGTACGCTGTGGTTGTACCAGACGGAGGTGAGGGAGACAAGCGATGGGGCGACGATTCTCGTCGAATCGTCGCCCCATCGGCGCGCTTGTCGTGCGAATGCCCCTGTTCTCAACCGGCTTTCGTGCCGCACTCGTTGCAGAACTTGGCCCCTGGCTGGAGCTTGGCGCCGCACTGTGTGCAGTGCTTGGCCGACTTGAGGTCGGCGCCGCACTCGGCGCAGAACTTGGCGTTGGTCGCCTGCGGGGCCCCGCACTTCGGGCAGGAGGCGGTGATGCCCTCACGCCAGTCGGCCTCAGTCAGGTGCTTGTCCTCCTCGCTCATCTTGGCGTGGGCCCACACCTCCTCGACCGACTTGTCGGCCTGTGCGGCGGCCATCTCGACGCCGAGGTCGGGGGCGCACTGCTTGCAGAGACCCTTCTTCTCGTTCCAGCACTGCTCGCGGCACATCCAGGCGCTGCAACGCGGACACTGGACGAACCTGGGCCGGATCTCCTCGGAGGCTTTTCTGAAGGCCTTGTCACTCGCCTTCTCCCAGGCGGCCGTCTTGGCCCGCTGGGCCACGTCGGCCGCCTGCCCGAAGAAGCCGCCCAGGAGGCCGCTCGCTCCATCCAGGACGCTGGTCGCGGTGCTCAGCTCGAAGGTGTCGAACTCCGTGCGGTACCCGTTGCCGCAGCGGTCGCACCGGAACTCGAACTGAAAGCCGCTGTCGGTGCTGAGGTCGCTGTAATTCGTGGTGAACTCGATCTCGCCTGCCATCTGCCGGTGCCTCCCATCCGGGGCCGACCCGACCCCGACCGCGTACCTGGTCTGCGCGCGAGTATACGCCGCTCGTGGTAGAACTGGGGGCGCATCGAGAGCGGACTCACGGAGGCGTCGTCGTGCACGAGCTGGGCATCACACAGGGGATCATCGATCGAGCTCGGGAGGCGGCGACGGCCAACGACGCCCGCAAGGTGACCGACGTCTTCCTGGTCATGACCCCGGCCGCGGACTTCACTCAGGACTCCATCGAGATGTACTTTGAGATGCTCACGGACGAGGACGCTCTCTTCAAGGGAGCGACGCTCCACGTCGAACAGCGGCCGATCGCCGCCACCTGCCTGAGCTGCAGCGACGAGTTCACGGCCGACGGGCCGCACCCCGTGTGCCCGCAGTGCGGGTCCCTGATGGTCCGGCTCGACCCGGACGCGCCCATGGTGCAACTCACCGACGTCGGGATAGACGACGGGTCGGGCGAGTGAAGGGCGAAAGACCGTGCGACGGAAGAAGTGGTGGAGCATAGCGGAATCGAACCGCTGACCTCCTGGGTGCGATCCAGGCGCTCTCCCAGCTGAGCTAATGCCCCACGGGGGTCCCGACAACGTGCCGGGACAAAAGAGTATGCGACATTCTCCGGCGGCGGGCAAGCGTCCGCCGCGGGGGGACGTCGCCGCTCAGGCGATGAAGGCCTCTCGCAGCCGCGCCGCCATGTCCTCGGGCGAGGCGAACATCAGCTCGCCGCCGAGCTGCTTCTGCAGGAAGTAGTCGTCGGTCCGGTAGTCCTGCTTGAAGGCGGTGCGCGCGATCACGCGCAGTACGACGGGGAATCCCGTCTCGCGGCCGTCAAGGGCGCCGCCGAACACGGTGAAGTTGAACGCCGAGAGCCCCTCCGCCTCGTACCATGCGAGGACTCGGGAGAGGCCGGCGGAGAGCGCCGCGATCTGGGCGGCGCCGAGCTCCGGCAGGCGCCCGGCGCCGGGCACGACGGCAGTCACCTCGCGGGCGCCGGCCGGCGCGAACGGCACCAGCCAGTGGACCCCGTCCGCGCCGTGCACGTAGCGTTCGCCGCTCGCGCGCTCCTGGTCCACGAGTGTCGTCCAGTAGTCGGCGCCGTGAGTCGCCTTCCACTCGGCCGAGCGGCGCCAGTACAGCTCCACCTGCCACGGCACCGCCTCGCCGCCGAACACCTGGAGGTGGGGGTGCGCGAGGCTGGCGCCCGCCGGCAGCATGTGGTTGCAGCTCACCTCGAGATGGGCGAGGCGCGGGTAGAAGGCCTCGGCGCGGCCGGCGAAGTCGAACGCTGCGCCGAGCGCCTCCTCCAGCAACTCCGCTGTGAACTGGCTCGGCCGGAGATAGTGCTTCCCCGGGAAGGTGACGACGGCGTGGACGCCGGCGAGCGGGAAGAGGTTCGGGAAGACGAGCGCCCGGCCATGCTCGAGCCTGCCCCCGGGCACCAGGTCGTCCGGGTACCGGGGGGTCGCCTCGAGGACCTTCTCGGGGCAGAAGAAGCAGCCCTCGCGGGTGCGTGCGGCGAGGGCCTCGGCGTACTCCCAGTCGGTCTTGCCGAGGAACATCTCCTCCTTGGCCTCGAGACCGGCGGAGGCGACGGCCGTCATGCCGGTGAGCGGGTCGGTGCGGACCTCGACGCGGTCCTCGGTGAACTCCATCCCCGCGAGGGGGCTGAAGAACCCGGCGGTCTCGTAGTGGCGCTCGAACCGGATGGCTGTCATGACCGCTCTCCTCTCGTCGTCCCGCGCTCCCTCTCGCGGGCCGGCGGGCGGCCCGATGATACGGCTCGGCCGCGGGCCGGACAAGGAGTCCCGGGCGACGATGAGGCCTCGTCGTCGCCCCGGGCCATGGCGTAGACTTGGAGGGACCCCACCACCGAGCCGCGGAGCCGCGCAGATGAAGATAACCGCCGTGCATGTCGACACGCTCGAGCTGACGATGGAGGAGCCGTTCGTGATCGCGTCTTCGGCGCTGGCGGTCGGGCCGTGCGATCTCATCCGCGTGGAGACGGACGAGGGTGTGACCGGCATCGGCGAAGCGTGTCCTGCCTACGAATTCACCGGCGACACGTTGTGGACCGTGGAGGACGTGATCGGCGAATACCTCGCGCCGTCGGTGATCGGCAGGGACCCCTTCGATGTCGAGGCGATCGTCCACCGCTGGGAACGCGAGCTGTACACGGTCGGCAATCAGGCCGCGAGAGCGGGGTTGGAGATCGCCCTGTGGGATCTGCAGGGGAAGGCGCTCGGGCGGCCGCTCCGCGACCTGGTCGGCGGCTGTTCGCGGGAGGCGCTCCGGGAAGTGGTCGCCTTCGGCTGGGACGAGCCGGAAACGCTGGCCGCGAAGACCCGCGCCATGGGCGCCGAGGGTGTCACCGTCTTCAAGATCAAGGTCGGCGACACCCCGGAGCGCGACGAGCAGCGCGTCGCCGCGGTGCGCGCTGCCGCAGGGCCCGCCGCGCGCATCACCGTCGACGCCAACCAGGGGTGGTGGGACGCCAAGACGGCCGTGCGCGCCATCAAGCTGCTGGAGCGGCACGGGATCGAGTTCGCCGAGCAGCCGGTGCGCATGGATGACCTCGAGGCGGCGCGATTCGTCCGCGGCCACGTCGATATCCCCATCGCGCTCGACGAGAGCGTCCGCGGTCCGCGCGAGGCGCTGGCGTGCGCCGCCGCTGAGGCGTGCGACGTGTTCGTCGTCAAGCTGATGAAGACCGGCGGGATCCTGAACGCTCTGAAGGTCAACGCTATCGCCGAAGCGGCCGGGATCGACGTGATGATGGGCAACATGGGTGAGAGCTCGTTCGGTCTGGCGGCGCACTTCCACTTGAACCTGGCGCTGGCGAACGCTACGCACTGCGATGCCGACCTGCCCTGGCGACCGGGCGGCATGACCCACGACATCGGCCGAGGTCTCGGGCAGGAGGTCCGCGACGGCGTGTCGTGGGTCACGGTGCCGGACGCCCCCGGCCTCGGGATCGAGCTGATCGGGGACAACGTCGAGCGACAGCGCGTGGCGCGTCGCTGGTGAGCGGCTGATGGACCCCGAGGAGATCAAGAGCCTCTGGAGAACCGCCGGCGACCCGCCGCCGGCCGTCGCGTCCGGACCCGGCCTGCTGGGTCTCGACCGGGTCGACGACCCGGGAGCTCTGGCCGGCACGGCCGTCGCCGCCTTGGGAATGCCGGCCGGCGCCTGGGGTGAAGGGCCGGCCGCCGTCCGGACCGCCTCGTCGAGGTACGCGGCGTGGGTCGCCGCCGTCCCGGACGGACGGCGGCGCGCCGTGGACTATGGTGACGTCGACGTGGTCGAAGAGGACCTCTCGCTGACCTTCGTGAACGCGCATCATCGCCTTGCCGACATCCTCGCCGCCGGGGCGTTGCCGCTGGTGCTGGGCGGCGACGCGGTCGTGAGCCTGCCGGTGCTCCAGGTGCTCTCCGGCAAACTGCGGGGCGGGCTCGGCGTCGTCGCCTTCACGCCGACCTACGACATCGCATCCGAGCCGGTCTACGCGGCGTCTTCGCGGTGGGCGCGTGCTCTCGAGCTCGGTGTGGTCTCGCCCGCCAACCTGGTGCTCGTCGGTGGGAGCTCGGCCCCCCCGGAGGCCCGAGCGCGCCGCGTCCTCGACGGCCTGGGTGTGTCCACGTACAGCGTGGGCGACGTGGCGCGAGACGGGCTTTCCATCGTTGCCCAGGAGGCGCTGGAGGTCGCGGCGACCGGGACCGAGGCCGTGTATCTCTCCGTCGATCTGGGCGTGCTGGAAGGCGTCGCCGATCCGGTGGGTCTCACCGCGAGGGAGGTGGTCGCGGGGACGGCGGTCGTGGCGACGGCGTTGCTGGCCGCCGCCGATATCTGCGGGAGGGGTCCGGGCCGGGGGGGAGTAGATGGACCGGCGGTGGTGGCAGCGCGCGTCGCCGCCGAGATCGTGGCCGGGGTCTCGAGGCGGGTCGTGTGAACCGAAGCGACTCCGCATCCGCCGCCGCGTCCGCAGGGGCCGACCCCGGCGCGACAGCCCCGATCGTGAACACCCACAACGAGTGGGATCCACTCGAGGAGATCGTGGTCGGGCGGGTCGACGAGACCACTCTCGTGCCGCCGTGGGACGTGATCATGCCCGCGGTGGTGCACGACGAGGCGCAGTGGGACTTCTTCAAGCGGTACGGCGGCACGCCGTGGCCGGCCGAGATGCTGAGGAAGGCGGAGCGCGACCTGGATGCGTTCATCGATGTGCTCCACCAGGCCGGCGTGGCGGTCCGCCAACCCGAGCCCTACGCGTACGAACGGCCGCTGAGCACGCCCGACTGGGAGGTCGAGAGCAGCTGCTACGCGCTCATGCCGCGGGACGTGCTGTTCGTCATCGGCGACCAGATCATCGAGGCCCCGATGGGCTGGCGCAGCCGGTCGACCGAGCGACTCGCGTATCGCGAGCTCTGCAAGGCGTACTTCCGCGGCGGCGCCCGCTGGGTCGCCGCGCCGCCGCCGCGCCTCTCGGATGAGAGCTACGTGCAGGGGTTCGTGGCGCCGGAGGAGGACGAACCCCAGCGTTTCCTGCCCACCGAGTACGAGCCGATGTTCGATGCGGCCGACGCGATCAAGTGCGGCCGGGACGTCTTCATCGCGCGCTCGAGCTGCTGCAACCGCTTCGGGATCGAGTGGCTGCAGCGACATCTCGGCGAGGAGTACGCGGTCCACGAGGTCGAGGTCCACGACACCCACCCCATGCACATCGATGCGACGTTCCAGCCGCTCGCGCCGGGCAAGCTGCTCATCAACCCGGAGCGCGTCGTCAAGGTCCCCGACATGTTCGACAAGGCGGGCTGGGACGTCCTGGTCTGCCCGGAACCGGAGATGCCCGAGTCGCACCCCATGTACAACTGCAGCCGCTGGATCATGATGAACGTCGTGATGCTGGACGAGACACGCGTGATCGTCTCGTCCGGCGAGAAGCGCTTCGTGCGCAAGCTGAAGGAGTGGGGCTTCGAGCCCATCGAGTGCCCGTTCTGGGATTTCGAGTCGATCGGCGGCGGCTTCCACTGCGCCAGCGTTGACATCCGCCGCCGGGGCTCGCTGCGTTCGTACTTCTGATGCGTCGCGAGGTCTCGGCGCCGGGGGCGTCCAGGTGCTCCCGTGCGCGATGAGCAAGGAACCCTAAACACGAGTCCCATGGTGCTGTCGCCTTGCAGTGACGACACTGAGTAGGGAGCACATGGGACTCTGGAGGGTGTGGTGACACACGAGGAGAAGGAACGGGCGGCGGACGAGGTGCTCGCTCGCTACGAGCACCTGGGGGCGACGGTCGTGAGCGACGACCAGACGCTCTGCCGACTCCTCCAGACACTCGAGTTCTCGGGCGCCGACAGGGACGTCGGTGAGTATCTCTGCTCCTTCCTCACCGCCTGACGGCGTTGCTCGGGCGCGACGCCCGCGGTGAGACTGATGGGATGGCTCGGCCCCGGTGGCCGGCCGGTCGGGAAAGGAATCCCGCCGGGACCGCTGGGGCCGTGCGCCGTACGGGATCAGCCGGACAGCACCCGCTCGAACGCGCGGGCGAGTTCCCGATCGTCTTCGAGAAGTGGATCGTCGAGCAATTCCTCGAGGGCTTCGGCTTCGGAGATGCGTGACCGGTACGGATGCTCGGCGACAAGGGCCTCGAAGGCGGTGGCGAGCGCCACGATCCGGTCCTCCCTCGATCCCGGCGCTCTGCCGCCGGGCTCTCCGGTTGCCAGAGCGGCGCGCAGGGCGCCGGTTCCGGCGTCGACTTCGCGCCCGACGGCGAGGGCGATCCGGGAGATCGTCGAGCGGCGGCGCTGACGGTACGCCTCGCGCGCGGCGACCAGATCCCCCATCGCCGTCACGTACCCGGGGCCGACGAGCGATGCCTGCTCGGGGGTCGAGGCGCCGTGCTCGGCGTCGAAGGTCATCACAGCGTCGCCGCCTCTGCGCTTGGCCGCGTACATCGCCCAGTCGGCCTTGTCGACGAGCTCCTCCTTGCAGGTCGCGTCTCCCGGGCAGCCGGCTACGCCGATGCTCACCGAGAGAGCATCGGCGCCGGCGGCGGACTGTGTCCTGGCGATGCCGGAGCGGATGCGCTCCGCGACCGCCACGGCTCCTTCGAGAGGCGTGTCGACCAGGATGGCCGCGAACTCCTCGCCTCCGTACCGCGCGGTCAGGTCGACATGGCGCACAGAGCTCTCGAGGACGCGTGCCACCGCACGGAGAACCCTGTCACCCGACCCGTGCCCGTGACGGTCGTTGAAGGCACGGAAGCCGTCCAGGTCGCAGAAGAGGAGCGAGAGGCTGGTGTCCTTTTCGAGGCAGCGTTCGATCTCCTCGCCCAGCCGCTCATGGAAGTAGCGGTGGTTGTAGAGGCCGGTGAGACCGTCGGTGATCGCCTCCAGTTCCATCCGTGTCGAGCGGAGGGCTGCGCTGTGAAGCATCGACGCGAGGGTCTGAGCCACGTTGCTGCGGAGGCCCTCCACGTCGGGGCTGTCGCCCGTGGCCGGGATCTCTGCCGACACGACGCCCACGACGTCCCCGTCGTCGGACACGATCGGCGCGACGCCGCTGATCCAGACGCCCCACTGGTCGACCGCCAGGACGTTGGCGTCGACGGCACGGCCCGACAGGACTTCCGCGAGCTCGTCGTCGGCGACGGCCTCGTCACCCAGGTGCGGCCGGTCGGGGCCATCGGGTCGCGAGTCGGCCACGACGAGCGTGGTGTGGCCGTGTCGCGTGAAGGCCGCCATGCGGCCGGTCGGAGGGCTGGCCGCGGTCACCTCACGCAGGATGCGGGTGACGGCGGCATGGGCGGAGTGTGACTCGTCCTCCCTACGCCGCAGCGCGCGGAACTCGCCGGCATCGATGGCGGCCGCAGCCTGCACGGCCACTGCGGAGGCGAATCGGCGCCCCTGCCGGATGCGCTCCAGGACGCGACGAAAGGCGTCGATCATGCGGGGGTCGAACTGGGAACCGCGACAGCGCTCGAGCTCGTCGAGACACTCCTCGTAGTCCAGCGCCTGGCGGTAGGGGCGCAGAAACGACATCGCGTCGTAGGAGTCGGCCACACACATCGCTCTCGCGACCTCCGGTATCGCCTCGCCACGAAGCCCATCCGGATACCCCTCGCCATCCCAGCGCTCGTGGTGGTGGCGGACGCCGGCGACCAGCGCCTCGTCGAACAGAGGCCGTATGATGTCGGCGCTGAAGATGGGGTGCTGGCGCATCAGATCCCACTCCGGGCCGTTGAGCCCGCTCGGCTTGAGAAGGACCCGGTCTGACACGCCGATCTTGCCGATGTCGTGGAGGTACGCCACCTCCTCGACGCGCCGGAGGGTCTCCTCATCCCAGCCGAGCTCCTCTCCGAGCAGCACCATGTAGGCCGCGACCCGGGCGGCGTGACCGAGGGTGTAGTAGTCCTTGGCGTTCAGGGCCGAGCTCAGGGCCCTGAGGTTGTTGAGGTGCATGCGCTTGATGTCCGCGTAGAGCTCGGCGTTGGCGAGCGCTCCGGCGGCCACCTGAGCCAGGCTGTGGAGGTAGTCGAGTCCCTCGAAATCGCGCGGATGATCGTCGGAGATCACCGCGAGGCCGATCACCTCGCCGCGGTTGATCAGGGGCAACTCGAGCATGGCTCTGTGCCCCCAGCCCAGGTCCTCGTGTCGCTCGAGCTCGGAGACGTGCGGATCGTCGGCGATGTCCGTGGCCACGCGCGGCTCGCCCGACGCGAGCGCCGCGCTCGCGAGCCCCAGCTGAGCCAGGGGATACTCGGTGCCCACGTACTCGGGATCGGTGACACCTCGCTCGAGGCTGCAGACGCAGTGGAGGCGCTCCCCGATGATCGTGAAGATGTCGCAGTTGGGTGCCGTGGCGGCTTCACACAGCCGGCGCGCGACGCTCTCGAGGACTTCCTCCAACTCGAGCGAGGCGCCGAACTCGAGGCCGGATTCGACGAGGAGGCCGAGCGTCCGATTGCCGTCCTCGAGGCGGTCCAGCAGAAGCGCGTTCTCGAAGGCTCCGGCGACGATCCCACCTACACTGAGCAGGAAGTCGCGATGCTCCGCGTAGTCGCGACGGCGATGATCGTGGACGCCGAGCAGACCGATCACCCGGTCGTCGAGGACGAGCGGCACGCGGATCTCGCTCTGCGTACCCGATTCGCGGTAAAGGCGCCGCTCGTGCTCACCGAGTCTCGGGTCGTCCGGACTCTCGATGATCAGCGCCGCCTTCTGCTCGATACAGTCCCGGGTGCTGGGGAGGAGATCGAGGTCGAGCGCCTGCTCTGCGGGATCGTCGTCGAACGCGCCGTTGTCGTAGCTGAGCAGGCGCCGCAGCTCGCCTCCCTGAAGGATGAACATCCGGCAGCCGTCCGCATCCATGACGTCGACCACTCGCGGGCCGACGGCGCGGGCTAGGGCGGTGATGCCGCCCGCGCCGGAGACCATCTTGCCCAACTCGACGAGCTCGGCGAGCGCCGCATTGCGGCGCTCGAGCTCGTCGAGCAGGAGGGCGTTCTCGATCGCCCCGGCGGCGGTCTGGCCGACGCTTCGCAGAAAGTCGAGGTGTTCGCCGAAGTCGCGCGGCCGGGTGTCGAAGACGTCGACGATGCCGATCACCCGCTCCCCGCTGACCAGGGGGATGCAGAGCTCGCTCTGATACCCGTACTCGCTCATGTCCTCGCGCTCCTCGGTGGTGAGGCGGGGATCGGCGAGGCTCGCGATCGTCATCGGCCGGCGAGTGCGGACCGCCATCGCCGTCGCGGGGAACCTGTCCATGTCCAGGACGCGACCGGCGACCGCGGCGTCGACGCCGCTCCGGTCGACGCTGACCAGGCATCGGAGCTTGTCCTCCTGCAGGGTGAAGATGTCGCAGTCGGCGGCGTCGACGGTGTCGCGGAGTCGCTCCGCGATGGCTGTCAGCACGCGCCCGAGGTCGCGAGCCTGCGAGGCGACAGCGCTGAGCTCGATGACCTCGTGCAGGACCACCGAACGCCGCTCGAGCTGGTCGAAGAGCAGCGCGGTCTCGAAGGCGCCGGCGAGCGTCTGGGCGGCGTTGCGGAGGAAGCTGAGATACTCGGTGTAGTCGCGTTCCCTGGTGTCGTAGATGTCGAGAAGCCCGAGCAGTTCGTCGTTCACCACCAGCGGGATCGCCACCTCGCTCGCGAAGCCGTACTCCCGGTAGACCCGGCGCTCCGTCTCGGTGAGCTGGGGGTCGTCGGGACTCGTGATCACGAGCACCTGTTGCCCGTTCATCGCCCGCACGAGCGTCGGGTACTCGGCGGGGGTGAGGAGCGTACCGATCACCGCCTCGTCGTGACCGCTGCGGTCGAAGCTGGCGACGCATCGGGGGCCCTTGTCGCCGACCCGATACACGTCGCAGCTGGCAGCGTCGACGGCGACGAGGAGACGCTCGGCGACCTGCCTCGCCAGTGCGTCCAGGTCGCGCGCCCCACTGCTGATGGAGCCCAGATCCACCAGATCGTTCAGGACGCGGTTGCGGTTCTCGACCTGTTCGAACAGGGCGGCGTTCTCGAGAGCGTGCGCCGCGACGTGGCCGAGGCCGCGGATCAAGTCCGTCTCGACGGCGAAGTCGCGCGGCGCGTAGTCGGACAACTCGATGAGACCGATCACGCGCCCCCCCGAGACCAGCGGCATGGATGCTTGCGACTGGTAACCCCACTTCTCGAGGGAGCCACGTCCCTCGCCGACCAGCAATGGGTCGTCGAGGCTCGCGACGACGGCGATCTCCCCGGTCTCGACTGCCTTGGCGCTGCAGGGGTACCGCTGCAGGGAAAGGACGACGCCCTCCCACTCGGTGTCGTGGCGCCCGCCGTCGTAGCTCACGAGGGCACGCAGGGCATCTCGTTCCAGACTGTAGATGTCGACGACCGGCGTGTGCGTCAGCTCCGAAAGCCGCTTCGAGACTGCGTGGAGCACCTCCTTGGTGCTGCGCCGCGACGCGTCCTCGAAGCTGGCTTCAAGGACGAGCGAGAGATCGCGGCACCGCCGTCGCAGGCCGGCCATGATCCGGGCGCTGCCGAGGGCGATCGCCAGCGGAGCGGTGGACACGCCGGCGAGCCGGAGCACCTCCGGCAGCAGGTCGGGGGCGTCGACTCCGAGCTCGAGGAGCCCGACCAGCGTGTCCTGGAAGACGAGTGGGGCGAGGACGACTGCGGCGAGGTCGCGCGCTTCCAGCTGTTGCGCGGCTCCGAGTGGCGACAGCCGCCGGCTCTCTCCTGCCTCCGCGGCGACCGGGGTCCCGGTCGCCGCGGCTTCTGCGGCGAGTGGGTAGTCGCTGAGGACCCATGATGCGCCCCCGTGCGCGGGCAGGCCGATGGACTCCTCGAGCAGGATCGGTGTCGCCAGCCCGTCCGTCACCTCATAGACAGTGCAGGCGGCCACGGCGGCCTGCTGCCGAACGGTGCGCAGCACCGAGTACACCGCGGCGGTCTCGTCGTTCTCCGGTGATGTATCGAGAAGACCCGGGAGCTGCTCGCGCAGCGCGACGGATTGGGTCACGAATGCTGCTCCGGATCCGTCCGGCTCGCCGGTGATCGATCGGCTCGCCTGCCGGGCGATGAACTCGGCGAAGGCGATGTCGGCCCCACTGAACGACCGCGGGCCGCGTGTGTCGCACAGTTCCATCACGCCGGACAGCCCCTTCTGCAGGTCGAGCGGGACCGCAAGGACGGCCACGTCTCCCAGAGTGCGCTGGTCTTCGGCCTCGGGGAGCGAAAGCCGGCTCGTGGCCGTCAGATCGCCGATCACCAGCCTGGCTCCGGTGCGCAGCGTCTTGGCGCCCGCCGGAGAAGGTCGAGTCGACGGAGTCGCGGGCGAGCCGCCCGGGTCGCCGTCCGGCGAGGCGAAGGTGGTGAGGATCCGGGCGCCGCCGTCCGCGGTCGCGACGGAGAACCGGCAGGTGGTGACGCCGATGCCCTGAGTCGCTACTCGCGCCAGGGCAGTCAGCCGCGCGCGCAGAGCCCCGACGTCGTCAGTGCTCGCCGCCTCGCCGGCCGGCTCCGCTCGCCCCGCACTCGCCTGCTCCGGTCCGCTTCGGCGGCGAAGCAGAGCCTCTACGTCGCGGCGACGGAATCTGCGGTGGCCTCCCGGGCTCCGGTAGCATGTCAGCTTGTCCGCGTCACTCCACCGCCGCACGGTGTTCAGGCTGACGCCGAGGGCGGCGGCGGCCTCGCCGAGGCGAAGCCAGTCTGCTCCGCTTGCTCGTCCTGGGCGCATGGAGGCGTCTGTCCCGGTGTGGGTGACTGGGCAAAAGCGCCCCAATTCTATGCAGAATCCCGTCCTTGTCGACTCGGCGATGACGAAGCGCGCGATTCGGGCGGCCTAGGAAGGCGGACCAGCCTGCGGACTCTCGTTCGTCGGTTGTGACGCGCGGGTCTCACGTTCTTCCTCGGTGGCGGCGCTTCGGAAGGGCGTGACGCGGTTGCGTCCCCGTCGCTTAGCCAGGTACATGGCCCAGTCAGACTTGTCGATGAGCTCCTCCACCGATCTCGCATCGTCCGGGAATGCGGCGCAGCCGATGCTGACGGTAAGCCCCTGCGCCGGACCGCCAAGATCAAGCGCGGCGACGCCGGTCCGGATGCGCTCGGCGACGTCGATGGCGGCGTCGCCCGCGGTATCGATCAGGATCACCGTGAGTTCTTCGCCGCCGTATCTGGCGGCCAGGTCCACCTGACGGATGGAGCGAAGGACGACTCCGGCGACCGCGTGCAGCGCCCTGTCGCCGGCCACGTGGCCGAGTCGGTCGTTGTATCTCTTGAAACGATCCAGATCGCAGAAGAGCAGGGAGAGCGGGCGGTCCTGCTCGGTGGCCCGCGCCACCTCCTCCCCGAGACGCTGTTTGAAGTAGCGCTGGTTGTAGAGTCCCGTGAGACCGTCCGTGACCGCGTCCACGCGGTCTCGGCCCAGGCGGGCGGTGGCCGACTCGATGATCGCGGAGAGGGTGCGGTCGTGGCTGGGCGCGCCGACTCCGAGTTCTGCCGGCCAGTCGTCTGCCGGGGTGACATCGGCGCACACGAGCCCGACCGTGTCGCCGTCTTCGTCGTACACAGGGCCGGTCGCCGTCACCCAGAGTCCGAGATCGTCCAGCTGCAGGACGTTGCGGTCGGCCTGTTCGACGGGCGATCCGTCGCCGACCGACGATCGGTCCAGATGATCTCCGAGATGAACCTGCAAATCGGGATTCTCCTCGGGGTCGCAGGCCATCCGCCATCCATCCTGGCTGGGTACGATCGTCGTGAGAAAGCGGACGCCCGGGAATGCGTCCCGGACCTCGCGGAGCGCATCGCTCATGCGTACGTGCTGCGGCAGTGACTCGTCTCCGCCGGGCTCAAAGGCGACCAGCGCCGGCGGGTCGATGCGGGTGGCTGCCGTCTCGGCGGCCTGCCTGGCGATGGAACGACGCTCGTCGAGACGGTCGAGCACGCGCATGAACGCCGTCACGAGCGTGGGGTCGAACTGCTCGCCCCGGCAGCGCTTCAGTTCCGCGAGGCACTCCGTGTAGGAGAGCGCTTCACGGTGGGGGCGCTGGAACGACATCGCGTCGTAGGAATCCACTATGCAGAGCGCCCTTGCTACCTCCGGGATGTCCGTGCCGGCGAGGCCGTCGGGGTAACCGCGGCCGTCCCAGCGCTCATGATGGTGGCGCACGGCCCGCACGATGTCAGCCGCGAAGAGCGGCTTCAGGATCTCCGCACTGGCCACCGGATGGCGGCGAAGGTCGGCCGTCTCTTCGGCGCTGAGCCGACCCGGCTTGTAGAGGACGTCGTCCGAGATGCCGATACGGCCGACGTCGTGGAGGAACGCGGCTTCGGTGATCTGCTGAAGCCGGTCGGCGGGCCAGCCCAGCTCTCGGCCGAGCAGCACGGTGTAGCCGGCCACGCGGGCGGCATGGCCGACCGCGTAGTGGTCGCGCGCGTTGAGCGCCGAGATGAGCGCCTTGAGATTGCTCACGTGCATCGTCTTGATGGTGCCGTAGAGGCGCGCGTTCTTGAAGGAGAGCGCGAGGAGCGCGCTCACCCGGGTCAGGAGGTGCCGGTCGACGTCGGCGAAGGCGTCTCCTCCCGGCGCGGCGAGGATGAGGGCGCCGGCGATGGCGTCGTCGATCCGGATGCCGATCACGAGCAATGAGCGCACGTCGGGAGATCCGAGGACCGTCGCCGGCGGGCGGGGCAGGTCTTCCGGGTCGATGCGCAGGACGTCTTCGCTCTGCAGGCGGTCCAGCAGCGCGTGCGAGAGGCCGGCGAGGCTTTCGGGGTCTCGCAGGGACAACGCTGCGGAGGACCCGTACACGGGCTTCCACGTTCCGTCGTCGTCGGCGATCAGGAGGCTGGCCTCCGTGAACGGTACGAGCCCCGCGAGCTCCTCGATCGTCGCGCCGGCGATCTGGCCACTCTCGAGGCTCGCCCCGACCTTGACGGCGATCTGGTTGAGAAGCTCCGACTCGCGGGAGCGGAGCTCCGCGTCGCGGAAGAGCCCGGCGTTGACGATGGCGAGGGCGGCGACGCGGCAGACCGCCTCGATCGTGGCGACCTCATCCTCGGTGAAGACCCGCCGGCGACCGGTCTGGAAGACCTCGGTCGCACCGATGACCCGGTCTTCGACGATCAGCGGGACGATCAGCCCGCTGCGCTGGTCGTGTCGCGCCATGCCCCGGCGCTCCTGATCGCTGAGCCGCCGATCGTCCGGGCCGGAGACCGTGACCACGGTCCTGGATTCGACCGCGAGGCGCAGGGCTCTCCAGTCGTCGATGGTGAAGCTGTGCCGCAGCCGGTCTTCGTCGACGCGGCCGGCGACGATGCTCGACTCGCAGCGCAACGTCCTGCCTTGCAGGGTGTAGATGTCGCAGCAGTCGGCTCGGGCCACAGAGCAGAGTCGCCGCGCCGTGGAGTCGAGTGCGGTCTGACGGTCGAGTGACGACGCCAGCTCGAGACTGGCGTCGTTGATCTGCCGGAGCCGTGCGGAGCCCGCGTCCACAGCTGCGTACACGCGTGCATTGGCGATTGCCTGGGCCGCGATCTGTCCCAGACCCCGAAGGAGGTCCAGGTGGCGGAACTCGCGCGCGTCGCGGTCGAAGATGCTGGCGACACCTACGACCTCGCCCCGGTCGATGAGCGGCAGCTCTATGAGCGCACGGAATCCGAAGCGCTCGTTCTCGGCCCTCTCGGTCGCCGTCAGGCGGGGGTCGCCGGCGACCTCGGTGACCGCTACCGGCTGGCCGATGTCGATCGCGCGCCGGGCGATCGCGAGATCCTTCAGGGCGTACGTCGTCCCGGGGAATCCTTCGTCGATGGAGTCACCGTCGGCGCTCACGAGGCCTCGGAGGAGATCGCCTTCGATGGCGTAGATGTCGCAGCAGTCGCTCTCCGCCGCGAGGCACATGCGCGAGGCGACCGAATGCAGTACCTCGTCCAGATCGAGAGAGGCGCCGAAGTCGAGACTCGAGTCCGCGAGAAGGCGGAGTTCCCGGTTGCTCTCCGCGAGTCTCTCGAGCAGCAGCAGGCTGTCGAAGGAGCCCGCGACGAGCTGGCCGACGCTGCGTGCGAAGTCGAGGTGCTCCGCGTAGTCGCGGGCGCGCGTGTCGAAGATGTCGATCATGCCGACCAGGCGCTCGTCGATGAGCAGAGGGATGGAGAGTTCGCTGGAGAAGCCCCAGCGCTCCAGCATCTGCCGCTCGTAGAGAGTGAGGCGGGGATCATCGACGGTCGCGAAGACCAGCAGTTCATGCTGTCGTGCGGCCCGCCCGAGACTCGGGAACTCATCGAGCTCGACGGCCGCGCTCGCATCGGGGTCATCGAAGCCTGGGCGGACGTCAAGGCTCACGAGGCAGCGCAGCTCTCCGCGCTCGATCTTGTAGATCTCGCAGCACGTTGCGCCGGTGACGTCGAGGAGACGCCGCGAGACGAACGCGGCGAGCTCGACGGGCTCCCTGGTCTCGTTGACGCGGGCACCCAGTGCGACGATCTCGTGCAGCGAGCGTTCCCGCTGCTCGAGGGCGGCGAGGAGCCGCGCCTTGTCGAGCAGATGGGCGGCGATCTCGGCCAGGGCGCGTGCCGGGCGTGATTCCCGGTCGAAGTCACGCGGGACGACATCCAGCACTTCGGCCACGCCGATGACCCCGCCGCGACCGAGAAGGGCGATGGCGAGCAGGGATTTCGCGTGCCGACGGTCGAGGTCCGCACGCTGCTCCTCCGACAGGCGTGGGTCGTCCGGTGACGTGACGATCTCGGTCCTGCCGGAGAGGACGGCCGCCTGGGCGAGCGGTCGTTCGGCCAGTGCCGCGAGCGAGTCTTCATGCTCCCGCCGGAAGCCCCCGTGGCTCCAGCTCACCCGCGTCCGCAGATAGTCGCCGTCGACGGCATGGATCTCGGCCATGGGGGCATCGCAGAGCTCCGCGAGCCTGCGGGCGACGACGCGGAGCGCCTGGTCCGGTCCGGACCTCGGGGTCTGGGCTTCGATGTCGGCGTCGAGCACGAGGGCGAGGTCGTCGGCAGATCGCCCGAGCCGCTCGAGGCGGTCATCCTGGTCCAGAACGACCGCCATCAGCCGCGGAAGCGTGCCGAGCCGATCCACGATCACTGCGAGGTCGCGCGGCCGCCGTTCCGCGACGACGAGTAGCCCGACGGTCGCGTCGCGGCCGAGCAGCGGCACGAAGGCGACGTGGGTCAGCCGGTCGTTGCCGGTGAGCGCTTCGCGCTGCCTGTCGGTCAGGCGCGGGTCGTCGCTGCCGGAGACCAGGACGGCCCGCTTGGTGATCACCGCCTGGCGGGCGGGCGGCACGTCGGAGATACGCCAGCGCGCTCCGGTCGTGGGTACGGCAGCGCTCGCCGGGCCCTGGGCGCTGATGATGACGGCGTCGTCGGCGCGGACGCGGCTCACCGCGCAGAAGGGCGCACTGAGGGATGCGCAGATGTCACTCGTTGCCGCCGCGACCAGGCTGCGGACGTCGTCCGAGATGGTCGCCGCCGCAGCTCCTGAGTGCTCGTGGCAATGCCCACGCCCCTGTGATCCGGCCTCCATGGGTCGGTCATCGGCAGGATCGTGGGCCGACTCAATCTCAGGCGGATGGTACATTTCGCCAGGATGCGACGATGAAACTAGGAGGCTGGGATCGATCCGCTGCTTCTGCCGTCAGGCGTCTGGCGCCTCGTGCTGCGCATCACCGTCGGTGATGGCGCGCGCGATATCGGCGAACGCGGCGCCTACCGGGGTCGAGGGATCCAGCGCCGCCGGGGCGCCTGCGTCGCCGCCCTGGCGGGTGTGCTCATCGAGCGGGATCCGGCCAAGGAGGCGGGTGTCCATGAGCCTGGCGATCTCGAAGGCGCCGCCGCGACCGAAGATGTGGTGGCGACTGCCGCAGTCGGGGCAGATGTAGTAGGCCATGTTCTCGATGACGCCCAAGACGCGCTGCTTGGTCATCTGGGCCATCTTGGCGGCCTTCACGGCTGTCCGAGCGGCCGCTTCCTGCGGCGTGGTCACGATGATGAGCTCTGCGCCGGGGATCATCTGGGCGACGGTGAGGGCGATGTCACCCGTACCGGGCGGCAAGTCGATGAGCAGGAAGTCGGGACTTCCCCAGAGCACGTCGCCGAGGAACTGCTCGATGGCGCGACTCAGCAGAGGGCCGCGCCAGATCACAGGCTCGTTGTCCGGCAAGAAGAAGCCCATGGAGACGATCTTCACGCCATGGGCCTCCGGTGGGATCATCTTGCCGTCGTGGGTCTCGGGGGGGACGGCCGGGAGGCCCATCATGAGCGGCACCGTCGGGCCGTAGACGTCGGCGTCGATGAGGGCTACGGCGTAGCCGGCGGCGACGAGGGCGGTGGCGAGATTGACGGTGACGGTGCTCTTGCCGACGCCGCCCTTGCCGCTCGCGATCGCGATCGTGCGTGTGTGCGAGCCCGGGCCGAACAGCGACTCGACGAGGTGGCCGGATGTCTTCAGGCGCGCAGCAAGAGCGTCGCGTTCGTCGGGCGACATCGCGCCGAGTCCCACCTCCACGGTCCGGCCATCGGCGATCGCCGCCAGGGCCTGCTCGGCCTCGGCCTGGATCTGATTGCGCAGCGGGCAGCCCGCCGTGGTGAGCATGATGGTCGCGCTGATCCGTTGATCGTCGACGACGATGTCGCGGACCATGCCGAGATCGACGATGTCACGCTGCAACTCCGGGTCCTTCACGGCGGAAAGCGCCCGCAGGACGTCTTCGTGGGTCACGATGGCCTCCACTGGTCGATGACTGCCTTCGGTCCTTGCCCCTCGTCGGGGGTGCGCAGTCGACCTGACGATACTAACAGGCGTTGACGGGGGCGCCCGCCGAGGCACCCGCACAGCGTCACGGCGCGCGCTTCACAACATGGGCAGAGGCGGTTCACAGCTTCTTCAAAGGGCGGCGGTACAGTGGCTGCAGGACGTTGAAGCGACCGGCCCTCGCTGGATCGGCGGGGGCCGAGCAGCGCCGGCGATCAAGGCGGCTGCTAGAGGGAGTGATGAGATGAGGCTTTGGAAGGTGGCGATCCTGGTCGGGGCGCTGGCCCTGGTGGGTCTGCTCGCCGGCGTCGCTATCGCGGCCGGTGCGGACACGACAGTGTCGGGTGCTGCCCAGCATCGGACCGGGGAGCACCTCGGTCAGGAAGGTCGGGGTCAGGGACACGGGAGCGGCGGCGAGGGAGGCGGCAACGCATCGTCGCGTGGTCTTGGCGCGTCGGAAGAGATGGCCGCGTGGCGTGACAAGTACGGTGACGACCCGCACGGCGCGGAAGCTCAGCAGGCGCTCGAGGCCATCCGGGAGGCGCATCGCTCCGAGATGGAGAGCCTCGGTGGAGGCAGCGGGGTCGGGAACGGCTCCGGCAAGGCTGAGAATGGGCACGGCTCGGCGGAGTGTGACGAGAGCGGGGCGCCCGGCGAGTGTGATGGCGAGGATGAAGGCCACGCCTACGGCCAGGGCGGCGGAAGCGGCCAAGGCGGCGGCAATGGAGAGGGTGGCGGACATGACTGGTGAGAAGGGGCGGATCGTGCGTCGTGGAACGCTGCTCTTCTGGCTGGTCATCGCCGGTGCGGCCCTTATGGCCTTCGAGTTCCTGAGCGGCATCATCCTGTGGTTCGTCGTGCCGTCGGGTCAGGGCGGCGGACTCTCCGGTTCGGCGGTGGTATGGGGTCTCGATCGGCACACCTGGATCGACCTCCACAACTGGGCGGCGCTCATGTTGACCGCGGTGGTCGTCGCGCATGTGGCGCTGCACTGGAAGTGGGTCGTTCGCCAGCTCCGCGCGTACGTGACGGGAGCGAAGACGTCGAGGACGCGCGTCGAGGTGCCAAGCGATACGGCGTGAGGTGGACTGAGAGTGGAGTCGAGGAAGGGCGGCGGGGTTTCACGTGAA
>Ga0172369_10003693_pt1 | contig 19914 bp, 21 predicted proteins | sample LakKiv25m_FD_114539 | JGI IMG/M metagenome (GOLD analysis project Ga0172369, IMG submission 114539) | Freshwater microbial communities from Kabuno Bay, South-Kivu, Congo - kab_022012_11.25m | ecosystem: Environmental > Aquatic > Freshwater > Lake | place: Democratic Republic of the Congo...
AGCTCGGAGGAGAGGACGGCGACCTGCACCGGCGCCCCGCCGAGGATCTGGTTCTTCAGCGTCCCCGAGCCCGCGAAGGAGGCCGACACGTCCACGTCCTTGCCGAACTTCTCCTTGTAATACTTCTTGAGCGCCGGAAGGATCTCCTTCGTCGTGACGTCCTCGGTGACGCAGCAGGAGTGGAGGTTGATCTTGATCGTTTCCGCGTAGGCGGGTTGAACGGCGAACAGCGTGATGACGGCCAGGAGGAGCAGGCGCTTCATGGTACCTCCGTAAAGCGGTAGATTTTGTAGGGTATCCAGGAGCAGTGGGAGCCGCCCTAATAGATATATACCCTATGGGTTATGTAGTATATTTATGGCAAGCGGCGTGTCAAGGGAAATGTTTTCCGGCAGATGTTAGATGTTAGAGGAAAGGACCGCAGGGCCAGTGACCTGCCATCCTGGTGTATCTGCTTCCTCAGTCGGGTCGGTTCCGTCCCTTTCCGACTTCATAACCATCATGAACTGAACCGCCGTTGAACGGAGAATATTCTGTTCCACGGTGAAGGATATCCTTCGGGGCGGGCGTTCAAACTCGTCCAGCATCCGTCGATGGTTACGTAACCAGTTGATATTAAAGTGATCGTTTCAGCAAATCCACAAGGTGGCACAACCCGTGCTTGATATAGGGAATCCGGATCTACCCAGGGGAATCGAAATATTGCAGAGAATGGCGGCCGGAAAAGATTGAGCGGCGGGAAGGTCACCGGAATGATCGTCGTTGTCGTTGCATTGGTTTTCGCCGGAGTCCTGAGCGGCTGTGCCACGTTCTCCGGGAACGGCGGTTTCAGCGCGGTCGAGAAGGTCGCCAAGGAGCGTCTGAACAAGGACGTGGCGTGGCCGCGCGACGACCGTGCGCGCGGGAGCGTCCGGTCCACCGTAAAGACACTCCTGGCATCGCCGCTTTCCGTCGACAACGCCGTACAGGTCGCTCTCCTGAACAACCCCGGTTTGCAGGCGACCTACGCGGAGTTGGGAATCGCCGAAGCCGACCTGGTTCAGTCCGGCCGGATGACGAACCCACACTTCGCCTATCTGCGGACGGAGGCAGGCGGCGAGCGCAAGCTCGAATGGGCGCTGACCATCCCGATCATCGACCTTCTGACCATCCCGTTGCGGACCCGGATCGAGAGCAACCGCTTCGAGCAGGTGAAGCTCGCGGTGGCGGGGCAAATGCTCTCCGTGGCGACCGGAACACGCAAGGCCTGGATCGACGCGGTCGCGGCGGAGGAGCGTTTGCGCTTCCTTGAGCAGGTGAAGGTCGCGGCGGAGGCATCCTCCGAGCTCGCGAGCCGCATGGAGAAGGCGGGGAACATCAACCGGCTGGATCGGATGCGGGAGCAGGTGTTCCACGCCGAGACGGAGGCACGACTGGCGCGGACGAGGCAGGCGGCGGTGACCGGGCGAGAGCGCCTTACACGGCTGATGGGAGTTTCGGGCAATGACGTCGGCTTCCAACTCCCCGAGCGCCTGCCGGATCTGCCCGCGGACAAGCCCGAATTCAGGGACATCGAAGCGCGCGCCATGACCGGGCGCCTGGATGTCCGGGCGGCGGTGTTGGAAACCGAGAGCATTGCCGGGTCGCTCGGCCTCACCCGGGCTACCCGCTTCATCAACGTGCTCGAACTCGGGCCCGCGGCCACGAAGGAGGACCCCGAGCCGTGGAAGCGCGGCTTCGAAGTGAGCCTGCAGCTCCCGATCTTCGACTGGGGAGGGGCACGCGTGGCCAGGGCCGAGGCGGTCTACATGCAGGCGCTGCACCGCGTTGCCGAGACGGCGGTGAACGCCCGCTCGGAAGTGCGGGAGGCGTACTCGGCCTACCACACCGCGTATGACACCGCGAAGCGCTACCGTGATGAGATCGTGCCTCTTCGGAAGAAGATCGCGGAGGAGAACATGCTCCGATACAACGGGATGCTGGTCAGCGTTTTCGAACTGCTCGCCGATGCGCGCGAGCAGGTCGGCGCCGTCAACGCCTACATCGAGGCGCTGCGGGATTTCTGGCGTTCGGAGAGCGACCTTCAGGCCGCGTTCAACGGTTCACCGGCGGGCAGGCGGGGCGCGGCGCCGATGGTGCCCGGCGGCGTGGCGCCGAATCCGGCACTGGCCGGGCACTGAGAAACGTTCAGGAGACTTCCATATGATGACGCGTCGACAATTCCTCATCGGATCCGGCGCCGCCGTGGTGGGGGCTTCGCTCGTGAGCAAGGTACAGGCGGCGTCGCTGCCGGAGGCGCCGATCCAGTCCAAGGCCGGAACGCAGCCGCCGCTGGTTCCCCCGGACGGCCGGCCCTACCGACCGGTGGTCACGCTGAACGGCTGGACTCTGCCCTGGCGCACGAAGGGCGGCTGGAAGGAATTCCACCTCATCGCAGAGCCGGTCAAGCGCGAAATCGCCCCCGGCATGGTGGCCAATCTCTGGGGTTACAACGGCCAGAGCCCCGGCCCGACCATCGAATGCGTCGAGGGAGACAAGGTGCGCATTTTCGTCACCAACAAGCTGTCCGAGCACACCACGATCCACTGGCACGGCGTCCTGCTGCCCAACGGCATGGACGGCGTGGGCGGCCTCAACCAGCCGCATATCCCCGCGGGCAAGACCTGGGTCTACGAGTTCATCATGAAGCATTCCGGCACCTTCATGTACCATCCCCACGCCGACGAGATGGTGCAGATGGCGATGGGCATGATGGGCTTCATCGTCGTGCATCCGAAGGATCCGAACCGGTACCGGGTCGATCGCGATTTCGTTTTCCTGATCAACGCCTTCGACATCGACCCCGGCAGCCATACGCCGAAGGTCAACACGATGCTCGAGTTCAACCTGTGGTGCTGGAACAGCCGGGTGTTCCCGGGCATCGACCCGATCGTCGTGCGCAAGGACGACCGCGTCCGGATCCGGATGGGAAACCTCTCGATGACCAATCATCCGATCCACATCCACGGGCACAACTTCTCCGTGACGTGCACCGACGGCGGCTGGGTGCGGAAAAGCGCTCGGTGGCCGGAGACGACCGTCGACATGCCGATCGGCGCCCTGCGCGCGATCGAGTTCGTGGCGGATTCGCCGGGCGATTGGGCATTCCACTGCCACAAGTCCCACCACGTGATGAACGCGATGGGCCATGACGTTCCGACGATGATCGGCGTCGACCAGCGGGGCGTGGCGGAAAAGATCAACAAGCTGCTGCCCGACTATATGGCGATGGGCGAGCGCGGAATGGCCGAGATGGGCGATATGGAGATGCCGTTGCCGGACAACACGCTGCCGATGATGACCGGGCAGGGCCCGTTTGGCTCCCTCGAAATGGGTGGAATGTTCACCGTCGTAAAAATAAGGGAAGGGCTGGCCCGCGGCGACTACAAAGACCCGGGCTGGTACAAGCACCCGGAAGGCAGCCTCGCCTACGAGTGGAAGGGGGCGCTTCCGGCATCGTAACTGTCGGTGGCAACAGAAGATGACGAAGGAAACGGAGGACATATGAAGCGACGGATCATCGCATACGCGCTTATCTTTAGTCTCGTTTCCGTCACCGGAGCGCTGGCCCACGGTGACGAGGATCACGGGAAGAAGGAAGAACAGCATGCCGATGGCCACGCGACGGCTCTTGGCAAGCCGGGAGATCCCGGCAAGGTCACCCGTAACGTCGCGGTGGAAATGAACGACTCGATGCGCTTCCTGCCCGACAGCATCCGGGTGAAACGGGGCGAGACCATCCGGTTCATCGTCAGGAACACCGGAAAAGTGAAGCACGAGATGGTGCTTGGAACGATCAAGGAACTGAAGGAACACGCCGAGTCGATGCGGAAATTCCCGGAGATGGAACACGCCGATCCAAACCAGGTCAGCGTCGATCCCGGTATGACCGGCGAACTGGTCTGGCAATTCACTACGGCCGGCACGTTCGATTTCGCCTGCCTGGTGCCGGGCCATTTCGAAGCGGGTATGGTCGGCAAAGTTCGGGTCAGCCGCTGACGCACAGGCGGTGTCGGTACGACGCCGCCGGAGGATTGGGCCATGCGATTGCGCCTGCTCGCCTTGACTTCGATAGCCTGCTTGCTGTTTGCCCCCGGCAGCTACGCCGCCGGCGATTCTCCCGCAGACAACGCGGCCGGGACGACATCCACCGAAAGCGGGCAGGCCATGACCTCAGGGGTGGTGAAGAAAGTCGACAAGGATACCGGCAAGGTCACCATTCGCCACGGGCCGATCGAGAATCTGGGAATGCCGCAGATGACCATGATCTTCCGCGTCAAGGATCCGGCCATGCTCGACCGGTTGAAGGAAGGTGACGAGATCCATTTCATCGCGGAAAAGGTGGACGGCGCATTGACCGTCATGCAGTTCGAGCAGGTGAAGTAGCAAGAGGAAGCGGCAATGGAAATGTCCACGAGCGCAAGTACGTCACCGGGCCACGACGGTCAGCCTGCGGAGGGACACGGCAGGAAGGATGCCGGTGAGACAGGCACAGGGGGGGTCACCTGCCCGATGCACCCGGAGATCCGGCAGGACGGCCCGGGAAACTGCCCGAAGTGCGGCATGGCGCTCGAACCGGTCGCCCCCCTCGCGGCCGCCACCCGGACGGAATGGGTCTGCCCCATGCACCCGGAAATCGTCCGGGATGCGCCCGGCGACTGCCCGAAGTGCGGGATGGCGCTGGAGCCCCGGACCGCGACCGTCGACGATGAGGAGAACTCCGAACTGGTCGACATGAGACGTCGCTTCCGGATCAGCGTCGCTCTCACGGTTCCCCTTATGCTGATCGCCATGGGGGAGCATCTGCCGGAGAATCCGCTTGCGCGGATCGCCACTCCGGAGACGCTGGGCTGGCTGCAACTTGTCCTCGCCACTCCCGTCGTCCTGTGGGGAGGCTGGCCCTTCTTCGTGCGCGGCTGGCAGTCGGTGGTCCACCGCGGCCTGAACATGTTCACCCTGATCGGGCTGGGAGTCGCCGTCTCGTATCTGTACAGCCTGGTCGCAAAGCTGTTTCCCGGGATCTTCCCGCCTTCCTTCCGTCTGGAAGGCGGAGAAGTCGCCGTCTACTTCGAGGCCGCGGCCGCCATCGTGACCCTCGTGCTGCTCGGGCAGGTCATGGAACTGAAGGCGCGAAGCCGCACCGGAGCGGCCGTCAAGGCGCTCCTCGGCCTGGCGCCGAAGACCGCCCGCCGCCTCCGGGACGACGGCTCCGAAGAGGATGTCCCCCTCGACCAGGTTCACCTTGAAGACCGGCTGCGCGTGCGGCCGGGGGAGAAGGTTCCGGTGGACGGCGTCGTCCTCGAAGGGACCAGCGCGGTGGATGAGTCGATGGTTTCGGGGGAGGCCATCCCCGTGGAGAAGAATCCCGGCGACCGCGTGGTCGGGGCTACGGTGAACGGCACAGGCTCCTTCGTCCTGAAGGCGGAGCGGGTGGGCGCCGAGACACTGCTGGCCCGGATCGTCCGGATGGTGGCGGACGCGCAGCGTACTCGCGCCCCGATCCAGAAGCTGGCGGACAGGGTCGCGGGCTGGTTCGTTCCGGCGGTGGTCTCGATCGCCGTCGCCACGGCGATCGTCTGGGGCCTCGTCGGACCGGAGCCGCGGATGGCGCACGCGCTGGTCAACGCGGTCGCCGTGCTCATCATCGCTTGCCCCTGCGCCCTGGGGCTTGCGACCCCGATGTCGATCATGGTGGCAACGGGAAAGGGTGCGACCGCGGGCGTCCTGTTCCGAAACGCCGAGGCCATCGAGATCCTGCGCAAGGTCGACACCCTCGTGATCGACAAGACCGGGACGCTCACCGAAGGGAAGCCGAAGCTGGTCACAGTGGAACCGGCCGAGGGATGGGACGGGAAGGATCTGTTGCGCCTGGCCGCCAGCCTGGAACGGGGGAGCGAACATCCCTTGGCGGCCGCCATCGTGTCCGGGGCGCAGGAACGGGGGGTGGAGCCGACCGGGACGGAATCGTTCGAATCGGTGACCGGCAAGGGGGTGAAAGGAAGCGTGGACGGACGCTCCGTCGGCCTGGGGAACCGCAAACTCTTCGAGAGCTTGGGAATCGACCCGGGAGAACTCGCCGGGAAGGCCGAAGCGCTGCGCAAGGAAGGGCAGACGGTGATGTTCGTCGCGGTGGACGGCAAGGCGGTCGGACTCCTCGGGGTCGCCGACCCGGTCAAGGGGACCACCTCCGAAGCGATCCGGCAGCTCCACGAAGAGGGGATCCGGATCGTGATGCTCACCGGCGACAGCAGGACGACGGCCGAGGCCGTCGCGGGAACGCTCGACATCGACGAAGTGATGGCCGAAGTCCTTCCCGACCAGAAGACCGACGCCGTGAAGCGCCTGCAGGGCGAAGGGAGGATCGTGGCCATGGCGGGCGACGGGATCAACGATGCGCCGGCGCTGGCGCAGGCCCAGGTGGGGATCGCAATGGGAACGGGAACCGACGTGGCCATGGAAAGCGCCGGGGTCACCCTGGTCAAGGGAGACCTGCGGGGGATCGTGCGGGCGCGCCGCTTGAGCCGCGCGACCATGCGGAACATCCAGCAGAACCTGTTCTTCGCCTTCGTGTACAACGCGCTGGGCGTTCCCGTCGCGGCGGGCGTCCTCTACCCGTTCTTCGGCATCCTGCTCAGTCCGATCATCGCCGCCGCTGCGATGAGCTTTAGCTCCGTATCGGTAGTCGGCAATGCGTTAAGGCTTCGGCGAGCAGGGATGTAGAGGAAATCTCCGCCTTCGTCGTCGCGCTCTTCGCCGAGCGGGAATCGGGACGGGACGGATCGTTTGGATTCTACTTTACCGGGGAGACTCGATCTTTTCCTTGTTCAACGCTTCCATCCTCTCCTGCAGCTCCTTCCGGATGTCGATCATCAGGGCCTCGCTGCTTTTCGAGTAGCGTTCCGTGGTGACGGACTCGAGTGATTGCAGTGCCTTGACCACGGCCTCGATCCTGATCGATTCCTGTTTTATTATTTCCAACGGTCTTCTCTTGTCTTCGTCCTGCTCTTTCCTGAGGGCCAGGGCGGCGAATCCGCCGATCCCCTGCACAGCGTTGAGAAGATGATGGGCGAGGGTGACCATAAGCTGCCGCAACGTATCCACGGCCAGTAACCGTTTTTCCATCTCGAACCGGCGCGACCGGGCCTCCAGCCAGAAGCCCAGGAGCAATCCTGCCAAGGCACCCAGGAGAGCGAAGGGCAGGCCCATAGATAGCATTTCCAACCTGAACGTTGCGGTGACATCTTCGGGCAGGCGGCGAAGGTCCATTCCCCCTGATGCCGCCCCATGATGGCCGTAAAGACCGTAGACCAGCATCGTGTAGGGATGGAGGAGCAGATAGCCTACGGACCCTCCGGCAAGGGATAGCAGGACGATCCGTATCCGGGGCGTCAAGGTCTTCATAAGCTTATCTTACCGGATCCGTCGTCGACGCGATCCACTTTGATCGTCTCCATATGGTCTTGAAGAAAAGTCTCATCCCGCCGAAGACTATTCTCCATCTTCCGCCAGGTTCGATTGCTCCATGCCTGAAGAGATTTATGTAAATAATTGATTGATAGAAGTTTTATATCGTGGTTCCCATGGCACAACGGTTGCTTCCTGAAAATGCAGCGGTTGGTGGCTCACCATTCGAACGTGCCCGATATTCGGAAGGGAGTGAAGACGATGCCGGGACGCATCCTCTTCATCGACGACGACAAGACCGGCCGCGAGGTTGCCCTTTTCAACCTTCGCCGCGCCGGCTATGTAGTCACGGCGGCCTCCGATGGACAGGAAGGGATCTCTCTTTTCTCCCCGGAGACGTTCGACGTTGTGATTACCGACGTCAAGATGCCCGGTCTTTCGGGGATCGAGGTCCTGCGGCGGATCAAGAAGCAGGCTCCCGAGATCCCGGTCCTCGTCATCACGGCCTTCGGCAACGTGGAGACGGCCGTCGAGGCGATGAAGGAAGGGGCGTACGACTTCATCGGGAAACCTTTCCATCGGGACCAGCTTCTCCTCTCGGTCGAAAGGGCCCACGAACGGCGCCGACTGGTCACCGAGGTGCGGATGCTTCGCATCCGGTCCAGGGGCGTGGAGCGCGAGATCATCGGGGCCTCCTCCGCCATGAAGCAGCTGTTCGAAATTGCCGACAAGGTATCCGGGACCGACGCCGGCATCCTCATCACCGGCGAGAGCGGCACCGGAAAGGAAATGATCGCCCGTCGGATCCATGTCCACTCCCACAGGGCCGAAGGCCCTTTCGTGGCGGTAAATTGCGCGGCCATACCGGGGGAACTTCTGGAATCCGAGCTCTTCGGCCATGCCAAGGGCGCATTCACGGGGGCGGTCAAGGATCGACTCGGCCGTTTCAGGCAGGCACAGGGCGGCACGCTGTTTCTCGATGAAATCGGGGAGATTCCGCTTCCGCTTCAGGCAAAGCTCCTACGGGCCCTCCAGGAGAGGGTGGTGGATGCGGTAGGCGGGGATGCGCCCATTTCCGTGGACGCGCGGATCGTCGCCGCGACGAACAAGGACCTGCAGGGCCGGATCCGGGCAGGAAGCTTCCGGGAGGACCTTTTCTATCGCCTCAACGTGGTCGAGGTCCACGTCCCCCCGTTGCGGGAACGGCCGGAAGACATTCCCGAACTCGTCTTGCACTTCGTCGGGGAACTGGCGGAGGGCCGGGATCTCATTGTGCCGCCCCGGGTCATGGAGGAACTTACGCGCCGCCCCTGGCCCGGCAACGTCCGGGAACTGAAGAACGCGTGCGAGCGGATGGTGATCCTCTGCCATGGCAATGAAATGTCCCTGGAGGACCTCCCGGCGCTTTCCGACAGGTTGCGGCCGGAAAAGGCGCCATCGCTCGGCAACGGCGGGGATCTGCCGTCCCTTCCGCCGGAGGGGCTCTCACTGGTGGACCTGGAGAAGAAGGTGATCGAGAGCGCCTTGAGGATCAAGAACGGGAACATGACACAGGCGGCCGCCTTCCTGCGCATCCCCAGGCATGTCCTGATCTACCGGCTCGAAAAGTACGGGATCCGGCGCGAGACGTGAACGGACATCCCCTGCCCCGGCCATCCGGTTACTTCAAACGCTCCTCCAGCTCTTTCCGGATGTCGATCATCAAGGTTTTGCTGCTCCCGATGTAGCGCTCGGACGTCACGGTCTTCAACGACCTCAGAGACTTGACCACGGCCTCGATCCGGACGGCCTCCTTCTTCATTATCTCCAGTTGGTTCTTCTTCCTTTCGTCCTGTTCTTTCCGGAGAAACAGGTCGGCGAGGCCGCCGATTCCCGTCGCGGAGTTCAGGAGGTGGTGAGCGAGCGTGACCATGAGCTGGCGGATCCCCTCCACGAGGGCAAGCTTCTTTTCCGCTTCGACCTTCCTGTTTTTCCCGATAAGCCAGAGCCCGAAGAACGCTCCCGCGACTCCGCCAAGGAGAGCAAACGGGATTCCCATCGGCAGCATGTCGGGATGACAGATGCCGGAGAGGGTTTCCATTGTCATCCCCCCGGCGGCGATCGACCTTTGGGGCGACGACGTCTCGTAGTACCTGTACACGATCATCGCGTAGGGATGGAGGAGAAAGTATCCCCCGGCTGCCCCGCCCAAGACGGACAGGACCAGCGTTCGGCGATGGGAACCGCCCGGCGGTCCCTCTCCGGAAGATTTCAGGCTGGTTTCCACATCCTGCCCCGGTAGAGAGATTCGAGAACGAAAATAATCTTACCGCGATCGGGGCCTATAGCGAAGATGTCGTTCCCGCAAAGGGCTGTCGGGCGGGGCTTATGCCGTGTCCAATACAGACGCGCACATCCCCTCGGGCCGACTTTGAAGAATAGTCTGTAATCCTTCAAGACTATTCGCCTTTCTTGTCTTGCCGCACGGTTTCCTTCCGAAGGGCATTCCCGCAACCATTCGACATGAAAGCATTAATCATTCAATGGTCTTATGGCACGCCCGGTGCGTTCTGCGTCGGGCAAGACCGGAAACGGCGCCGTCGCAGGTGGAACGGAAACAACGATGAAAGGGGGGAGTCACATGAGACCCGTCACGGTGTACCGGGTGGAATACGTGAAGAAGACGAAGGTTCCGATCGGCGAGGTCCGGGAGCGAAGAAAGAAGACCCGGGCCGGCAACCTCTTTGGCCTGCTCGTGCTGGCGCGAAAGATCTACGGGAAGAGTCCGGAGGACGCCTTCCACATCGCCGTGGACTACCGGGAGGTGCGGCGAGCGTGTATGGAGCATCCCGCACCATAAGTTGTCTCCCGGGTGAAGGGGTGAGGATTTCAACGGTTTCAGCCACGCCGCAGGAAACGGTGTGGTGGCCGGTTTAGGCAAGGAGAAGGCTATGGGACGCCGGGCATCGCTCGTCCTGGTTCTCCCGGTTCTCCTCTTGACCGCCGCTGGCTGTACCACAAAGAGGGAGGCACTCCGCCCTGATGGCGCGAGTTCATCGATACGGACCAGGGTGCCGCCGGCGGAAACGATCGGCATCCGGTGGGAGAGCGACGGTCATCCGGCGCCTCCGACCCTGTTGCCGCTGACGGAGGCGGACAAGGCCGGCGTCCGGACTCTTGCGGCCCCCGGGGTGGGATGGCTCATGCTGATCCAGGTGGATTTCTCCATTTCTCCTCCGCCGCGGGAGCCGGCGGAGCGGGTGGAATCCGCCGAAGTGCCGTAAACCTTGATCGTGGCGGAGCGGACAGGCAGGGGAAGGAAAATGCGATGAGCAGAGGGAGATGACCATGAAGAAACTGATCGCCATAATGCTGACGTTGGGACTTCTCGCGGCGGTCCCCGCACCTGCCCCCGCGGGTGGGCGCGGCGGGTACTCCGGCCACGGCGGGTACTCCGGCCACGGCGGGTATTACGGCCACGGCGGATATTACGGCCACGGCGGCTACGGCGTGGGGGGGTTCTCCGTGGGACTGCTGGGAGGCGCCATCCTCGGCGCCGCCCTCTCGTACTCCTACGAGCCGGTCTACGCTCCCGCGCCGCGTGTCTACTCCGCGCCTCCGGAGCAGGTCTGGGTGCCGGGTCGCTACGAAACGCGCTATAGACGGCAGTGGGTCCCCGGCCATCGGGAGATGGAGCGGTACTCCCGCCACGGGGAAGACGACGAGGACGACGACGGCTATTCCCGGGGCGGCAGGGGATGGATCCCCGGCCGCTACGAGGAAGTCCGCACGCGGGTCTGGCTGCCGGGCCATTGGGAAGAGCTCGACTGACGGGAAAGGGTTCGATCGGCGCTCAGGATGACTGTCACCCGGATCCGTTTGAAGAACGGGAGAAACGCGAGGAGACAGGATGGGCGACGCGATGCAAGACCCTGTGTGCGGAATGACGGTTCAGCCGGAGGGAGGGATCACGGCTCCCTACAAGGATCGCACGGTTCACTTCTGCTCGACGTCCTGCAGGAGCAAGTTTTTCGAGAATCCGGAAAAGTATTTCCAGGTGCTGGTCACCCCCAGCTATGACGAATCCAAGGAAAACAGGAAGATAGCCTATTTCTCCATGGAAGTGGCCATCGGTTCCGGTATGCCCACCTATTCCGGTGGACTCGGCGTGCTCGCAGGGGACACCTTGAAATCCTGCGCCGATCTCCGGGTACCCGTTGTCGGAGTCACGCTTCTTTTCCGAAAGGGTTACTTCGATCAGGGATTGGACGAGGCAGGCCTGCAAAAGGAAACTCCGGTTCGTTGGAACCCGGAACAGTACCTGCGCCCATTGCCCGAGACGGTCCAGGTCGAAATCGAAGGGAGAGCCGTTCGGGTTCGGGCCTGGCAATACGACATCGCCGGATCGACGGGGTATGTGGTTCCGCTGGTTATGCTGGATACCGGCGTCGAGGGCAATACGGAGGACGATCGCACATTGACGGATTTCCTGTACGGAGGGGACGAGCGGTATCGCCTGGCACAGAGATTCTTCTGGGGATCGGCGGAGTCAGGATTCTTCAATCCCTGGGGTACGGCGGAATTCAGAAATTCCATATGAACGAAGGCCACGCCAGCCTGCTCGTCCTGGAGCTCCTGCGAAGGCGAAACGGGTCGAAATCCGGGGAATGGGATTTCCACGGTGTCAGAAGCCGATGCGTGTTCACCACGCATACCCCCGTGCCGGCGGGACATGACCAGTTCGGGTACGACCTGGTGCAGCGCGTACTGGGGCAGATCGTTCCCTTCGACGTTCTCCAGATGCTTGGAGGCCGGGATCGCCTGAACATGACCCTCCTTGCGCTGAATCTCAGCCGCTATGTCAACGGAGTGGCGAAGCGGCACGAGGAAGTATCTCGGGAGATGTTCCCCGGGTATCCCATCCACCACGTCACCAACGGCGTCCATTCCCGGACGTGGACCTGCGACAGTTTCCGGGCCCTGTACGACCGGTTCATTCCCGGCTGGAGCAACGACCCGCCGATGCTGAGACATGCCCTGAGCATCCCCCAAGAGGAGATCTGGGACCCTCACAAGGCGGCCAAATCCCGCCTGATGGCCCTCATCAAGGAACGAAGCGGCGTTTCGCTGTCCGCCGATGTGCTGACCATCGGGTTCGCCCGCCGCGCCACACCCTACAAACGGCCGGATCTGGTCTTTTCCGACGTCAACCGCCTTCTGGAAATCGCGAAGGAGGGAGGCCCCCTGCAGTTTGTGTTCGCCGGAAAAGCGCACCCGAGAGATTTCGCCGGCAAGGATCTGATACGGCATATCTTGGAGGTTTCGCGCCGGGTGAGCGGGCAGCTCTCCGTGGTCTTCTTGGAGAATTACGACATGGAGCTGGCCGGGCTGCTGGTTTCCGGCACCGACCTCTGGCTCAATACGCCCCGGCAGCCGTTCGAGGCCTCCGGTACCTCGGGCATGAAAGCCGCGCACAACGGGGTGCCCAGCTTCAGCACCCTCGACGGATGGTGGATCGAAGGCCATCTCGAAGGATTGGCCGGCTGGTCCATCGGATCCGGGGAGGCGGGCCAGCCGGCTTCGGATTCTGTGGACCGGCGGGATGCGGAGGACTTATACGAGAAGCTGAGGTACGTGATCCTTCCTCTCTTTTACCGGAATCGCGAGCAGTGGATCAACGTGATGCGGCATGCAATCGCATTGAATGCTTCCTACTTCAATACCCACCGGATGGTGCAGCAGTACGTCACGAACGTCTATATGCCCTGAAGCGTGAAGGATAGTCTCCGTATCACCGTCCTCATTGCTCTGGGATCGGGAGTCGGTTGCGCATCTCAGTGAGCAATCGGGGCGGTTCGAATCCGGAGAGTATTCGCCGCCTTCGACAATACTATCCACCTCTTTAAACAGTATTTTGTAGTCTGCCCTTTTCGGCACCCTTTCCTGAGATACAACCTTTTGTTTCTATTGATTTATTTCGAGTGCCATCGCACTGGCACGCCTGGTGCAACAAAAAAGATCAAGCCCGGGAGAAGGGTTCCGGGAAAACGGGAAAGTCGATCCGGGAGGAGAAGACATTGAAGAAGACGATCATGGGAAAACATTGCCGCCGGCGGAGGGGAATAAGTTCGACACGGAAACCATTCCCGGGGAAGAAAGACCGGAGAAGGCGGAAGGCCGCGAGTTCTCTTCCTGGAGAGGATGGGTGATTTCGATGCTGGTGGCGATCATTCTCTCGGTATCGGCGACGCTCCTGTTGAGCGGGTCGTACTGGCCGAAAGGTGCGGCCTCTGCAGGTGGATGCGGACCGGGGGGGAAATGCTCCACTGCGACCGTAGCAGGAAGCAGGTAGAGCGTGTAAAACGTGCGATACCGGGCTGCGTTTCAGGTCTGCAAGCAGAGGATCCCGGGGGAGGGAGGAATGATGCGAATGATCACCGTGTACCGGGTGGATTACGCACGAAAATCGAAGGTCCCGATCGGATGGATTAAGGAGCGGAGAAAGAAGGACCGCGGTGACAACCTCATCGGGCTGTTGCGGTTGGCCCGAAAAACCTTTGCCATGTCTCTGGAGGATGCCCTGCACATAGCGATTGATGGCAAGGAAGCCGGCAAGACATCGGATCGGAATCGATTTCGACGGGACGAATCGTACGGTTGAAGATGACCCTATGATGATTTCTCCGCCGCAGATCGGGAAGATTCCGTCGAAGGGCCTTGAACGTGGCAAAGCGGACAGGGGAAGGAGGGAAAAACGCGATGAGGAGGCGTATTCTTTATGTCGAGGACGACCCGACGGGCAGGGAAGTGGCCGTGCACAATCTGCAAAAAGCGGGATACGACGTCACTCCCACTTCCGACGGTCAGGAGGCCCTCTCGCGTTTTTCCCTCGAAAAGTTCGACCTCGTCATCACCGATATACGGATGCCGGGCCTCTCCGGGCTCGAACTGGTGCGCCGGATTCACAGGATGGTTCCCTGCCTGCCGGTCATCGTCGTAACGGCGTTCGGCGGCATGGAAACGGCCGTGGAGGCGATGAGGGGGGGAGCCTGCTACTTCATTGCGAAGCCTTTCGATCGGGCCCATCTCCAACTGGCCGTTGAGAAGGTCCTCAGAGGAAGGTTCCTCGCCGATGAGGCGGAGGCCCTCCAGGTTCCCGTAAACGAGGTTGAGCGGGGAATCGTGTGCGTCTTCCCAAATCGCGGAGGCTCCCTGTTGCTGCAATCGGGCCACTCCGTTCCGGAAGCGGCGCCGTCGCAGTCGGATGAGAAATAACGATGAAAGGGGAGGATCAGGGAGGGGAATATTCATCAGCGGATTGAAGAGTATTCTTCGGGAGCATGCTTTCAAGTTTGCCGGCCATCCGCCTTCGGTCACGCAACAATCGGATATTGTTCGAAATGTTTCTTAAGATCCTTGGGTGGCACAACCTGTGCTTAGGTTAATGCAAATATTTTTCAGGAGGTTTTCGAGCCATGGCGGTGAATCGCAGGAAGGGCATGATCATCGGTGGGGTGGTCGCTGGAATCGTGGTTGTCGTCGTTGCGGCGGTTTCCGCCGGCATGCTGGACAGTCTCTTCAAAAAATCCCCCGCGGAAAGCGCGAAAACGGCCGGAGTGGTGGAGACGGCCGATGCCGTGAAGATCCCCCTGAAGTCCCTCGATTCCGGAAAAGCCCTCTTCCTGTCGTTGGAGTCGGAAGGCCGGCAGATGTATTACTTCGCGTTGAAGAGCCGGGACGGGGCGTACCGGGCGGCGCTCGACGCCTGCGACGTCTGCTACCGGACGAACCGTGGTTATCGGCAGGAAGGCGACCTCTCGGTCTGCAACAACTGCGGCCAGACCTTTCCCTCCAACCGGATCGGGGAGATCAAGGGCGGATGCAACCCCCATCCTCTTACGCGAGCCGTCGAGGGGGAATACCTCGTGATCCGGAAGGCCGCCATCGCCGAACGCGAGGATTACTTCGCCCGGAAGCGGTCATGAGCGTCCGCCGCCGATCCCTGACGGGAAGTCGCCGATGAACATTCGGAAACTCGCCTGGAAGAACCTGCTTCGGCGGAAGTCGCGCGCCGTCTTCACCGGGCTCGGGATCTTCCTCGGGATCGCCACGTTCGTCGCGATCTCGTCGATCACCTCGCAGATGGAAGGGGCGGTCCAGGACCAGCTGGACCGGTTCGGCGCGAACATCGTGGTCTCTCCGAGGGCCGAGCAGTTCTCCCTCGGGTTCGGAAACATCGCCCTCGGAGGCACGGAGGTGGCGCACTCCCGGCTCACGATGGCGGACAGGGAACGGATCGCGTCGATCCACCACAAGGACCGGATCCGTTCCATCGTTCCCTTCCTGATAACCGCCGCCGACGCCTCCGGGAAGAACCTCGTCTGGATGGGGCTCCCCGCCGCGGACGTGGCTGGAGCCCGCCCTTGGTGGAAGATCCAGGGGGGGGCGGGGTTAAAACCCGGAGAGGTGCTGCTGGGCGCCGAGGCCGCGGCGTTGCTCGACAGGGGGGCGGGGGGGACCGTGACGGCCGGGAAACGCCTGTTCCGCGTCGCCGGGGTGCTTCAACCGACGGGGGAGAAGGAGGACGGGATGGTTATCGCCGACATCGCGGACGTGCAGGCGTTGGCGAAGAAACCGGGGGGCGTAACGTACTTCGAGGTGGCGGCACTCTGCAAGGATTGCCCCGTGGAGGAGATCGTGGCCCAGATCGGGCAGGCGTTGCCCGGCGCCCGGGTGTCGGCGATCCGGCAGGTGGTGGAGAGCCGGAAGGCCGCGGTGGACCATCTTCGGCGCCTCGGGTTCGGCGTCTCGGCGATCGTGCTGCTGATCGGAGGGCTCATGGTGCTGGTGACCGTGATGGGCGGGGTGCAGGAGCGCACGCGCGAGATCGGGGTCCTGCGGGCGGTCGGTTTCCGGAAACGTTCGATCTTCTCCCTCCTGTTCTGGGAGACCGGCTGGGTGTCGCTCCTCTCCTCGCTGCTCGGGGCGGGGACGGGGGTCGCCGTCGCGTACCTTGCGTCGCCGGTGTTCGGGATCGAGCATCCTTCGATCGTCTTCTCCCCCGCGATCTTCGGCGCATTCGCCGGGCTTTCCCTCGGGTTGATCGGGGCCATTCCTCCTGCGCGGCGCGCCGCGGCCCTGTCTCCCACGGAAGCGATCCGCAGCCTTTGAAAAATCCACGAGTGGGAGAAACGATGGAACCGATCATTCACCTGAAGGACGTTTCGATGGCCTACGGATGCAACGGTACCCGGGCGACGGCGCTGGCCGGGATCTCCTTCGACATAGAGCAGGGGGAATACGTCGTCATCACGGGGGAGTCGGGTGCGGGGAAGAGCACGCTGCTGACGATCCTCGGCGGTCTCCAGGTCCCCACGGAAGGGGCGGTTCGGATCGGGGGCGCCGACCTCTCCGCGCTCCCGGCGGACGGCCTGGCCGACTTCCGGCGGGGGACGATCGGTTTTGTCTTCCAGGCATACCACCTCCTTCCGTACCTGACGGCGCGGGAGAACGTGATGGTGCCGATGTCGCCGGAGCGGGTCTCCCCCCGGGAGAAGGAGGAGCGGGCCAACGACCTTCTCGCCTCCGTGGGGTTGGCCGGAAAGGAGGACCGCCTTCCTTCGCAGCTGTCCGGAGGGGAGAGCCAGCGGGTGGCGATCGCGCGGGCGCTGGTCCACGATCCCTCCGTGCTGCTGGCGGACGAGCCGACGGGGAACCTTGACAGCGCGACGGGTGAGCAGATCCTCGACCTGTTCTCCGAGTGGCACGGTCGGGGGAAGACGGTCCTGATGGTAACGCACAACAAGGCGAACCTCTCCCGCGCCACGCGGTCCATCCGCCTTCGAGATGGGCAGGTCGAGGAGGATCGGTTATTGCCGTCTTTTTCCGCCGTTCCGGCGGCGGTCTGAACGCAGGTCATCGACAGGAGAAAGGATGGGGCTATGGATGAGGAGGCGGGGATGCAGGGGGCGACGGGAATGCGGGAATCGACGGAAACGGCCGGTGCGGCGGATTCGCGCACCTCGGAATTCCGGCGCGGCCCGACCTGGCGCGGATGGGTGCTCTCCATCCTCGTGGCGGTCATCCTGTCGGTGACGGCGACGCTGCTTCTCGGAGGTTCCTCCGCATTCCGGACGGATCGCGCGATTGCGGCGGGGTCGGGCGGCTGTGGATCCGCAACCGGAAGCACCTGCTGTCCGCCCGCGGATGCGGAAAAGTGAAAGGAGAAAATGCGATGCCATTGCGGAATGAGAAGGGTGAGGTTGTGTTGCTCGCGGTCATGGGGGTCATGATGGTGGGCGGTCTGATCTTCTGGATGTTCTCCGGGCACTCCCATATGTCCGGGATGCACGGGGGGAGGCATCCGGCGGAGCCGGAGGTTCGCTCCGGAGAGCGCCATGGGGGTGCCCACGATGCGCACGATGCACCGGAAGGATACCCGGGTGGCAAGAGGGACGACGCGTCGGAACGGGATCGTCAGCGGAATCCCGGCGGAGACGAGCGGAATCCTTAGCGCGAATCCTTATTGTATCCTAAATAAAATTCATATTTTAAGCGCCGCGGTCCGATAATAGGGGCGATGTAAAATAACCCTGTCGGATTGCGGAAAGGATGATCGCGGGATGGAGAGACCAACGATGCGGATCGGCAAAGGGAATATGAAACCGGGAAGAGTCCGCTTCTTCTTATTCCTGGCGATCTCGATTGCATCGTCGTGGGCGAGCCCGCTCCGGGCGGAGGAACCCCCTCGATCCGTTGGCTATTACGTTGACGCGGCGCTTTCCGGCTACCCGTCGCTTGCGTCGATGCGTCAGCGAATCACGATGAAGCAAAACGAGGCGATCCGTGCGGGGGCGCTGGACGACCCCAAGGGGTGGGTCGCGATCAGCAACGTCCCGGTCCGGACCTGGTCGTTCCGCGAGGAGGACATGACAGGGAAGGAGATCGGCTTTTCCCAGATGATTCCGTACCCGGGGAAGCGGTCGCACGCGTCCCGGATCGTCGAGAAGGAAAAGGAGGAGGCGGAATTCGACCTGGCGGAGATGCGGAACATGCTCCGCGCCGACGTCAAGATGACCTATGCGGAGCTGTCCACCGTGCTCGCGCAGATGGACGTGGTGCGCCGGATACGGGCCGTCCTCGACCAGGTCGTGCAGGTTTCCACGGAGATGTTCGCGGTCGGGAAGGGGAGCCAGCCCGACGTTCTCCGGGGGCAGGTGGAGTTCCAGAAGATGCGGGAGATGCTCCTGTCGCTGGAGAACCGTGAAAAGGTCCTCTCGATCCGCCTGAACACCCTCGCGGCGCTTCCTCCGGAGACGCCGGTGCCCGCGCTGGACAACCTCGCCGAGTTTTCCCCGGACTACAACGCCACGGACCTTCGCGCGATCTACGCCTCGGAGCGTCCGGCGCGGCAGGCGATCCAGTCCCGGATCGAGAAGGGGAAGCTGCAGATCCTCCACGCGGAGCACGGGTACAAGCCGGACTTCGAGGTCTCCACCTCCTACATGCAGCGGGACCCGATGCCGGACGGGACGAAGCGCCCGGACATGTTCTCCGCCATGGTCTCGATGACGCTTCCCATCTGGAGAACGGAGAAGATCGAGCCGGGGATCCGCGAAATGACGGCCGGGCGGGAGATGGCGATCCGCGACGAGGAGACCCTGGACGCCGAGGCGGCCAACGCGATCGGCGGCTCGCTGGCGTCCCTGTCGAATTTCGCGGCGGTGGCGAAGCTGTACCGTACGACGCTGATCCCCCAGGCGGAGCAGTCGGTCCATTCCAACCTCGAAGCGTACCAGGTGGGGAAGATCGACTTCCCGATGTACATCGATTCCCTGATGGCCGTACTCAACTTCCGGAAGGAGTACCTGGGCATGGTCGGCGAGTTGCACATGACGAAAGCCCGGCTCGAGGCGGCGGTGGGCAGGGAACTCGACGGCACGGCACCGAAAAACGGAGAGATTGCGCCTCCGATAACGAAGAATGCAGACGGAGAGGGACGATGAACGACGAGAAGACGGCGGGGGAACAGGAATCCGGAATGCCCGGGAAAATCGCGGGATCAACGCCGCCGGAAGGACCCGGAAAGAAGAAAAGGCCCCGGATAGTTTATATTGTCGCCGCCGTGCTGATCCTGGCCGGCGCCGGAGTAATGGCTTTCTTCACGATCCCCTCTTTTCACGTCCTTCTGCATATCCACCCGGGGGACAACGCCGCGACGTCCGTCCACGGCGTTTCGGCGAAGTACACCTGCGGCATGCACCCGTTCATCATCTCCGACAAGCCGGGGAAATGCCCCATCTGCGGGATGGCGTTGACGAAGATCGAGGGCTCGACGACTCCCGGAGGGGTTGCCGCGACCTCTTCGGCGTCCGCCGCGAAACCTTCCGGAGGCGCCCGGAAGATCCTCTTCTACCGCAACCCGATGAACCCCACGGTCACGTCGCCGACTCCGGCCAAGGACGAGATGGGGATGGACTACGTTCCGGTGTACGAGGAGGAGGCAAAGGCGGG
>Ga0172369_10003699_pt1 | contig 19903 bp, 23 predicted proteins | sample LakKiv25m_FD_114539 | JGI IMG/M metagenome (GOLD analysis project Ga0172369, IMG submission 114539) | Freshwater microbial communities from Kabuno Bay, South-Kivu, Congo - kab_022012_11.25m | ecosystem: Environmental > Aquatic > Freshwater > Lake | place: Democratic Republic of the Congo...
GGTCGGTTGAGGGGCAGTGGTTGCCGCAGGCGCTGAGGTGGGCTTCGGCGCTTCCGTCGGCTTGGGCGCTTCAGTCGTCGGAGTCGCACACGCGACTAACACCAACGACAGCACCGCTAACAATGAAACTGCTTTAAACAACTTGGTCATAGTCTCCTCCTTAAAGAGATTAGAGTTGGAAAGAGCATATCATTAAAATGTCAAATGACAAATGTTAATTTGGTTAATCAAGGCAATGACACAAAGCCAAGAATAGTTTTTGGATGCTCATCCGTCGCAATTAAAAATCCCCGCCCTTCAAGCCGCGCAATGCCCTCCCAATTGCGGGCGTCATTCTCCAGGTGTAATTGGATCGGCGGAGCGCCCGTCAATACAATGCCGCCCGGCGCATATTGAAATTCCACCAGACGCTCTACGTGTAATTGTTTAGCATGAGTCGCGCCCTTGCCAAATTTTTTCGCCAAGGCATCTTCGCCTGTCTTATATTTAACCGACTCGGACGGAAAGAAATAATTGATTGCCCAAAACTTTCCATCGGCGTCCGCCGCCGTGGCGTCGGTGATGCGGTATTCAATGTTGGGGAACGGAATCGGCGGCATCACTTCCAGAGTCGGCAAAGCGAAAGCGTAGCCAATCGGTTTGGGATTCAACTTCGCGCCGTTGCCTTCATAGAACGAAATCAGGCGATCATTCACCAACATCAACGACTCGTTGGAAGCATTGCTCACGTCGGCTTGTGGTTTCATTTCGATCCACACATTCGCGTCGAGCCGCACTTCACTCAAGTCGGGTTTGATTGCGCCGCTCACCAAATAACCCATCATGCCGCTCGACTCCGCTTCAATCGTCAGATACACACGATCATCCTTAAACGCAATCGCCTCAAAACCCTGATAGCCTTTCACCTTTTGCGTGATGCCCGACGCAAAAAACGGAATCTCCTTTTGCGGAATCGTCTTCACCTTGCCATCCAAAAACGCAATGATGTCACTCTTCGCCATCGCAAACAAACGCCCATCGCCCGACGCGCCTCTAAAGTTTGGATACTGCGGCATGATGATCAAAAAATCTTTATACCAAGCGAGACCCGACACTTCGGCTTTTTTATCTTGGAGATCACCAGATAATGGAAGGAGAGTCACCACTTGCTCGACAGGTTGCGTTTGAGTCGCCGCCGTTAAAGGAACAGGTGACGCCGCCACTGCTGTGGAAGCGAGTGCCTGCGTTACGCTTGGTGAGGGTGTGGCGGCAACGCAGCTTGAGGCGAAGAGGAGAACGAGCAACAAGATGAGACGTTTCATTTTTTAATCCTTTGATTATGCGAACTACCCTCCCGAAGGTTTTGGAACCTTCGGGAGGGTGATTGAACGCGCGCATGGGTAAGAAGCGTAAATGACAGTATACTTAATCTCAACGAGGTGAATCATGAGCGCACAAACATTAACTCTTGAATTGAGCGGCTTATTTTCTGTGCCAGAGGCCGAACTGATTCGTAAGGGGCTCTTGGCGTTGATTGAAAAAGAAATCCGCCTTGCCGAAAATGAGATCGCCTCTATTCGTGAACGATACGATGTCTTCTCAAAGGAGTCCCTCTATAAAGCGATTGAAGAGAAAAAGGTTGCGGAGCATCCAGCGTGGGAAGATTATATCGTTTGGAAAAACAAAGAAGCGCACATCAATAAGCTGCGCCAGCTTGCCGAACACCCTTAAGCCATGCTTGAGACGTATCAAACTTTAGCGCATCTTGCCTCAGCAGAGTTTAGCGACATCGTGACAAACTCGCAATTCATCGGCGGCACGCCTGCCGACCCCAACAAACTACGCCTCCTCATCAAAGACGAATCTTATTTGGACATCTGGCTCTCAGATGATAACGATTACGCTTATCATTGGGAACATCGTCGTCAAAGCGGGAAAATTTATCGTTGGGATAACGCCCCACATCATCCCAAAGTTTCAACCTTTCCAAAACATTTCCATGACGGCGACGAAAATACAATTAGCGGTAGCGAGCTAACGTCAGATGCTCAATCGGCGTTACGAGACGTTCTCAAGTTTGTGCGAGAACACTTAACCACTTGAAACGGTCTTACGCAGTTGTCGCTTCACTTGGCACAGAGGCGGCGCGGGTGAGGCGGTGCAACATCAAGAATCCGCTCACTGCCATCACTCCAATGAGCCCCGCCACATACCACAACAAACGTTGATCGGTATGATCCATAATTTGTCCGGCGAGATAAGGACCAATAGCAAACGGAATACCCCACGAGAAACCTGAGACCGCCATATAGCGCCCACGCATGTCTTCGGGCGCGAGACGGGCGACGAGCGCCTGCGCCACCGGCGAAACAATCATCTCGCCGACAGTGATGATCGCCATCGCCAACAGAAACAGAACGTAGAGCGAGACAAACCCATACATCGCAAAGCCAATGACATACAGCGCCGATCCCAACGCCATCATCAACATCGGCGGGTATTTCTCGATGCGGCGCGTTGTCCAGAATTGGAACAGGACAACCATGAAAGCGTTGAGGCTCAAGATAAAGCCGTAACCCGATTCGGGGACTTGATGCGTGTCGCGCAAATACACGCCGAGCGTGGTGTTCATGTTCATATAGACCAACACCATGAGCAAGCACGCGCTGACAAACAAAATGAACACGCGATCTTTGAACACCAAAAAGTAACCGCGAAAAGTATCGGCAACACTTTCGGGTTTGGCGTCGGGGTGAGGCGCGGGTTTGGTTTCGGGCAAATAGAGGTAGACCAATGCGGCGGTGATCAAGCTGATAACAGCATCAGCGATGAAGAGAGACAAATAGGAACGCGCCGCCAAGAATCCGCCGATGGCGGGACCAATGGTGACAGAAAGATTGAAGGCGACGCGGATGATGCCGTAGCCTTCGGCGCGTTTTTCTTCGGGCAACAAATCGGCAACCATCGCTTGATGCGCCGGTCCGCCTGCTTCGTTAAAAACCCCGACGATCAGTGCCAGTAAGATGAACATTTGGAATGAATCAACCAAGCCCATCAGCACATTGCTGATCGAAGTTGAGATCAGGCTGAAGATGAGCATACTGCGCCGCCCCAGCCGATCTGTTAATGCGCCGCCAAGAAAGATTCCGGCGAAACTGGAAAACGAAAATACGGCGAACAGAATCCCCACTTGGGTCATGCCCACTTTGAAACGATGGGTGATGTAGAGGGCGAAGAAGGGAAACAACAACGCCCCGCCCAAACGATCAATGAAGGTCACTAACGTCAGTGTCCAAAAAGTTTTGGGGTATTCACGATACAGCGCAACAGCCTCTTGCCATTTGTTTTGAAAGAACATTCAAGTCTCCTAAGTGGTATCAGTCGATCACGAAAGCATCCCGAGCGGAGCGATGTGCTTTTCATCGCGCAGTCGAGGGACGCGGAGAAAGGAAGGATTCCCTGCCCTCCTCGACTGCGCGGCAGAACCACACTGCCGCTCCGCTCGGAGTGCTTACTATAGGCGCATTCGTCACTCGTCATTCATTTCACTTCCTCTTTTTACTACATCCTTGCCAAACTTCGCATCCAACTTATCCAATGTCTCTTGCAGTTTGCGTTCGCGCTCATTGCTGTCGAGCAAGCTTAGCTGCTTATACATTTCACCTAAGCCGCTCACACCCACGCCGATGAGACGCACGGCTTGACCTTTCCATAATTGGTTGAAGAGGGATTTGACGACTTGATAAATTTCATTTGCCTGATCGGTAGGTTGGCTCAAAGTTTTTTGGCGCGTGAGAGTCGTGAAATCACTCCAACGAATTTTAAGTTTAACGGTGACGCCGCCAATTTTTTCGCGGCGCAAACTGCGCGCCACCTTGTCGGCTTGTTCGTGCAACGTGCGGCGCAACACTACCCCGTCGCACACGTCGCGTACAAAGGTGGTCTCTTGCGAAATGGATTTGGGTTCGTAAGAGGTGACAATGGGGCGATCATCAATGCCTTTAGAGTGGCGAGCGAGATCATAACCGTGCTTACCGAAAAGCCGAACCAAGTCGCCCTCAGGTTGGCGGGCGATGTCGCCAATCGTCCGCATCCCCTTGGATTCGAGCTGCGCGGCAGTTTTCGGCCCCACACCCCACAAAGCTATCACGGGCAACGGCGATAAAAAGTGCGCTTCGCGTTTCTCTTCCACAATTTGAATCGCGTTTGGCGAATCGTTGGATCGCGCCGACGCTTTGCCGACATCGGTTGCAATCTTGGCGACGAGTTTGTTGGTAGCAACGCCAAGCGAGCAAGAGAGATTCAGTTCATCACGAATCTGTTTTTGCAAACGGCGGGCGATGGCTTCGGCAGGTTCGGGAAGATCGCTCACGTCGAGGAAGGCTTCGTCAATTGAAATCTGTTCGACGAGCGGCGTGAGGTTGTGTAGACGCTGCATCACTTGCTCCGAGACTTCGGAGTAGGCGCGATGACGCGCGGGGACGATGATGAGCTGCGGGCAGATTCGAATCGCGCGCGACATGGGCATGGCAGAACGAACACCGAGTCGGCGCGCGGGATAGGAACACGAAGCGACCACGCCGCGCTCGTCGGGTTTGCCGCCAACGGCAAAGGGCTTGCCGCGCAGTGAGGAGTCGCGCAGTTCTTCAACAGCGCAGAAGAAAGCGTCGAGGTCGAGGTGAATAATTTTTCGCAAGGATTAAAACCTTTAACCGCGAAGGGCGCAAAGAACGCAAAGATTTACAGAAAATTTTTAGCGCACTTTGCGTTCTTTGCGGTTCATTCTATTTAGCAAACAGAGTATACTCCGCGCATGAAAGGACACAAATCATGGACTACATCAATCTTGGCAAGACGGGTTTAAAAGTTTCACGCATCTGCTTGGGCATGATGTCTTACGGCGACCCGATCAACTGGCGACCTTGGGTGTTGAACGAAGAACAAGCGAAGCCTTTTGTGAAGCGCGCGGTGGAAGCGGGCATCAATTTTTTTGACACCGCCAACGTATACTCGCTCGGCGTGAGCGAAGAGATCACCGGACGCACGTTGCGCGAATATATCAAACGGGATGAAGCCGTCGTAGCGACGAAAGTGTTTAGCACGATGGGCAAGAAACCAAATCAACAAGGTCTCTCGCGCAAACACATTATGGAACAAATTGACGCTTCGCTGAAACGGCTCGGCATGGATTACGTTGACCTGTATCAAATCCATCGCTTCGATCCCGAAACGCCGGTTGAAGAAACAATGGAAGCGCTGCACGATGTGGTGAAGGCAGGCAAGGCGCGTTACATCGGCGCCTCGTCTATGTATGCTTGGCAATTTGTGAAGCTGCAATACGTTGCGGACTTGCACGGTTGGTCTCGCTTCGTTTCGATGCAAGGACATTACAACTTAATCTATCGCGAAGAGGAACGTGAGATGATTCCGTACTGCCGCGCCGAAGGCATCGGGTTGATTCCATGGAGTCCGTTGGCGCGCGGATTCTTAGGCGGCAACCGCAAACGCGGATCGCAAGATGCAACCACGCGCGAGAAAACGGATCCTTTCGCGCAGAGTATGTATTATCAAGAACAAGATTACCAAGTGGCGGATCGTGTGGCAGAGCTCGCCAAGACTCGCGGGGTGACTCCGCCGCAGATCGCGTTGGCGTGGATCTTAAACCAGCCCGGCATCACCGCGCCGATCATCGGGGCGACGAAGATGAATCATTTGGAAGAGGCGATTGCGGCGGTGGATGTGAAGTTGAGCGATGATGAGCGGAAGAGGTTGGAAGAGCTGTATGTGCCGCATGGGGTGTTGGGACATTCGTAGGGAGTGCGAAGTCTCCGACTTCGCACAAAATCAGAGATTTTGCACTCCACAACAAAATGCAAGAAGACATTTTTAAAACAGCGTTACATAACCCGCCGCACTTGTTCAAAGAAAATGCGGTTTACATCATTACTGGCGCAAACTACTTGAAGCGAAATTACTTGAGGATCTCCGAGCGAAAACATCAATGGCTAAATTCGTTTCGCAAAGCAGCAGAGATTTACGAGTGGGAAATTATTGCGTGGGTCGCTCTCGACAATCACTATCACGTTCTCGTTCGTGCACCCGAGACAAAAGCCGACAACTTGCCTAAATTGGTAGCCAGTTATCACAAATTCACATCGCGAACATGGAACGTAGCAGATAACGAAGAAGGACGTCAAGTGTGGTGGAACTATTGGGACACCTGTATCCGCGCAGAGAAAGATTATTTTGCGAGATTAAATTATATCCATTGGAATCCTGTAAAGCATCGTATTGTGGATCGTCCAGAAGATTATCCTTTCAGCAGCTATAGAGATTTTCTGGGAACACAAGAGCCGATGATTCGAAAGATAGAAACAAAATACCCTTACACCGAAGTTGATAATGTGCCAGATGACTTTTAAACTGGGAGTGCGAAGTCTCCGACTTCGCGCAAAATCGGAGATTTCGCACTCCACTGCAAATAATGACTCTCTCACTTGAAGACGCGATCAATAAAGTTCCAATGTGGCGCAATAAAAAGATCGCCACAACATTTCTCGCAGGCGGCATCACGAATAAGAATTATCGCGTCGAAGTGAATGGCGAATCGTTTGTGATTCGACTCGGCGGGGCGAACACCGAACATCTCGGCATTGATCGTAACGTCGAACGTGATGCCACTGCGGCAGCCGCCTCTCTCGGCATCGCGCCCGAAGTGATCTATTTCCTTGAACCCGAAGGCTCACTCGTCACCCGCTTCATCAATGGTCGCCCCTTACCCTTGCCTGAGATCACCCAACCGAAAAATCTCAAACGAGTCGTGGACGCACTCAAACAAATTCACGCTTTGCCCGCCATCCCAAGATCTTTTTCGCCCTTCCGTGTAGTGGAGGATTATGAGCAAACGGCGCACGCACATCAGATCAATACATTCCCTGCCAACTTCAATTATCTTTTGGGGAAGATGCGCGAAGTGGAAGCCGCTTTCAACCAAGCGCCGTTCACGCCAAAGTTGTGCCACAACGATCTGCTCAACGAAAATTTTTTAGACGATGGTCGTCTGCGGATCATTGACTGGGAATACGCGGGCATGGGCGATGTGTTCTTCGATCTCGCCAACTTCGCGGTTAACCATCAACTCAACGACGAGCAGGATCGGCTACTGCTTGAACTCTATTTCGGCGAAGCGACGATGAAACAATTGGCGCGACTCGAGTTGATGAAGATCATGTCTGATTTCCGCGAAGCGATGTGGGGCATGGTGCAGCAAGGCCTCTCAACGCTCGACTTCGATTTTCGCGGCTACGCCGATAAACATTTTGCGCGGATGACGGAGAGTTTTGAAGACGCTCGATACATTAAATGGATTAATGTCTTGAGGTGATTTAACCGCAGAGTGCGCGGAGAACGCAGAGATTCTTAAAACGTAATGCTATAATCTTCCTCGGCAGAAGGAGTTGACGCAAAGATGACTCTCAAGGAACTCGAACCCCAGCTCTCCTCTCTCACTCGCGCTGAGAAGGCACAAGTGGTGCAAATGCTGGCGCTGGAGATTGCCGATGCATGGGTAGGGGTTGAAAAGAATCCCAAAGTGGCGGGCGGCGCAGCGTGCATCGTGCGCACGCGCATCCCTGTATGGGCGTTAGAAAATTATCGTCGCTTAGGTTGGAACGAGGCGAAAATTTTAGAGAACTATCCAACCCTGCGCGCCGCAGATTTGGTGAACGCCTGGAGTTATGCCGATGCCTATAAAGAGGAAATAGAGAAAGCGATTAAGGAGAATGAGGGGGTGTAATGGTAAGCATCATCGTCTGCTCACAAGACCCAGATATTGAGGGTCAAGCCCAACGAATCAATCAAGCGATAAAAGATAACGAACCGTTAGCGGGCAAGCTCATTCGCGTCAATCGCTCGCAGAAGTAAAGGGACTCTCGTAGAGTCTCTTCGTTTTTAAAATTGTTTGTTTTAGATTTCCCCCTCACCCTAACCCTCTCCCTCACGGGAGAGGGAGATCATGTTAACGACCCCCTTCTCCCGCTGGGAGAAGGGACGGGGATGAGGGAGAAAACCATTTACTAATTACCAATTACCTTTATGCCTAACCTCCCCTCTCACTCCCGCGTCGTCATCATCGGTGGTGGTGTTGGCGGCTGCAGCATCGCCTACCACTTAACCAAACTAGGCTGGAACGATGTCATTGTTTTAGATCGCAATGAACTCACCAGCGGCTCCACATTTCATTCAGCAGGTTTGGTGGGTCAATTACGAACAACGGCGAACCTCACCAAGATGATTCGCTACAGCACCGACTTGTATCGCAAACTTAAAGAGGAAACAGGAGTCGATCCAAGTTGGCGTGAGGTTGGCAGTCTGCGTTTAGCCTCATCGGCGGCGCGGATGGAAGAATTGAAACGACTCGTCGCTGTGTCGCGCTCGTTTGGGCTGCCGCTTGATCTCATCTCGCCGCAAGAGGCGCACAAACTTTTCCCCATCATGACTCTCGACAATGTGCAGGGCGCGGTATTTTTGCCAACCGATGGCTTCATTGATCCCACAGGACTCACGATGGCGTTGGCGGCTGGCGCTAAGAGTCGCGGCGCAAAATTTTTCACGCACACGCGCGTGCAGAGCATCACGCTCAAAGAGGGTCGGGTCAGTGAGGTGGTTACAGATCAAGGGACGGTGTCCACTGAGATCGTGGTGAATGCTGGCGGTCAGTGGGCGGGTGAGATCGCGCGCATGGTCGGGATCAATTTACCCATCATTTCGATGGCGCATCTCTATTTAATCACCAAGCCCATCAACGGAGTCACATCCAATCTACCAACCATGCGCGATCCTGATCTGCTTGTGTATTACCGCGAAGAGGTCGGCGGACTCATCGCAGGTGGTTACGAACGTCAACCTGCGCCTTGGTCGCTCGACGGCATCCCGCAAGATTTTAATAATAAGTTGCTGCCACCCGATTGGGATCGCTTCACGCCGTTGATGGAGAACGCTATCAAGCGCGTGCCGATGTTAGAGAACGCCGAGATCGTCATGTTGCTCAACGGACCCGAAGGCTTCACACCCGATGGCGAATATCTTTTGGGACCGACCGCAGTTAAAGGTTTTTGGGTCGCCGCCGCATTTTGCGCACACGGTCTGGCGGGCGCGGGCGGCATTGGCAAGACGATGGCAGAGTGGATCATGGAGGGTCATCCCGAATGGGATGTGTGGCGGCTCGACGTGCGCCGCTTCGGAGCGAACTACGCCAGTCAAAATTACACCGTCGCCCGCACCGTAGAAACTTACGCCAAGTATTACGACATCCACTATCCCAACGACGAGCGCGAGTCGCAGCGCGGGCTGCGTCTTTCGCCAGCATATGAGCGATTAAAAAAATTGGGCGCGCACTTTGGCGAGAAGACTGGCTGGGAACGAGCGAACTGGTTTACGAGCAACGAATTAAAAGGTGAGGCCGCCACCGCGCTAAAACCTTTTGGGTGGGCGGGTAAACATTGGTCGCCCGCCATCGCGGTGGAACATCTCGCCACGCGCAACGCGGCGGCGTTGTTCGACGAAACATCGTTTAGCAAAATCGAAGTGCGCGGCGCAGGCGCGTTAGAACTTTTGCAATACCTGTGCGCTAACGACATTGATAAACCCCTCGGCAGCGTGATCTACACTTCAATGTTAAACCCGCGCGGCGGCATCGAATGTGATTTCACTGTGACACGGCTCGCTATTGATCGTTTCATGATCATCACAGGCACCGCCTTTGGCGAACATGATCTCTCATGGATTCGATTACACGCCGTAGGGGCGACGCATGCGTCGCCCTTACACATTGAGGACGTAACATCCTCAATGTGTTGTTTCGGTTTATGGGGCCCCAAAGCGCGCGACATCGTGCAGCGTGTGACCAAAGACGATATGTCCAACGCCGCCTTCCCTTACATGACGGCGAAGCACATCACCATCGGCGACGTGCCTGTGTTGGCGGTGCGCGTTACGTATGTGGGCGAACTCGGCTGGGAATTTTACGCGCCGATGGAATACGGAGCTAATTTGTGGGATACTCTGTGGCAGGCAGGAGAGAGCGAGGGGATGATCGCTGGCGGCTACCGCGCGATTGATTCGTTGAGGCTCGAAAAAGGCTATCGCTACTGGAGTGGCGAGATCGGTCCCGATTACACACCATATGAAGCAGGTCTGGGCTTCGCCGTCAAATTAAATAAAGAAAGCTTCGTCGGGCGCGAGGCGTTGATCAAACAAAAAGCCGAAGGGCTTAAGCGCAAGTTGTGCTGTTTAACTTTAGCCGAGCCGTCAATGGTTGCAATCGGCAACGAACCGATTAGAATTGGGGAACGTGTCGTGGGCTGGGTGGCTTCGGGCGGCTATGGTTACTCGGTGAAGAAAAGTATCGTGTATGCTTACTTGCCAATTCAACATTCAGCCGTTGGCACAAAATTAGATGTAGAAGTTTTCGGCGAGCGCGTGGAAGCAGTGGTGGCGTCAGAGCCGTTGTGGGATGCGAAGAACGAGAGGGTGAAAAGCTAACTGCGCCGATCACCCTCACCCCTAACCCCTCTCCCTCTGGGAGAGGGGAATCCTGTTTACAAGACTCCCTTCTCCCCGCTGGGGAGAAGGGTCGGGGATAAGGGGAGAGTTCAAGAAAGCAGGATCAGGAGTCATTCATGCAAATCTGTTTAGTCATCGGTTCAACTATTTCAACCATCAAAGATGAAAAGATACACGGGCGCAAATTGCTCATCGTGCGCGAAGCGGATGAAACGGGCAAAGCGATGGGCAAACCTTACGTCGCCGTTGACACCGTTGATGCTGGCACGGGCGATCTTGTTTTAGTTGCCCAAGGCTCATCGGCGCGACAAACCAATATCACCAAAGACACACCTGTTGATTCGGTGATTATGGCAGTGATCGATTCGCTCGAATGTGGCGGGAAGGTGACGTTTAGGAAAGGTTAGAAGTTATGGCTACACTCTATGTCCGCCAAATACCCGATAGAATATATAAGCGGGCGCAAAAGATTGCGCTCGCACGCGGATACTCGTTGAACGAATTTATGTTGATCATGCTTCGCCAAACCGTTGAAGGAGAAAAGACACGTCATCGACGCGCTAAGGTTCTAGCAAAAATTCGCCGACATCGCCGCGCCTTGCCTGTAGGTGCGCCTGACAGCGTAGAGATATTGCGACAACTTCGGGAAACTGATGAGTAATCAGCCTCTCATTTGTGTAATCGACGCAAATGTTGCGCTGAAAGTAGTCTTAGATCAGCCTCTCTCCAATCGCGCCGACGCGTTATTCGCTTATTACGAATCCGATCCCGAGGCGCGTTTCCATGTTCCTGGATTCTTCTACGCTGAGTGCGTTCACATCTTGACAAAATACGTGCGACTGCATCATTACCCTGCTGATGATGCTAAAGAGAATTTGCAGGAGCTAAAAGATCTGGCTTTCCAAGTTGCTTCCACAACTGCATTGGCTGACGATGCGCTCAGTATCGCAATTGCACACAGAATCAATGGCTATGATGCTTGCTACGTTGCCTTAGCGCACCAACTCAAAGCGCCTTTAATTACAACGGATGAAAAATTAGCCCGCGCTATGGCAAACACTTCTTACGATGTTCAATCATTAGCCACATTTGAAATCCCTCCTATCGTATAATCTCCAATCTCTAATCTCCCTCATGGACTCCGATCTCGACTCTATCCAACAAGCTCGCGACTTAGCCGTCGCCGGACACCAAGCCCAAAAAGATTTCATGCGCGCCTCACAAGCCGACGTAGATCGCATCTGCGCGGCGATGGCAGAGGCGGGCTACAATACCGCCGAGCGTCTGGGCAAGATGGCAAGTGAGGAAACGGGTTACGGCGTCCCCGAACACAAGAAACTCAAAAATATTCTCACGTCCAAACTTTTGTGGGAAGCGATCAAAGATATTCCTACGGTTGGAGTCATTCGACACGACGCGCAAAAGAAAATTTACGAGATCGCCTGGCCTATGGGGCTGGTTGCCGCGCTCACGCCCAGCACCAATCCAACATCAACGGTGATGTTCAAGATATTGATCTCGGTCAAAGCGCGTAACGCGATTGTGGTTGCGCCCCACCCCACGGCGGTCAACTGCTGCGTGGAGACAACGCGCATCATGGTGGAGGCCGGTGAGCGCGTGGGGATGCCGCACGGTCTCGTCTCGTGCATGAGCAAAGTGACTCTGCCCGGCACGCAAGAGTTGATGAAACACAAATATACGTCGCTCATTCTCGCCACAGGCGGATCGGATATGGTGCGCGCCGCGCACTCTGTTGGTAAACCGGCATACGGTGTGGGTCCCGGCAACGTGCCGGTGTATGTAGATCGCTCTGCAAATTTGCAACGCGCCGCAAAATATATCGTGGCGTCGAAAGCATTTGATCATTCGGTCATCTGCGCCACCGAGCAAGCGGTTGTTGCCGATAAACCGATTGCGCGCCAACTCGAAGAGCTGATGAAAGCCGAAGGCGCGTATTTTGTTGACAACGCGCAGGCAAAAGCGTTGGGCGCGGTTTTATTCTCAAAAGGGGAACTCATCAACCCAAAGGCAGTGGGCAAGAGTCCGCAGCAACTGGCGCAGATGTGCGGCATCACCGTTCCGTCGTGGGCGCGGATACTTGTCGCAAAATTAAAATCGGTTGGGCGCGACGAACTATTATCCGGCGAGAAGCTCACCACGGTTTTAGGTTGGTACGAAGCCGATGGTTGGGAAGCGGGCTGCGAGCGCTGTATCGAAATGATTAACTATGGCGGACGCGGTCACTCGCTGATGATCCATGCCGAAGATCAAAACGTGATCATGAAGTTCGGTTTAGAGAAACCTGTGTTCCGAATCGCCGTGAATACAATGGGCACCCTCGGACCCACAGGCATGACGACAGGCGTGATGCCATCCATGACTCTCGGACCCGGCGGTTACGGTGGCGCGATCACTGGCGACAACGTGAGCGTGTATCACATGTTCAACATCAAACGTCTTGCCTACGAGACCACGCCCCCACCCGACGTGGCGATGGCGCCGGGTTCAACGGACGATCCAAGCCAACGCGGCAGAGTCCGCGCCCCCGCAACTCAAGACGATTATGTCGAAGAGATCGTGCGGCGCGTTCTATCAGAATTGAAGTTATAGAGAAAACCGCATCCGTAGGACGCCTACGGCGAGGCGCAAAGCACGCGAAGATAATTTAAAACTTTGCGCCCTTCGCGTCTTCGCGGTGAGCTCTTCACTTAGAAACTTTTTCAACGGAGGAAGATATGCCAGTAGATGTAGCAATGATCGCTTTAGGAATGGTGGAGACCAAAGGTTTGGTCGGCTCGATTGAAGCCGCCGATGCGATGGTCAAAGCCGCCAACGTGACTCTGATCGGGAGCGAGTACGTCGGCGGTGGATTTGTGACGGTGATGGTGCGCGGCGACGTGGGCGCGGTGAAAGCCGCCACCGACGCCGGGGCTGCCGCCGCCAAGCGTGTGGGCGAACTCGTTTCGGTTCACGTCATCCCGCGCCCGCACTCAGACGTGGAAATGATCCTGCCGCAAAACACCAAAGGCGGATTCGGCGGACGGAACATCAGCAACACTGAGAAGAAATAAATGACGAATGACTAATGACGAATGCAGAATTCATTCGTCATTTGAACTTCGTCATTCGTCATTTGCGTGCCGCGCGAAGTTTTCACCGCCGACGACATTCGTCGTCTGGCGAAGGAGCAGAACTCGAACCTGCTGGTCATCGGTCACGCCGACATCATCACTGCCGAAGCGTTAGATGTTGCTCAATCGCTTGGCGTGAAGATTCATCGTGAGGAAGCAGGGATCGCTGCCAAGATCGATTCAGGCGACGCAGTTAGGAGTGCCGCCTTGCGTGCGCTGCCCCCCCTCAAAGTGGTGCGTGGCGCGGGTGTGCAGTTGGATCGATTCAACAGCGACAACGTCAAACTCAAAGATGTGATCACCGCAAGTGATTCATCGCCGATGGCGGCGGGTTACATGACGTTGGATCGAACTGAGTTCGCGTGGACGCTGAATTACGATGAGGTAGATGTGGTGCTTGAAGGCGAGTTGGTGATCACGCGCAGCAGCGAGCAAGTGCGCGCCGGAGTCGGCGATTGCATTTTTATCCCGAAAGGATCGAGCATCACCTTTGGCACGCCAAGTCACGCGCGATTTGTGTATGTTGCCTTTCCCGCGAATTGGAGCGAGCAGAATGGATAGAGTCATTGCGAGGAGCGTCCCTTCGATAAACTCAGGGCGCAACCTGAGCGGAGCGCGAAGCGCGTAGTCGAAGGATGCGACGAAGCAATCTGTTTACTAAATCGAGATTGCTTCGCAAAATGCGCTCGCAATGACAAACACATCGTGAACCCAAACCTTCTGCCTCTCCTCACCCGCACTGACGACATCATGCACAACCGCGCCAACGGTTGGCATCGCGAATCGTTTAACGGCAAGTTGCACGTAGGCGTCGATCTCGGCACAGCGTATAGCGTGTTGATCGTGCTGGACGAAAACTATCAGCCCATCGCAGGCGTGTATCAATTCGCTCAAGTGGTGCGCGATGGCTTGGTGGTAGATTTTGTGGGCGCGGTAGATTTGCTGAAAAAGTTAAAGGTGAAGGTGGAAGAAAAGTTGGGGTTCGAGATCACGTCGGCGGCATCCGCGTTCCCACCGGGTGTTCATCCGGCAGAAGTCCGGGCAACGGCAAATGTTTTGTATGCCGCCGGACTCGATTGCTCCGGTCTCATTGACGAACCCTCCGCCGCGAACAACGTCTTGCAGATTCAAAATGGCGCGATTGTAGACGTGGGCGGCGGCACAACGGGCGTGGCGATCATCCAAGAGGGTAAAGTGATCTACACCGCCGACGAGCCGACAGGCGGCACACATTTTTCGTTAGTGATCGCGGGCGCGCATAGCATCAAATTTGAAGACGCCGAAGCGATGAAAACCGATCCAAAACAGCAAACGCGCTTGATGCCAGTGGTGCGACCCGTGATGGAAAAAGTCGGCAGCATCATTCGCCGTCACGTCGCCGATCATAAAGTTGAAACGATCTATCTCGTCGGCGGAACGTGCGCTTATCCACAGATGGATCGCGTGATCGAAGAATACACCGGAATAAAAACTGTGGTGCCGGGGAATCCGTTATTTGTGACGCCATTAGGCATAGCAATGCACAATTAAAATGACGCCTGAATCAATTCGCACCTTGTACGATTACAACTACTGGGCTTATGACCGGATGTGGGAATGTGTCAGCCAGTTAACCAACGAGCAGTTTACTGAAGAGTTGGGTTATTCGTACGGCTCAATTCGCAATCAACTGGTGCATGTCATCAGCGCCACTCCGCGTTGGCTAGCCCGTATCAAGGGCGAACCTGTACCAGCGCAGGCTCAGTTCGAGGAATATCCAACCATCGCGGCCACCCGCCACAAGTGGGATGAGGAAAAAGCAAAAACTCTGGCATACATTTATGCACTCGATCAGGCACAGCTGGATCGCATGGCACATTGGGAAATCCCTACGCGCCAAATGGTTGAGGATAATCGCCAATGGGAATTGCTGTTACATCTCGTTAATCATGGCGCCGATCATCGGATACAGATATTAGCCACACTGGAATTGCACTACAAGATTAAAACGTTTGAACAAGATTTATTATTTTATCTTTTAGAAATAACCGGAAAGCAGAGAAGGTAATTTCACTACATGGCAACCGATAAATTTGAACTCCGTTGTTACTCCTACTTAGATCGAATGCAGCCGCAGTATGCGGCTTTCGTCGGCACGATCACCCAAGGCGATTTGCCCACTGAAGGCATGGCGGCTCTTTATATTGAAATGGCGCCGGGCAACGAAGCCTTCCGCATGGTGGACATCGCCGTGAAAAGCACCGAAGCCAAACCGGGCGCGCAGCTCGTCGAGCGCGAATTTGGCATGTTCGAAGTACATTCGAGATCGCAAAGCGAAGTGCTTGAAGCCGGACGTATTGTGCTGGAGCGAATCGGTCACACCGTGAAAGACCGCGTCAAGCCGGAGATCGCCTCTATTCAAGTGATCACCAATGTGGATCCGTATCAAGCGCAATTATTGAATCGCTTTCGACGCGGCTCGATGTTAGTGCCGGGTGAGACGATGTTAGTGTTAGAGTGCGCGCCTGCCGCTTATATTAACTACGCCTGCAACGAAGCCGAGAAAGGCGCGACGATTAAAATTTTGCACGTCTCCTCGGTCGGGCGCTTCGGGCGCATGTGGCTCTCCGGCTCAGAAGCCGAGATCGTCCAAGCGCGCAACGCGGCGGTGAAGGCGATTGAAGATATTGACGGGAAGCCGATGAGAGGGTGAACTCAGTGAACAGTGGATAGTGAACAGTTATCAGTGATCATCGGATACTAATAACTGCTTACTGATAACTGCTCACTAGCAACACAATGGCACGCAAAATTTTCTACACAGAACACGACATTCAAGATATGCACAAGCGCGGCGTGACGAGCATTGACGTCAACGACGACGTGGTCATGACCGATCTGGCGCGGGAGCAGGCGATCAAACTTGGGATCAAGCTCAACAAGAGTCAAGGGGCTGCCGCCTCGGTATCCGCTCCCCCGCCCACCACGCAGACGCAAACGCTTGATTCTCAAGACGAACTTATCCGCCGCGTGAAGGCAGCCGTGATGGCGCGTCTCGGCGGCAGCGGAGTCGACTCGCGTTCGCTTGACGCGGCGATTCAAAAAGTGATTGCGGGAATGAAATAAGACGAACGACGAACTCTGCTTTCGTCATTCGTCATTTGTCATTAGTCATCCACCATGCTCTTCGCTCGCGTCCTCGGCTCTGCGGTCTGCACCTTCAAGTATCAAGACCTTGAGGGCGTTAAACTCCTCACCGTGCAACCCCTCAACAAAAAACTCGAACCTGTTGGAAAAATACAAGTCGCCGCCGATGTGGTGTATGCCGGTGTAGGCGATCTGGTCGTCATGGTACGCTCACGCGAAGCGGCATTAGCGATGCGCGATGTAACGTTTGTCCCCGTTGATTTAGCCATTATTGGAATCGTGGATGAATTAGAAGTGAAGAAGGATGGCTTCGAGTTTGAGATGAAGAAGGGGAAGACGCTTTACACGTAAGTGAGGTAAACTCTAACCGCAAGGAGCAAACCACCGATGACTACAAAAGAAGCTTTACGCAATTCACTTGAGCTGCTCACCGAAGAAGAAGCGCGTTTGATTTTGGAGTTTATCCAACTCTTGCAAAAAGGGCAAAAACGCGCTCGACCTATTAACCCCGCCTTCAAACTCCCGCCGCCCGGAAAGAAAATTTTTCGCAAAGCTCGGCCAATAAAGGCTACAGGCATTCCTGCATCTGAATTACTCAGCCAAGATCGGCGATGATTGTTTACTATCTGGATTCAAGCGCATGGCTCAAAAAATACTTCCAAGAGGACGGCACGGCTTGGATGGTAAGTTTTTTCGCTCGCGACGAAGAGAGGGAATTGGCATGCGTTACGCTCGGGATTGAAGAAATTTTCTTTGCGCGGAGCCGATGCCGTTCACTTTGCATCGGCTCTTTTGTTGCAAGCCGAGTTTAAACACGAAGACGATCAACTTGTTATCGTTGCCTCAGACGCCGATTTGAAAGAAGCATCTCGTTTGTCAGGCATCAAGTGTATCGATCCTCAAGAACAAGAATAATTCCCCAAATTACCAATTACTAATTACCAACATGATCCTCGGCAAAGTCATCGGCACCGTCGTCACCACCATCAGCCACGCCCACTTTAAGAATCGCAGATTGCTCGTGGTGCAGCCGCTCACGCTCGCCGGTCAAGGCGATGAGGGCGACTTCATCGCGCTCGATAATTCTCAAGCCGGAATCGGCGACACCGTGTTGGTCAACCGCGAAGGCAACGGCGCGCGGCAGGCACTCGGCATCCCCGATGGATGTGTCATCTCGGTCATCGTCGGCATTATTGATTCTGTTTCCATTGAACTCTAATTTCACCACAGAGATTCACAGAGCGCACAGAGATTTTTGATAAACTTTATATCTCTGTGCGCTCTGTGGTTAAACTCTCTCTATAAAAAATCTTTTGAGGTGAAAATGACGCAACCCGATTGGAAAAAGATCGCCCGCACCGTTCTCCTCTCCCGCGAGTTGGATCGACTCGAGATCGAACAACTCACACCACAAGGCAAAGTCAAATATCAATTCTCTTCCGGCGGGCACGAACTCTCGCAAGTGTTACTCGGTTACGCGCTCGATCATCCGCGCGACGCCGCCGCCGTGTATTACCGTTCACGTCCATTGCTATTGGCATCCGGCCTCACGGCAGAGGAAGCCTTAGCGAGCGGCATGGCGCGCATGGGCGGCACAACGGACGGGCGCGATGTCGGCGTCACACACAACATGCCGCGTCGAAGCGGCGCGCTCATCTTGCCCATGTCCGGCGCAGTCGGCGCGCAATACACACCCGCCGCCGGTTACGCCCAAGCGATTCAATATCGCGCGATCCACGAACCCGAATGGCGCGGCGCGATTGCCGTCGCGCTCGGCGGCGATGGCAGTGTTGCCGCCAACGGTTTTTGGGCGTCGCTCAACATCGTCACCACACTGCGCTTACCCTATCTCTTTTTTATCGAAGACAACAACTACGGCATCTCCGTTCCATCCTCATTGCAAACGCCCGAAGGCAACATCGCCGCGAATCTTGCCTCATTCAAAAATTTAAAAATCATCGAAGCCGATGGCACTGAACCCAAAGAGGCGTGGGAAGCGATTAGCAAAGCCGTGAAGTATGTGCGCGATGGCAACGGTGCGTGCTTGCTGCGTCTGCGCGTGGTGCGTTTGCTCGGTCACACGTTTATTGACACTCAGGAATACAAAACGAAAGATGAGCGCGAGCAAGAAGCCGCGCGCGATCCTGTGCCGCGACTCAAACAGTATTTGATTCGATCTAAGAAAATGACAGGGGACGAGTGGAACACGATGCGCGCCGAGATTCAAACTGAACTGAGTGACGCCGTCACTGCGGCGGAAGCGCGCGCCCATCCCGATCCAAAAGAGATCGTGCGCGGCACTTTTTTCACGGGGACGCCGCCTCGGCATGGCGGCATCCGCGCTGAGGGAGTCTTAATTCCGTTAAACGATTCCGCGCCCAAACCCGAAGGCGCGCGAATCAACTTCATCGAAGCGGTGAAGCGCGCGATGATCCACGAGATGACTATCAATCCCCGTATGCTTCTGTTTGGTGAGGACGTGGGCGTGAAGGGCGGCGTACATGGCGCGACGCAAGACATGCAAAAGAAATTTGGCGTCGAGCGAGTCTTCGACACGTCGCTCTCCGAAGAAGGCATCATGGGGCGCGCGGCGGGCATGGCGTATGCCGGTCTCATGCCCATGCCCGAGATTCAATTCCGCAAATATGCCGACCCCGCCCACGAACAGATCACCGATATTGGCACGGTGCGCTGGCGCACGGCGAATCGATTCGCCGCGCCAATGGTTGTCCGCATCCCCGTTGGCTATTCGCGCAAGACGGGCGACCCGTGGCATAGTTTAAGTGGTGAGGCGATCTTCGCGCATCTCACCGGCTGGCGCATTGCGTATCCGTCGAATGCGGAAGATGCTGTGGGGTTGATTCGATCTGCGATGCGCGGCGACGACCCGACGATCCTTTTAGAACATCGCGTTTTGCTCGATGGCGCAGACGCGCGCCGCCCCTATCCGGGTGATGATTACTGTATTCCGTTTGGCAAAGCGGCGACGATGACTCAAGGTGATGAGTTAACCGTGATCACGTGGGGCGAGATGGTGCATCGCGCGGCAGAGGCGGCATCCCCGTTTGAGGGGCGCGTGAACATTCTCGATCTTCGCACGATCA
>Ga0172369_10003703_pt1 | contig 19884 bp, 20 predicted proteins | sample LakKiv25m_FD_114539 | JGI IMG/M metagenome (GOLD analysis project Ga0172369, IMG submission 114539) | Freshwater microbial communities from Kabuno Bay, South-Kivu, Congo - kab_022012_11.25m | ecosystem: Environmental > Aquatic > Freshwater > Lake | place: Democratic Republic of the Congo...
AAATTGAAGTTCTGTCCGGCTTGGAGGAAGGACAAGAAGTGCTGGAAAGAGAAGTAAAAGAAATCATTTAGATGCTGTCGAAAAGTGCAAACCGGCATTTTAAAGGATGTTGGCTCAACCGGAGGAAAGCCGGCTAGAAATAGTTTCCAACTCGGTTTGCTTAGGGCAAATGTATGAATCGCTACAGCCTACAGTCTAAATCCCTGCAGCCTAATTTAAGTTCGTTTAGGACAGATGTATGAATCGCCTGCTCGACACTCTTCGCGAAGTATTTCATTATATGCGACAATACAAGTCGCGCACTTTTATGACCATGTTCGGCATCATTTGGGGCACAATGACCGTCATTCTCCTGTTGGCGTTCAGCGTCGGGGTAAAACGCTCCATGAGCAAAAACATGCACGGCATGGGAGAAAGCATTGTGATTCTGTGGCCGGGCCGCACCAGCATGCCATTCGAGGGTTATGGGCGAGATCGCAGTGTTCGTTTTCGTGAAGAGGATGCAGAGTTGATCCGAAACCAAATCAGCCAAATCAAGGAAATCAGTCCGGAATACCAGCGCTGGGGCACCACCATTCACCTGGGCGACAAAATCAACAAACCTTCCATCAGCGGGATCATACCTGAGTATGGGGAAATGCGTAATATTTGGCCGCAAGAGGGCGGGCGATGGATCAACGACCTGGACGTGCAGCTTCGCCGGCGAGTCGTTTTTTTGGGTAATGACCTCAAGGACTTTTTATTCGGTGCGGAGGAAAGCGGCGTCGGCAAATACGTCTACATCGGCGACAACGCCTTTTTGGTGATCGGCGTGCTAAAGAAAAAGACGCAAAATTCTTCCTACACCTCCAGAGATAAAGACCGAGCTTTTATCCCCGCTTCCACCTTTGCTTCCGTGTTTGGGAATCCATACATCAATAATATGGTGTTTCGCATCAAAGACCCGCGTCTGTCCAAGGCGGTGCAAGAGGATATCTATAAGGTGTTAGGCAAGAAATTCAAATTCGATCCCAAAGACAAAGAGACGCTCTGGATGTGGGACACGACGGAGATGGACAAGTTTGTATTCTATTTCTCGCTGGGATTCACCATTTTCATGGGCATCATCGGGGTCATTACCTTGGTTGTCGGCGGCATTGGGCTGGCGAATATTATGTACGTAGTGGTGCAGGAGCGAACCCGTGAGACCGGCATCAAGCGGGCCATCGGCGCCAAGCGCAAACAAATCATGATGCAATTCATCGTGGAATCGTTCATCATCCTCGGCATCAGTGCGTTGTTAGGTTTTCTACTTGCAGTGGTTCTCATCAAGGGAATTTCCCTTTTGCCAATCGAGGAATATGTCGGTCATCCGGTGCTTTCGTTTCCGGTGGCCATTGTGTCCATGCTGGTTCTAAGCGTCATCGGTTTTCTCGCCGGCTATTTTCCGGCCCGACGGGCCTCCAGACTACAAGTGGTCGATTGTCTGCGCTTCTAACGCGGCTTCGGTCGATTGCCCGGAATCATTTAGTTTCCATTGATTAGCTATAAAAGAAGCGTTCCGGAGGCTCGTTATTGCGTGCGGTCGGATAAAGATTTCGCAGCTAATCATCGAAATAGAACTTCCTACGACAAAGCCTCCGGAACGCTGGCCACCAGACTCCTACAACACTACGAATTTAAGGAAATCTGTCCATGCATGTGCTCATGCTCATTAGAGAATTTTTAGAAGATATCAAAAAGCAAAAGACGCGCGCCTTTTTGACCACCATTGCGATCACCTGGGGAACGCTGGCTATCATTCTCCTGACCTCATTTGGCTCCGGATTGAGCTTTCGCATGCGAGAGAGTCTGCTCAACGCTGGCGATCTCATCATTCGCATTTATAGCGGCCAGACGACGAAAAAATGGCAAGGTTTGCCGGTCGGTCGCCGTATCCTTATGACCAAAGAGGACGCGAAAATTTTAAAGGACAGCATTCCACTGGTCGAGGCAGTCAACCCTTGCTATAACCGAGGCGTTCGTTTGCGCAACGGCGATAAAATCCAATCAACGCATATGGAAGGCGTCCAGCCCGAGTTTGAATTCATGCGACGCATGTTCCCGGCGGCCGGTGGACGGTTTTTGGACGGCAAAGATTTGGCCGAAAGGCGCAGGGTGGTTTTTCTCGGTTCCGTCATCGCCAAAGAGCTTTTCGGCGAAGAAGACCCCATCGGCAAGACCGTAATGCTCGACGGCCTGCCCTTTACCATCGTCGGCCTCATGCCGAAGAAAATGCAAACCTCCATGAACAACGGCCCGGATGACTGGCGCGCCATCATCCCCTTTACAACTTTTGAAAGCATCTATGGGGATCGATATTTGGACGAGCTGCTGGTCAAACCAGCCCGGCCCGAGGATTGTGAATTCGTCACCAAAGAAATCAAACGGATCTTGGGCAGAAAATACAGATTTGATCCTACCGATGAGCGCGCAATCCACATCTGGGATATGGTCGAGCAGGAAAGAATTCAGCGCAAAATCTTCATCGGCCTCAACATTTTTCTCGGCGTCATCGGCGCCATGACCCTCATCATCGCCGGCGTGGGCGTGGCCAATATCATGTACGTCGTCGCCAAAGAACGGACGCTGGAGATCGGTATCAAACGAGCAGTGGGCGCAAAACGAAGGCACATCATTTCACAGTTCATTTTCGAGTCTTTATTGATCGCCTTCATTGGCGGCACCGTGGGCATTCTGCTGGCGATGGGAATCATCAAGTTGATTTGGACGATCCCGGCCGAGCAAGGAGCGATGCAATTCTTAGGTCGACCGCTGATGAAAAGCTGGGTGGTGGCGCTTTCGGTGGGTGTGCTCTCCCTTATCGGATTATTGGCCGGCTTGTTTCCGGCGCGCAAGGCTGCTCACGTGGATCCGGTAGAAGCTTTGCGATACGAATAATATGAATGGTCAGTCGAGAGGCAGCGCTCCCACGAAATGGAGGATGCCGGCATAAATATTTACTGTTAGCCTTTTGAAGAAAAAATTCAACGCAGAGAGACGCTGAGGACGCGGAGAACTAGCAGTAAACGACCTCCAAGACTCCAAACCTGACGATCAATAAAGATCTTCCTCTGCGATCCTCAGCGGCCTCCGTGCCTCGGCGTTAGAAAAAAGCGACAGATTCCACTACAGTTTTGATTTCGTGGCAGTGCCCTTCCAATATTTCCTTAAATCTGATCTACAGTCATTCATGCGGTTAGCATTCTTCTTTGAGAAGGAGCTCGCCGCGTTTTGTCAAGCCCGTTAAAATCTTTCCAGTATTAGCCGGTCTCCTTTTTCGCAAGCTCGCCTACACCTCCCTCACCTGCCAGATTTTAAGCACTTCTTTCTTTAATTTTGCAGTCTTTTAGCGGCACTCGTTAGGGGGTATTTTGCTTGACAATAGTGCGATATTTTAATATATTGACGCCGCTTTTAATAACGCAGGCTAACACAGATTTGGTTTCATGGCAAAGGACAAGCTGAGAGTGTTGGGCATGATTTTTCATGCCTACCACGGATTACTGCACCAGGAAAGGGAGAACGGCCAGCGCTTCGAGGTGGACGTGGAGATGATCTTTGACGCTTCCAATGCTGCCGTTTCCGATCGCATCAAAGATACCATTGACGTGCGCCAGGTCTATTCCGACGTGCAAAACGTGGTCGTCAACAGCCGCTTCTATTTGATTGAAACCATCAGTCAGCAAATTGCAGATCTCGTTTTGGCCAAGTTCCCTGTCGAAGAAGTGACGGTCAAAGTGCGCAAACCGTTTGCGCCTTTAGGCGGTTTGGCAAATGGGACAGAGATAGAAATCACTCGTACGCGTGCGATGTAGGTTTTTTTATGGCGCGTGCATTCATCGGCCTCGGCTCCAATTTGGGGGATCGGTTTTTGAGTCTATGCCGGGCCACCCATCTCATCGCGCGATTTCCACAGAGCAGCCTAAAAAATGTATCCGGCGTTTACCAGACAGAGCCTGTCGGCAAAATCGACCAGCCGGATTTCCTCAATGCAGTCATCGAAATCGACAGCCATTACCCGGCAACGCAGCTTTTGGCCTCACTGCTTGATGTGGAAACGCAATTGGGGAGAACACGCGACGTAAAATGGGGACCCAGAATCATTGATCTTGACATTCTGTCCATCGAAGCGGTCACGCACAATACCGCAGATCTTAAAGTGCCGCACTCCGAATTGGCAAACAGGCGATTTGTTTTGGTGCCGTTCGCCGAAATCGCCGCGGATTATTTTGTTTTAGGATTTGAAAGGACCGTGCAGCAGCTTTTAGAAGCATGTTCTGACCATAGCCAAGTCGTGTTGTATTTTACCTCCGGAGAGATAAAAAAGAAGCTTGAAGAGGTTGCATCGTGGGAACCCCACAGTACATCTGCATAGAAGGGGTCATTGGCGTCGGCAAAACCAGCTTAACTCGCCAATTGGGTGAGCGTCTTGACGCACGGGTGGTTTACGAAAAGCCGGAAGAAAATCCCTTTCTGGAAGACTTTTACGAGAACCCCCAGCGCTATGCCTTCCAAACCCAGTTGTTCTTTCTGTTGAGTCGCTACCGGCAACAATTGGAGAGCTTTCAGCCGGACTTGTTTCATTCGGTCATGGTTTCCGATTATCTGTTCGCAAAAGACCGGATTTTCGCTCACCTCAACCTCGAAGACCGCGAGCTGTTTTTGTACGACCGCATCGCCTCCTTGCTTGAACAAGAAATTCCCAAACCCGATCTGGTCGTGTATTTACAGTCCACGCCCGAGCGACTGATGGCGAACGTCAAAAAGCGGGGCAGGTCGTACGAAAGAGCCATTTCCGAAGATTATATTCGCTCGCTCAACGAGGCGTATAACAAGTTCTTCTTTCATTACAGCGAGACGCCGCTCCTCGTAGTCAACAGCACGCTCATCGATTTTGTCAATGTCAAACAAGACTTTGAGGAATTGGTGCATCAGATTTTCAGGCCGCACTCTGGAATCGAGTACTATTCGCCGGGCCGCTAAGCGTGCCGCGCAGGCCAGAAGTCATTCTTTTCTGTCGAAAAAATCCTCAGCAGTCTACACGATCGTTTTCAGGCAGAGACTGATCGCAAAGTCGATTCAAATCACCGCCACACCAACAAGAGGGCCACGTCCCTCTTGTCCAGTTTTTAGGACCAAGGATTTCGTATGTTGACGCTGTTCCGCATTATAATCATCGGACTGTTGATCTATTGGGTAGCCAAACTGCTCATCAGTTTTCTGAGTGCCGGCAAGCCACCCATAGAAGTGGGCGGCAAATCTCAGAAAAAGCCGCTCGACCTGTCCGGCAAAGACATCGAAGACGTGGAGTTCAAAGAGACCAAAGAGTAGGCTGTTGACTGCATGAAGCTTTACCTCCGCGTTTTGAAATATCTCAAGCCGTATTGGTTAAGCCTGACCGGCTCGGTTATCTGCATCATCCTCTTCACCGTTTTTAACAGCGCCTTTCTGGTCGCAGTCATGCCGTTTCTGAAAACCATTTTTCAGCCGGCAGCCGCGCAACAGGTGCTTAGCGAACCTGCCATAAAATCCGCTCCGAACGACTTGAGCAAACCTGCCATCCCATCCGTCCTTGCGGATAAGGAACAGATTTTCAAGGAAAAAATCTACCGCTTCTTCCTCGGAGATAATCCGCAGACCGCATTGGAACGCATCTGCATTCTCATCATCCTGCTGTTCTTTTTCAAAAGCCTGTTCGACTATCTGCAGGCTTATCTAATGGCACACGTGGAGCAAAGCATCGTCCGCGATTTACGCGATGATTTGTACAAGCACATCAATACGCTCTCTCTCAATTATTTCCATCGCACCCGCACCGGGCAGATCATTTCCCGGATTACCAACGATGTCAATCTCATCAACGGCGGCGTTTCCGCCAGCTTTGTCACGCTCATCAAAAATCCGCTGATGATCATTGCTTCTTTGGGCATTGCCTTGTATCTGAGCTGGCAGTTGACTTTGGTGGCAATGGTCGTGGCGCCGTTCAGCATGGCGATCATTGGCTGGATCGGCCTCAAGCTTCGTAAGCAAAGCGCCATTTCGCAAGAAAAAATGGCGGACGTCACCTCGGTTCTGCAGGAAACCGTCTCCGGCGTTCGAGTTGTCAAAGCTTTTGCCATGGAAAAATTCGAGATCAAAAAATTCATGGCAGAAACGCAAAAGTATTACCAGGCGCTTTTGCGCATCACCCGCACCCGAAATTTAGCTTCGCCGCTTACGGAGTTTTTGGGAGCCAGCGTCGGAGTAGGCATTCTTTGGTTCGGCGGCCAACAGGTGCTGCAAGGCCAGTTGTTGGCCCCGGAAGAGTTCATCGGCTTTTTGGCTATCGTCTTTTCCATCATGCAGCCGGTGAAGGAGCTGTCCAGCGTCAACAATCGCATTCAGGAAGCGCTGGCGGCCGGCGAGCGAATTTTCAAAGTTTTGGACCTAAGGCCGGCCATCCAAAATTCCGCAAATGCCAGACCCATTCAAGACTTTACCAGCAGTCTGGAATTTCGCAGCGTCGGTTTTAGCTACAACGGCAGCGACGCAGTCCTCGATGACGTTTCTGTTTGTATCAGCAAAGGAGAAATTTTGGCCATCGTTGGCCCCAGCGGCGCCGGCAAGTCCACCTTTGTCGATCTCATTCCACGTTTTTACGATCCGCAGCAAGGTGCCGTTTTGTTGGACGGCGTCGATATCCGTGAAGTCGATCTATCGAACCTCCGGCAATTGATGGGGATCGTGACGCAGGAAACGATTTTATTCAACGAATCCGTACGCAACAACATCGCCTATGGATTGGAAGACAAATCCATTGATGAAGTGATGGCCGCTGCTATGGTCGCCAATGCTCATGATTTTATCCTGCAATTGCCGCACGGTTACGACACCAATATCGGCGAGCGTGGCGTCACCTTGTCCGGCGGCCAGCGGCAACGATTGGCCATTGCCCGCGCTGTGCTCAAGAATCCCCCAATCCTTATCCTGGACGAAGCCACCTCTGCGTTGGACACGGAATCCGAGCTCTTGGTGCAACAAGCGATCGAGCGATTGATGCAGAATCGTACCTCATTCGTCATCGCTCACCGGCTGTCTACAATATTGCATGCGGATCGAATCATCGTGTTGGATCAGGGCAGGATCGTCCAGCAAGGCACACACAACGAATTGGTCAATCAGTCGGGCTTGTATCAAAAGCTTTACAACATGCAATTTCGGCTGTGAAATGTCCATTTCTTCGACCCCAAAGTGTGCGACAACGCACGACATCTATTTTGTAGAAAAGTTAGATTCTCACCGTTGCCGTGGTGTGATCAGCAACATGCGCTTGGAGCCGCGACCTATTCCGCTTGCTTCCAAACTTTAGTTTTAGCATTGTGGCAAAAAATCTGAAGGCTGACCGTCTTGCTCGAGCAGGCAAATAATACAGACGCAATTTTAGCACGAATATCAATTATCTCCATTTTCATTTTCGTCGCGGCATTGCCATTCACCATCGCTCTGACCCAGATCGCCTTGGGTGTGGCTTTGTTAAGCTGGTCGGCCCGTGTTCTTATCACCAAACAGATACGCCTCAAAAGACTTGGCCTGGAGTGGGCTTTCCTTGCCTATGCTGCCGCGGAAGTTTTGTCGCTCGTCTTTTCCACGAACGTCCCGCAATCCATCATTTATTTGAAGCGATTGTTGTTGATTCCAATTGTTTACCTCATCGCCCTCAATGTCGACAGCAAAAGCCGGTTTCGGCAATTGCTCTTGGTATTCATGGCTTCGGTCACCATCTATTCAGTGTGGGGGATCATCTCATACTTTGTCGATCCTACGGTGCGAGTTCGGCATATTCATAACTCAATGACGGTGGGCGGAATCACGATGATCGCAGCGCTGCCTGGCTTTGCGGCCGCGGCAACCATGAATGAAAAAAAGTGGCGATGGCTCGGGTTGTCGTCGGGGATGATCAATCTCGTCTGCCTAATACTCACTTCTACGCGAGGATCATGGCTTGGCTTTCTGGCCGGCATTCTGCTCATTCTTTATTTGACCAACAAAAAGGCTCTGCTGGCCGTCCCGGTGTTGATGGCGGCTTTCTACTTTCTCCAGCCGACCTCCTTTGTGCATCGGGTGCGCCATTTCTTTGACCCCACTTGGGGAACCAATGCGAAGCGACTCCTGTGGTGGAGCGTGGGTATGAAGGTATTCAAAGACCATCCGCTTGTCGGCATTGGCGACGTTGGAACGGCAGACATATATAGGCAGTATTCTCCTCCCGACGTTCAGGAGCTGATTGGGCATTTTCATAGCAACTATGTTCACATCGCAGTGACCTTGGGTGGCATAGGCTTGCTGGCTTTTTTATTTATGCTGATGAAGATTACCCAGGCTTTGTACAAGGCATACGTCCGAAGCGTGCAAATTGACGATTTGCTGAGGACTTGGACGCTTGCTTCATTGGCCGCTTTTCTTGCTTTCAATTTGAACGGCTTTTTCGAGTGGAATTTTGGCGACGCTGAAGTTATCACGATCGTTTGGTTCGTTACGGGGCTTGCTCTGGCGGCAAACACTCTGTCAGCCAAAGCCAACACAATATGAACTCGATCTGCCATAATAGCCTTCAATGTTGCGGTTTGGTGGCTTTGAGCTAACCATACTTCAAATTCGCAGCACGTCACACGACTAAACTACGCAACAGACTATGAAACCAAACGCAGAAACAATAAAAAGAGAAACCGACAAGTTAGACGGTTATCGGCAAGAGCTTGAGCAGTACCGGCGCGAGCACCAGAACCTGATGCTGTTGCTCAACGTGACGCGCAACATCTCGCGCGAATTAAAGCTCGACCGGCTGCTTATGCTCATCATGGATGAGGTCATCAAAGTTCTAAATTGCGATCGGTGTACGGTTTTCGTATTGGATCGGGACAAGCACGAGCTTTGGTCAAAGGTAGCGCACGGGGAGAAGGAGATTCGTTTTCCCAGCCATCTCGGCATTGCCGGGCACGTGGCCACCACCGGCGAGGTGCTGAACATCCCCGATGCTTATTCCGACGAGCGGTTCAATTCCGAGATTGATCGAAAGACCGGCTATCACACTCGCAACATCCTGACCGCGCCCATGAAGAACAGCCTGGGGGAGATCATCGGCGTCTTTCAGGCCCTTAACAAAGCCGGCGGCCCGTTTACCGTCGATGACGAACAATTGCTGGACGCCATTTCTGTCATTTCCGCCAGCCAAGTGGAAAACGCCCAGCTCTACGACGAGCAGAAAAAAACCTTTGACAGCTTTGTCGAAACCCTCGCCAGCACCATTGATGCCCGCGACCCAATGACCGCCGGGCATTCCAAGCGCATTGCCATGTACGCCGATGAAGTGGCTCAGGTAGAAAACCTCACGCAACAGGAGCGGGAAGTGCTGCGCACTGCAGCACTCTTGCATGATTACGGCAAAATCGCGGTACGTGAAGCAGTTTTGACAAAGGACGGCAAACTGACTGACGAGGAATTCAAGCACATTCAAAGCCATCCTGGATTCACCAAAAGCATTTTAGAAAAAATCAACTTCTCCCGCGAATTAGCCGACGTTCCGCTGGTAGCGGCCTCCCATCATGAGAAATTGGATGGCACGGGCTATCCCAGCGGCTTGGCAAACGGGCAAATCCCCAAGCTGGGAAAAATTCTGGCGGTGGTCGACGTGTTCGATGCGCTCACCTCCAAGCGCCATTACCGCGATCGTATGGAATTCCAGAAAGTCATACAGATTCTTGACAAGGAAGCCGGCACTCACTTTGACGAAGCATTCGTACTGGCTTTCAAAAAGATCAAGCTGGATCGACTGTTGCTGGTCCTGGAAGAAGAGCACAACGGCCGGGTGGCAAGGGCCGATTTGGAATTCTTGTCGCAGTTTGATACTTTCGACTTGCTCGCCACCATTCAAGCGGAACAACCGGATTCTAAACAACTCCGGGTTCGTCGGACGTTTGTTCGCTACTATTCACGAGATTACATTAAAGGGCAAGAAAATGAAAAAAGCGATCTCCACGGACAAAGCGCCCAAGGCCATGGGGCCATATAGTCAGGGCATTGTCGCTGATTGTGGCAAACTGGTATTCACCGCCGGACAAACGGGAGTCGAGCCGAAAACCGGGGATTTTGTCCCCGGCGGCATACAAGAACAAACCCGTCAGGCTTTTCAAAATATCAAAGCGGTTTTGGAAGCAGCAGGAGCCGGCCTCCATGATGTGGTCAAAACCACCGTCTTCTTGAAGGACATGAATGACTTTGCGGCTATGAACGAAGTCTATGCAACGTTTTTTAGCGTAGTTCCACCAGCCCGCTCCACTGTGCAAGCCGCGCGCCTGCCCAAAGATGCGCTAGTGGAAATCGAAACCATAGCGTTGGTCGCCAATACGTAGAATGGCGAAACACATCGCTCATAGCACTCAGCTTTTCCTTCTCTTTCTTTGCCTGAAAGCTGCTGTTACCTTTTCGCAGACAATTCCAGATTCTTTGCATTCAGTTGCAAGTCCCAGGGACAGCGTTGCGGCCAAGTCGGATTCCGCCAAGACAAAAACCAAGTCGCCAAGAGGAGCTATGTTGCGCTCACTCTTCATTCCTGGCGGCGGTCAATTCTACAACGGCAAATGGTTCAAGGGCGTTTTGATTGCGGGAACCGAGGTGGGCCTGATCGCTAATGCCATTATTCAGAACCAGTGGGCCGTGCAATCCAAAACGCTTGTTGAGAAAGAATTCTACCAAAACAATCGCGGCCTCTCCCTTTGGTGGCTTGGGGCAGTGGTCCTTTACAGCATAGGCGATGCTTATGTGGACGCCCAACTCTACAAATTCGATGAATCAGAAGACTTGTCCTTTAGGCTGACTCTCCCTCCCAATTGGTCGCAGGAAGGGTCATTTCCGATATGTGCATTGTCCTTGCAGTTTCGCTGGTAAAGCATCCGGGAGAGCGCGTCATCAATACTTGGGTGAACATTTAATGGGGCGACAAGGGGCACGTCAACAAATTGAAAAAGAGGGAATTGTCTTCCGCCTAAATTCCTTGCGAGTTTCTTGTCCTACTTCCTTTGCATCATTGCAATATTAATGTTTTTTCTTTATATTAGCCCGACGAAAAATTCACATTGATAGGAAAAAGCTGTGACACGTCAACAGGCTTATGAGCTGACCAAACCGCGCTTTACCAACAAGAACCTTTTCAAGCACGTGCTGGCTGTGGAAGCCGTCATGCGCGAGCTGGCTGGGCATTTCAACGAACCGGTAGAGACATGGGGACTGGTCGGTCTCTTGCACGATTTCGACTATGAGGAAACCGTCCACACGCCTGAGCGCCACACGCTGCTCACCGAAGAGCTTCTGAAAGACTACCATCTTCCGGCAGAAGTGATGAACGCGATCAAGTGCCATAACAACAAGGCGCCAAGAGAAAGTCTCATGGACAAGGCGATCTATGCGGCGGATCCGGTGACCGGACTGATCGTGGCGGCGGTGCTCATGCACCCAGAGAAAAAGCTGAAGGCCATGGAAGCAGAATTTGTGCTGCGTCGTTTCAAGGAAAAAAGCTTCGCCAAGGGCGCCAATCGCGAACAGATTATGACCTGCTCAGATTTGAGCCTGAGTCTGGAACAGTTCATAGAAATTGCACTGAAGGGCATGCAGGGCATCAGCGATGAATTGGGATTTTAAAAATTCCTTATTGACCTCAATTCTGGTGGCCGGATTGTTAGCCGGCGCCTTTTTTAGCGAAGCATATTGCCAGAGCACGCGAGATAGCACCCAAATCCAAGGACCCAAGCCGACTGCAGCAGACTCTTGGTTTGCCAAGGACAAAGCAGATCACTTTGTTATGAGTGCCTTTCTTACCGGCCTTGGGTACTACGCGGCCAACAAGGAACTCAACAAAAGTGATCCCGCCGCCAAAAACCTTGCCGTTGGATTTTCTCTGTCGTTGGGTATTTTGAAAGAGGCGTACGACAAAAAAAGCCGCAAAGGTACGGCAAGCTGGAAGGACCTTGTTGCCGATGTTCTGGGCGTGGGATTAGGGTATTTGATCATCAGTGCGAATAGTAAATAGTCGGCGATTTCGGATTGCCTGTTTTTTTGAATGACTCTTGAAAGTCGACCTACAGCATGATTTTCAACAGGCAAGTTCCTACTGCCTTCAGCCTACAGTCTAAAAACCCTTATACAAGTTACAGCTTGATAATATGGTAAGAAAATTTATAGACAAGCCGGAATCCAACTGCGGGGTCGTTGGCGTCTTCGGCACAGCGGAAGCCGCCAGGTTTTCCTACCTGGCGTTATATGCGCTGCAGCATCGCGGCCAGGAGAGCGCCGGAATTGTGAGCAGCGATGGTGTCCACGTCCATCGTCACGTCGGCCAAGGCTTGGTGGCGGACATTTTTTCCGACCAGTCGACTTTTACCTATTTGGGCGGTCATATAGCCATCGGTCACAATCGCTATTCCACCACCGGCTCCACGCGGCTCGTCAATGCGCAGCCGCTATTGGTGAACAGCAAAGACGGCCCGTTTGCCATCAGTCACAACGGCAATTTTACCAATTCCGGTTTGCTGCGGAGCCAGTTGGAGGAGGAAGGTTCCTTATTTCAGACCACCACCGACACCGAAGTGGTGCCGCATCTGGTCGCCCGTTCCCGGCAAAAACCCATGGCGGACAAGATTCTCGATGCCTTGCGCCGGATTCGCGGCGCCTATTCATTGGTTATGCTGACCAGAGACCGCATCTTCGCCGCCCGCGACCCGCATGGAATCCGACCTTTATGCCTGGGCGAAAAGGACGGCGCCTATTTTGTAGTCTCGGAAACTTGCGCCCTCGACCTCATCCGCGCTCAGGAAATCAGGGATGTGCGTCCGGGCGAATTGGTGGAAATCAGCGAGCACGGGATTCAGTCCTACACTATTGCCGAGGCTGCGCCAAGACATTCCTGCATCTTTGAATTCATTTATTTCGCCAGGCCCGATAGCCGGATTTTCAATGAGAACGTCGATAAGGTTCGCCGCAAGCTCGGAAAAATTTTGGCCTTGGAAAACGGGGCTGAGGCGGACATAGTCATCGCTGTTCCTGATTCGAGCAATACCGCCGCCATTGGCTATTCACGCCGCACCAACATAAAATTCGAGCTGGGCCTCATCCGCAACCATTATGTGGGTCGCACGTTTATTCATCCGCAGCAAAATATGCGGGATTTTAGCGTGCGCGTCAAATTCAATCCCGTGCGCGGCGTGCTGAAAGATCGCCGCGTGGTTCTGGTGGAGGACTCGATCGTTCGCGGCACCACCTTGCGACAATTGGTGAGTTTGGTGCGGCAAGCCGGAGCCAAGGAGGTGCACGTGCGGGTCAGCTCGCCCCCAATCATCTCGCCGTGCTATTACGGAATGGATTTCCCCAGTAAAGAAGAGCTGATCGCCTAGCAAAAGAGCGTGGAGGAAATTCGTGAATACTTGGGATGTGATAGTCTTGCCTACCTTTCTATGGAAGGCCTCATGAACGCCGTCTCGCAAGAAGAAGGCGGGTTTTGCACGGCCTGTTTCTCGGCTCACTACCCCGTACTCATTGAAGAAAGCATTGGCAAATTTCAACATGAGGATGCAGCATCCGATGCTGCATTGGATAATGACAGCAACGCCTAACCATGAGGGGCGCGTATGCCACCTGGCAACGATGGCACGAAGATCGACTGGGTAAAAAAGCTGGACTATTTTTTTGTGTTACGACCGACCCTATTTTTCCCGGTTTGGACTATATCTTTATCCGGCTATTGGGCGCAGCAGCGATTTGCCGGTGACCCGTTGGTTTTCGCACCAATGATCGAGCTTGGCGCATTCGATCTTACCTACATGTTCATTATCGGCCTTTTCACCATGATTATGGGTGGAGTCTTTCTTCTCAACCAATTGGCCGACGTGGAAACCGATCGATTGAATAACAAGCTGTATTTGGTTGCTAATGGCGATGTCAGCAAATCACAGGCGCTCATTGAGACAAGCTTGCTATTTATCGTTCCTCTGTTGCCCTTAATCAAAGACAGACCAGATTTGGTCATTATTATGGTCTTTGCCTTGCTGGTTACCGGATGGTTTTATAGCTGCCGGCCGCTCGTTCTCAAAGACCGCCCCATAAGCGGCGCATTGGCTAATTTGCTGGGCGGCATCATCATCTTCGCTCTGGGCTGGAAAATCAAAGGGTTTATGAGCTTGGATGTTGTCAAGTACGCAACGCCTTATGTGCTCGGCGTTTTGGCGGTGTACTTTTTTACCACCATTCCGGATTTGAAAGGCGACCTTGCTTCCGGAAAAATGACCGTTGCGGCTAAATTCGGCCCGCGTCCGGCGATGTGGGCAGGATTGGTGGCCGATGTTTTAGCTATCGGCTTTGCCGTCTGGACCCGCGATTGGGTCGTGCTTTTGCCCACGCTGGCCGTGCTGCCGTTTTTCATCCATGCCGTGCACAAGAACTCTGTGACCGAAGTTTTGCGCACCAACAAATTTGCCACCCTCTTTTTATCGCTCATTGTCTGCCTCCGATTTCCGATTTATTTGGTTCTGATCACTATGCTTTTCTTTTTCTCAAAGTGGTATTATAAAAAAAGGTTCAATATTGTGTATCCGAGCTTTCGGACTTGAGTATTTTATCTATTTCTTGGTCTTAACTACTTATTTGTTTTTAAAAGATGGAAACCATCCATAAAATAATTACAGGTGATTCTAGATGGATGAAAGAAGTCACTGATGAGTCCGTCCATCTAATTGTCACTTCTCCGCCTTATTGGCAGCTAAAAGACTATGGGAATGAAAACCAAATTGGTTTTAACGATTCGTATGAAGAATATGTCAATAATTTAAATCTAGTCTGGAACGAATGCCATCGAGTATTACATCAGGGGTGTCGCCTTTGTGTAAATATCGGTGATCAATTTGCCCGGTCAGTGTATTATGGTCGTTATAAGATTATCCCGATTCGCACGGAAATTATCAAGTTCTGTGAAAGTGTCGGTTTTGATTATATGGGCGCGATCATCTGGCAAAAGGTTACGACCTGCAATACAACGGGTGGCGCCACGGTGATGGGTTCCTTTCCCTATCCAAGAAATGGGATCATAAAAATAGATTATGAATTCATCCTAATTTTCAAAAAATATGGCACTGCCCCCAAGGTTCCAAATGAGGTCAAAGAACAATCGAAATTAACGCAGGAAGAATGGAACCAATTTTTTACCGGCCATTGGAATTTTTCTGGCGAAAGACAAGATAAGCATCTGGCTATGTTTCCCGAAGAATTGCCGAGGCGTCTTATTAAGATGTTCAGCTTTGTTGGCGATACGGTACTTGATCCGTTCCTTGGCAGCGGCACTACTTCTCTTGCTGCTAAAAGTCTCGACAGAAATTCAATAGGCTATGAAATAAGCGAAGCTTATTTATCCGTCATAAAGGAAAAACTGGGGCTAAAGCAATATTCTATTTTTCAAAATGTAGTTTTTGAGCTTAAAAAGCAAGAGGTGCCAAAGGTAGACTTTAAAGAGGAGATCAAAAAGCTGCCTTATACTTTCAAAGATCCAGTAAGATTTGACAAGAAGATAGATCCCCGCAAATTGCGATTTGGATCAAAAATTGATAATTCTAACTCCGAAAGGGAAACATATTATATTGTAAAGACCATTGAATCTCCAGAATTGTTGGTCTTAGATAATGGCCTAAAAATCAAGTTACTTGGGATTCAGGAAATTCCTAGTAAAAATGGAAAAGCAATCAAATTTTTAAAAGACAAAATTCAAGGACAGAAAGTTTTTCTACGATTTGATAACATAAAATATGATGAGGAAGGCAACTTGTTAAGCTATCTCTACCTTTGGAATAAGACTTTTTTAAATGCGCATTTGATAAAGAATAGTCTGGTTGATGTTGATAGCAAATTTGATTTTAAATACAAAGAAAAGTTTCTGCGATTAAAAGAAATGGAAGGAAAAAATGATTGAATCAAATTGGATCTGTGAAAGGTGTTCAAAGGAATATGATTTGCAAAAGGGAGAAGGATGGATTAGGCTTGTCGAAGAAGACTACTCTAATGAGGAGAGCAAAATAACTCCCTTGATTCCTTATGAAACTGTCTGTTACGAATGTGCAGACGAACTTTATGAAATTGCAAAAAATTGTGACAAAAATTGCTTTGCTTGCCAAGCTACTATTGTCTGGGGGCTTTCTGTAAAAGATTGCCTAAAATTTCAATTAGCATTTGATTTAATAGAATTGCCTCCCCCGCCACCCCCTCAGAATAGCATTGAAGCGGCAAGAAGAATGTTTAACATATTTTAAAAGTTTTAACAACTCAGGTCGCGATAAAATGGCAAAAGAATGGATATTGAATCAAGCGATGAATCGCTGGGGGCTAAACAAGAAAAACTCAGTTGGACCGGTTTCTGAATTAATCAGGAAATGTGCCCCCAAGAAAGTGGAAGATTGGAAAGATTATTATTACAAAGAAGTACATCCTGAAGAGTATCTGGAGAAATTGGGCAAAAAGCTTTATGTAAAGATAACAGAAATTATCCAATATGAAGTTGCGGAGGTAACAGAACAGGACTGCGTAGACTATCTTAAAGAGGTTGTGATAAAAAGAACTTTTGATGGTTATCAAACTGAAATTCAGACTATTTACGGTCAATTGCAAGATGCCCTTGGGATTCAAATAAAACCAGCCCCTGATGAGTGGGTAGACTCTACAATGTCGATTTTTTTATAGAGGTGAATGATAACTATATTGGACTACAAATAAAACCGACCTCTTTTGAGCATACTTTTGAAGAATATAAATGGAAAGAAATGCAGGAAGTGACCCACATAAAATTTCAACAGAAATTTAGTGGGAAAGTTTTTATTATTTTCTCGGCGAAAGAAGGTAACGAGAAAAAGATCGTAAACACCGAGGTGATAAAGGAAATTAAAAAGGAGATAATAAGGCTTGGGGGAATTTGAAGACATTTCATATCACAGCCCCCAAAAAGTTGCTTTCTACAGGAAATTAACAAAAACACAAACTAATTAGCGCCTGATACTTTCTGTGTCCAGTAATGGATTGATTCCCTCTAACAACGAAAGATCAGAACAGTGGGCTGACTCTTTCTAATTGTGTTTAAAAAAAGGATGCTTTTAAGAACCCCCTAAATATTGACAATATGGAAAAGATTCTTTTCAACAGAAACCGTTGCGATTTTTGCGGCACCTGCGTGGCCGTCTGTCCGCACGATGCCATCGAGCTTTCTGAAGCGGATTTGCAGATCGTTTCCGAAAAATGCACGGCCTGCATGAACTGCGTTTACATTTGTCCGATCCGTGCATTGGAGGCCGCTGATGAAAGATAAGTACGACGTCATCGTTGTCGGCGCCGGGCCGGCCGGATCGACCGCAGCTCGCCATGCCGCCCAAGGCGGAGCCTCGGTACTGATGCTGGAAAAAGACCGTGAAGTCGGCATTCCGGTGCGCTGCGCTGAGGGCGTCGGCGAAAAAGGTCTCCGCATGGTGGTTGATATCAATCCCAGATGGATTGCAAAGAAGATACTGGCCGCTACTCTTTACTCGCCGTCGGGAATAGAAGTGAAGGTGACCAGCGACGAAATCGGCTATGTTCTCAATCGCAAGATTTTCGATTACGATTTGGCACAATTAGCAGCCGATCAAGGCGCTGAAGTACTCACCAAAGCCTACGTCTTTGGACTTTTGCACGAGAACGGCAAAACCACGGGCGTGAAAGTCCAGCATCTCGGCGCTGAGTATGACATCAAGGCGGACATTGTCATTGGCGCTGATGGGGTAGAATCGCGCGTCGGGCGCTGGGCCGGACTGAATACCAAAACTTCCATGCGCGACATGGAGACTTGCGCCCAGGTGACAGCAAGCAACATCGATCTGCCTGAAGATTATTGTCACTTTTTCTTCGCGTCGAACATTGCGCCCGGAGGCTATCTTTGGGTTTTTCCCAAAGGAGACGGTCTGGCTAATGTGGGCTTGGGCATTTCCGGTGAATACTCGCGCAAAAAGTCGGCCTACGATTATTTGCAAACATTCCTGCGCCAGCGCTTTCCCAAAGCGGCTGTCCTGACCACGGTTTTCGGCGGCGTTCCATGCGCTCCGACTTTGGAGGAAATCGTCGCCGACGGGCTCATGCTGGTCGGAGATGCAGCGCATCAGGCCAATCCGGTCTCGGGCGGTGGCATTGTGAGCGGAATGATTGCCGGTCAAATAGCCGGCCAAATTGCCGCGGAAGCAGTTCGGGAAAGAAAGCCTACGAAAAAGCGGTTGCATGACTATGTCAAACGGTGGGATAAAGCCGAAGGAAGAAAAACCAAAGCATTCTATCGCCTGAAAAAATTTGTCTACAGTATGAGCGATGAGGATTTGGACAATACCGCCAGGATATTACTCGATGTCCCGGAAGACAACCGGACCATTTTAAGCATCTTCAAATCTGCACTGGTAAAACAACCTTCTTTGATCTTGGAAGCCATTAAGGTTTTCACCTAAAGGACACTATGAAAAGCGGGTTATGGGAATTGATTCAAAAGGATAAGAACAACTTTGGACTGCCCAACCTACTAACAGTTTTGCGCTTGCTGTTCCTACCCTGCATTGTTTATTTCTTGGTGCTGGGAACCAAACGCGGCGATTGGCGGTACGACGGGCTGTCGATTGCATTTATTTTCTTATCCAGCCTAACTGATTTCCTCGACGGCTACGTAGCTCGGCAGATGAATCTTCGATCGAATCTTGGCCGTATGTTGGATCCTCTGGTCGATAAGATCAATGTCGATGTTGCGGTGCTTTTCTTGGCAGCCTATAAAGGACTGCCATATTGGTATGTCGTGTTGGTCATAGGCCGTGATCTGATCATTCTCTTGGCCAGTTTCCACGTGATCTCCAAAGTCCGCTTGGTAACGGAATCCAATCTGCTGGGCAAGTACACTTTGGTGTCGTTCGCACTGGTTACGATCGCATACATCTTGAACATTCGCCCCCTCACCTACATCACCTTGTGGATTTCCGCTCTGCTCATTCCCGCTTCCTTGACAAAGTATTTTTTGTCTTATCGCGAGCTTCTAAGACGTGAAAAGGCGGCAGCACGAAAAAGCAAGGAAACGGTACTGATCGAATAGGGAAGAAGATATTCGCTTCAAGCGATGAATTGTGCGGCATTGGAAAGAAGGGACAAATATCAAGTAGGGAACGAAAGCAAATCGGTGGCGTTTTTCTAGTCGTAGCTTAAAGAATCGCTTCCGGTGGGAATGCACGCGAGTGCCGTTTGGTAAGGGTGAATGCGACATGACCCACACATGGCGCTTCAGTGTGTATTGACCGGTGATGACGCGAAAAGTGAGTAGGGCATCAAAAAAGGATAGAGTTTGTTTACTGTCGTTTCAAAATTACAGAGAGGCTTGGCGAAAACCAAAGCCGGATTGGTCGAGGGTATCGCCCGCATCGTCAGCAAAGCAAGAGCCATTGATGAGCAGATGCTGTCCGAGCTGGAAGAGCTGCTCATCTTGAGCGATCTTGGCGTAGAGTCAGCAGAGACCATTATCGACGACTTGAGGATAAAAAGCAAGGAGTCGAACGCCGGCAGTTCCCAGGAAATCGTTGCGATTCTTAAGAACGAGTTGATTACTATTCTCGACGGTGCTCCAGAAAAGGCCGCTCACGTCCCGCCTGCCAAGCCTTATGTCATCAGCGTGATCGGTGTGAATGGTACCGGAAAAACTACGACCATTGGCAAACTGGCGCACGGATTTGGCGAGAAAGGTAAAAAGGTTTTAGTGGCAGCGGCAGATACCTTTCGTGCAGCAGCCATCGACCAGCTCGAAATTTGGGC
>Ga0172369_10003704_pt1 | contig 19881 bp, 20 predicted proteins | sample LakKiv25m_FD_114539 | JGI IMG/M metagenome (GOLD analysis project Ga0172369, IMG submission 114539) | Freshwater microbial communities from Kabuno Bay, South-Kivu, Congo - kab_022012_11.25m | ecosystem: Environmental > Aquatic > Freshwater > Lake | place: Democratic Republic of the Congo...
CACGTACAACGCCGCGCTCGCCTGCCCCTCCTCGTAGATCATCTGCTTCGATTCAAAACGGTGTTCACGCGCGCACGTCGCCAGCGCCTTCAATTCCTCTTCAGTCAATGATGCAAATGCATTGGCGCGGCGCAGCGAATCGATCTTGGTCGCTAACTCCACTAGGCTGTCCTCATTTCGATTTAATTGATGCCGACTCCACAGGCGCACCGTTGGATCGGGAAATTCACTTAACTGCCGCAAGGACTCCTCAGGTGACGCCGGCGATTCGACCTTTAGCCATTTTCTGCCGTGCGCCCGCTTCTCTTCGAGTGACGCATCGCTGATCAACAGAATCAAATGTCCTTTGACCCCGTTGAGTTTCACCAGTCCGTCCAACGCTTCGATCCCGGCAGCGCGCATTGCCGGTGACTCGCTGCGTATCATCCGCCGCACGGCGCGGATCTGTTTTGGGTCGTGGGTTAATTCTAATAGTGAGAGTGAGGTATTAACACATGCTTGTTCTGTCTCGCGTCTGATCTTACTCCATAACGGCGACTCGAGCGGTGATGTCAGCACCGTGAGGCTAAAGGCGTGCTGCAACTGCGTGGTGATCGCTTCCGCGTTGTGGCTGTTTTCGGCGAGGCGCGGACTCAGAGTCCGCCGCGCGGCGCGGCGCCGGTGGGGGCTTGAAGATCGTAGCGCGGCGTATGAATCTTCAATCATTAATCTTGAATCTTTAATCCCAATCTCTCTGAATGAATTAATCGCCTCATCAATTGGCAGCGCGACATTTTTTAAACAGGTGTCAATGTAGCGGCGGTGCAGGTTGGGCAAAACAAAAAGCCACAAGGCGGCGATGAGCGCGGCGGCAAAATTAATTTGAGAGAGGGTGAGGCGCGTGCTTGCCCAACTTAAGAAGAGGCTGTTGCAGAACCAGCCGACGTACCACAGCTGATCGGCAAACGCGCTGATGCGCCCGCGCTCGTCGGGCGGGAAAAGATTGAGCGCGCTGTTGCGCGCCGGCCCGTGAAAACCGGCGGCGAAGGTGGCGAGCGTGGCGACGACAAACGAACCGATGATGATGTTGGGGAAGAGCCCCAACAATGGCAGCAGCACCATAAAACCCATCGGCAAAATGTTGAGCGTTGCCGGCACGCCCGCGCGATCCAAGATGCGTCCGGCGACGAGCAGTTGAAAGGCGACGATGAGGAACGCGCCGCTGGCTTTGATGAATCCGACAAACGAGATCAGGCTTTGCTCGGCGCTGAATGTTTGGTTGGCGAGCGCGTTGAGTTCGTAACGCAGCCCCGGCTCCAGCGCGCCGAGAATGAACATGAGCAAGAACAACGCTTGCAAAAATGGTTGGGTGAGTAAGTGACTCGGCAGGGTGATCGAAACTTTTTTGTCTCGCAACACGTCGGCATGAACAAAGCTCGGCGGCAGCTTAAGCCGCCGCACACCCTCCACGGCGGCGATGCCGACTCCGAACATCAACGCGGCGACGATCACGATGTCTTCGGCTGTGAACCACGCCGAGAGAACGCCTGTGAGTAAATTACCCAAAGTGACTCCGGCCAAGCCTGCGGCAAAAATTGTCGGGAAGAGTCGTTTCGATTGGCGCACGTCGAACACGTCGTTGCACAACACCCAAAACGAAAGCGGGGCGAGTCCATAAAAGATTCGCTGCGCGAACCACAACGCCGGAAAGACGGGATACCAGTTGACTTGCATCAAAGCGCGGGCGAGGAGCAAAGCGAATGACAGCCCGCCATTGAGGGCAAACAAGACTCGGTAACGACCAAAACGATCAATCGCCGACCCGAAGAAAACCAGCAGCCCAATTAAGATGATCGGTTCAAAGGAATAGAGGCGTGGCAGAAACTCAACACCCACGCGCCGCACGAAGGTGAGTTCGGCGATGTTGCTGGTCATTTCGAGACCGGCCATCATGGCAAATAAAATTGTGGCAAGCAGGAAAAAAGGTTTTTGTTCTTCGGGGCGGACGCGCAGAACGCGCGAGATAAATGTTTGCATGTAGCAAGACGTCATTCTGAGTGACCCATCGCGGGCAACGCAACCCGCAGACGGGAGAAACTTATTTGGAGTGCGAAGTCTCCGACTTCGCGCAAAATCGGAGATTTTGCACTCCCAGTTTCTGAGTAGGCGTGTTTTTCGCGCCGAAGAATCTCTGGGCAAAACTGAGATGTTTCGCCACTTTGCGGCTTAACATGACATGGATGCACTTTTTTAATCTGTAATAACCTTGTGCCTTCACACTATATCACGGAACATCGCCGCCTTCTGCGGCGAAAGCGTTTTCATCACCCGATCATATTCGGCGCGGGTGCGCTGTTTGGCGGCGAGGATGGAGTAGGGGAATTGCGCGCCACATTCCGGCACATCCAGATTCATCGCTTCGTGCGAGTCGGGAAAGACGAGATGTTTCTTGGCGAAATTTTTGATCAGGGGAATGTAATAGATCGTGTCGCGCCACCAAAAGAAGTTGCCTGATACCAGACGCGAGTCGTTAAGAAGTTTTTCGTCGAGTCCGTTGATGTCTTCGGGCTTCGTTTTTTCAAAGCCGCCATTGGCTTCGAGCCACAAATCAACGTAATTGGAATGTGAATAGAAATCTTGCGCGGCGTGGGTCAGCTTTCCAAACGCCGACCACATCTCAGTGGCGTTGTCACTTTGCTTAATGAGCGCGTGCTGTTCTTCCATAAATGCCGACCCTTTGGAGAACAAACTGTTGTCGAAATGGACGTACGGTTTGAATTGATTCCAGCCCGTGTCTTGCCCCAAGTTACCGGCCATGACTCCTTGCAATGCCCGCGCAGAAACTTGCGAGCCGATGGTTTCGGTGAGGACGGCGATGTGGTATTCAGTTTCCATTGAAAAAATTAGAGTCTAAACGCGAGTTGTTCTCCGCGAATTAACATTTTCAGTGAGGTGATCATCACATCCTCAACGGTGACGCCGTCGCTCCAACTGAAACCTTTTGCCCCGCCTCTCACTCCCTCTTTCGGCACGTTCCACTCGCGCCAAACGTAAGTGACATGTTGATGATCGCCATAAGGCGCGTAACGTTTTGGATCGCTTGGACCCATGATCATCAACACGCGCGTGCCCGCGCCGACTGCCATGTGCGTTGCGCCCGTGTCGTTGCCGATATACAACTCGCCGCGTTCTGCCAATGCACCGATCTCGCCCCACGTTCTCGCGCCGAAGTTGACGATCGGGATGTTGATCAATCCCGTGACTACATTCAGAATCGGTTCGTCGCCCACGCCGCCGATGAGGGCGACGGGCTTGCCGCCTTCGCGCACGAGCCGCATCGCCAGCCGCGCAAAGTTGGCGGGCAGCCAGCGCTTCTCGCTCATGCTCATCCCCGGATTTTTTCCGCCGCCGACGTGAATTAAAACGAAAGGCTTGTCTAAAATTTTATTCTCGCTCAACAGCGAGAGCACGGTTTTTTGATCGGCGGCGGGCGGGGTGTAGGTGACGGCTGCCCCGTGTGTGTCGAGATCAATTGCCCGCGCCAGATCGAGATACAGTTCCGCTTCGTGCTTCAATAGATTTGATTCGACTCGGTGCGTGTAAAAATTCCCGCGCAACCCGACGCGGATTTTAATTCCGCTTAAGAGTGCGATGAGGCTCAACATTTGAGATCGATCTGGCACAAAGATCACGTCGTAGTGCGTGGCGCGCAGAACGCGGATTAATTTAAAAATGTCGAGCAACGTGTAACGACCTTGACCGACTCTGCCCGAATCGATCTGGTTGTCAATGATCGGGTTGGCTTCAATCGCGGCGCGGGCGTGCGAGCCAACGGCATAATCAATGCGGGCGTTGGGGTAAGCGCGGCGCAGCACGCCGAGCAACGGCGTGGTGAGCATCACGTCGCCGAAGCAGCAGGGTTTTAGAATGATTAAAGATTGAAGGTTGGGCATGATACTGTAGGGGCGAGGCACACCTCGCCCTTACCGAACTGTGATCAACGGCGCGAGCGCGGCATACGTGGCGTCGCCAATGCCCGAAACTTTTTGGATGTCTTCGATGCGCGTGAAGGCTCCGTTCTTGGCGCGATACTCGATGATGCGCTGCGCGGTCACGACGCCAACTTTGGGGAGTGTTTGCAATTGTTCGAGCGTGGCGGTGTTGATGTTAAGGAGGGCGGTTGAGTTGTTGGATGGCTGGGTAGTTGAATTGGCTGACGCGGTAGTGACGGCTTCACCGACGACGACCTGCTGTCCATCATTTAATTTTGCGGCGAGATTTAATTTATCCATCGCCGCCGACTCGGTTGCGCCGCCAGCCGCAGTGATGGCGTCTTTCAAAATACTGCCGGGCGGCAACTCATATACGCCTGCGCTCTTCACCGCGCCTGTGACGTGAACTTTGATCGGCTGAGGAACTTCGGTGGGCGGTGGCGGCATCAACCTGATCGGTGCTGCCGTGCGTCGTTGATTGAGCACTGTAATTAATCCGGCGGCAAGTAGCCCGATAAAAATTCCAAAGAGGATGAGGCGAAGGTTTTTGAACATGGAGCAATTATAATGCGGAGTGAAAGGACTTATACATGGGTACAATTTTAAACATCATCACCGTATTGCTCGGCGGCATCATCGGTCTGTTGCTCGGTTCACGTTTCCCAAACAAAATGCGCGAGACAGTCGTCAGCGCGCTCGGCTTGTTCAGCACGGCAGTGGGCTTGCAAATGACGTTTGCCTCTAAGAACATTTTGATCGTGCTGGGCGCGATCTTGATCGGCGGCATCGTCGGCGAACTGGTTGGGATTGACGAAGGGTTGAAGAAAATAGGCGAGTGGCTGGAGGAGAAAACGGGAAATAAAGGAACGGAGGGAACTCAAGGAAATTTTGTGCGCGGATTCGTCATGGCGTCGCTCCTCTTTTGTGTCGGTCCTATGACCATACTCGGTTCTATCCAGGATGGGCTGAGCGGCGATTACAAATTACTGGCGATCAAATCGGTGATGGATGGATTCGCCGCGCTTGCCTTTACTTCTTCATTGGGCGTGGGTGTGATGTTTTCGACTCTAACGATTGCCGTGTATCAAGGCGGGCTGACTCTGTTGGCGGGTTACGCCAAAGCGATCTTGACCGACGCCATGATCGCCGAGATGACGGCGACGGGCGGGATCATGATCATGGGGATTGGCGTTGGCAGTTTGCTGGAACTGAAACCGATTCGCGTGGGGAATTTTTTACCGGCGTTGATCATCGCGCCGTTAATTGTCGGGGTGTTGAATCTCTTTGGGGTTGTTTAGGTTCTGTGGTTCAGAGTAATTACTCGGCTGCTTTAACACAGGAGAGAGAAAACCGCATCCGCAGGACGCCTACGGCGAGGCGCAAAGGGCGCAAAGTTTTTAATAGTTTCCTTCGCGTTCTTCGCGCCTTCGCGGTGCGTTCTGGCTTTGGCTGAGCAGTTACATCATGTTTAAAAATCTATTTTGTGCCTGCCGCCGCAAGCGCCGCCTCAATCACTCTCTCGTACGCCGCGAAACCTTCACGCGGGACTCCGCTAACGAGCGGCTGACCTTGAATAAAGAAAGCCGGTGTGCCGCTCGCGCCGATCGGCCGCGCCGCTGCCTGATCGGCGGTGAGAGTGTTTTGATATTTGGCAGTATCGAGGCACGAATCAAATTTCCCTTGATCAAGTTTGAGCGAACCGGCAAACGCTTTCAATCGCTGCGGCGCAAAGTCGCCCACGCGCTCGCCCGTTTGGTTGGCAAACAACATATCGTGATAGGGCCAGAACCAGCCTTGTTCGGCGGCGCACTCGCTGGCGTTGGCGGCATCCTTCGATTCCGTCCCGCCCAAATTGCCGTCAATCACGATCAAGTGGCGATAGTCCAAACGTATCTTCCCTGTCTTGATGTACTTCTCATAAATCTGCGGCTCGATGGTGCGGTTGAACTCGCGGCAAATGGGGCATTGAAAATCTTCAAACAACATTGCCACCACTTTCGCGTCGGGGCTGCCGACGGCTGAACCATCCGAGTTGGGCAGTGGGGTTGACTGCACGGTTTGGAATGAACCAACCGGTCGGCTGTTTTGGTAGATCAAATACCCCACCACTGCCACCGCCAACACTACAATCGCGCCGACGATGATGTATTGCTGCTGCTGTGATTGGCGCTGCCGTCGTTCTCGTAATTCTTTTCGTTTGCTCACGTTCTGTCCTCCAAAAATTTTTTGCCGCAATCAGACTTCCGAAGTCGCACAAACCGCGAAAACTTCGGAAGTCTGGAGGGCGAGTGTCAATGTTGATTAAGCCATTCTATCATGTCGTTAAAGACAACCTGCTTCTCCGGCTCGTTGTGAATCTCGTGATAGAGGTTTTCGTAGCGGATAAATTTTTTGTCGGCGAGAGAGATGCGCTCCGCGAACTCCTGACTCGCCTTCGGATCGGTGATGCCGTCACTGCCCCCGTGCATGATCAACAGGGGCGACTTAAATTCTGCGGCGTGGGCAAGGGCATACTCTCCGGCGTTCATGATCTCCACAAACAGCTTCGCGCTGATCACACCGCTCCGCAATGGATCGGCGCGATAGGCGTCGCGCACCGCTTGATCGTGGGAGATCATGTCGATGTCGAGATTCACTTTTTGGCTGAAAGTTGGAATCAAGTTTGCCATGCCCCGACCCAGCGCCACCTGAATCGCCGACGGCTGAAAGGCGAGCCGCAGTTGGGAGCCGGTGACCATAACCCCGTGGAGCGCCGGAGAGCGGCGCAACACATAATTCAACGTGATGTTGCCGCCCATGCTGTGTCCGTAGAGAAACATTTTTTTGCTCGGCTGATCTTTTTTCGCGTCGGCGGTGACTAAACCCAGATCGTCGAGCACTTGATCGTAAGAAGGTATATGCCCACGCGTGCCGCCGCTCTTGCCCTGCCCGCGCCAGTCGTAAGCGTAAAGGGAATAGCCTGCTCCGTTTAACGCCTTGCCCACATGGGCGTAACGGCTTGAATGATCATCGAAGCCATGCGTCAACACAAGGATCGCTTTCGGGTTCTGAACTTTCCAACTTTGCGTAAACAACTCAATTCCGTCTGAAGTTTTGATCATGATGTTCTCCAATGAACAATAGGGTAATGTCATGCTGAGGGGCGAAGCCCCGAAGCATCTCTCGTTTTGTTTTATGTAGAGCCAGAGTTTCTTCGCCGCTTCGCGGCTCAGAATGACATTTTCTGATCTCCAATCTCTAACTTCCCACTTCCCATTATAATTCCAGCGGAGACCGATTATGAGCCGAACCGCACTTTTTGAAGGATTAGTGTTTGATGAAGACGGACATACGCTGGCGACGGCGCGAGTGGGCGATGAAGCATTTTACATCGTGGACGACGCCGGTTTTAAACGCCATGTGCCTGCCGAGGAAATTGATCGAGTGATCTTGGGACAATTGCGTGGGCAGATTCTGGACAACAAGCAAGCCGTTGCTGAAGGGGCGATGAAGATGATGGGTGCGGAAGATCTGTTCACCAAAGCGATGATCGATTCGTCGTTGAATAACATTGACGAGAACTTTAGAAAACTGATGGACATGGGCTTGCCCGAATCAGCGCGGCAGTGGTTGGGCATGTTGGGCTTCAAGATCACGGTCAACTATCACGGCGAGATCGTGGATACGAATTGGCCCAGCGCGGCGAGCGGGGAAGAATGACGAAATGATAAGGTGAAGGGGATGAAGGGGATGATTTCACTCGTTCATCCCCTTCACCCCATTCAAAAAACAATATGACAACTCTTGACTCCGAGACTCTCTCAGCCATCGTCGGCGGCTACCACGGCGCACAGTTTGACGTTCTCGGCATTCACCCCATTGCGGGCGGCATGGTGGCGCGGACGTTTCAACCACAGGCGAAAAGCGTCAGCGTGATCATTGGCGGCGAGTCTTATCCAATGGAAAAGATTCACGCCGATGGTTTTTTTGAGCTCATACTCAAATCTAAAAAAGATTTCTTCAATTACCAATTACTAATTACCCTTAACGACGACCACACTTACACAATCGAAGACCCCTATCGCTTCTCGCCTGTATTAAGTGAAGACGATCTTTTTCTCTTCAACGAAGGCAATCACTTTAGACTCTACGAAAAATTTGGGGCGCAGCTCGTCACGCACGAAGGGATCGCCGGTGTGAGCTTTGCGGTCTGGGCGCCGAATGCGGAACGGGTCAGCGTGATCGGCGACTTCAACACTTGGGACGGGCGGCGGCATCCCCTTCGTCCGCGCGGCGCGAGCGGCGTGTGGGAAATTTTTATTCCACAGCTGCGCGCGGGCGATCTCTACAAATACGAGATCAAGACTCGCTATCAAGGTTACATCGCTGTCAAAGCCGATCCGTTTGGTTTTGGATCGGAAGTGCGCCCGGCAACATCTTCAGTGGTGTGCGATGTGAATCATTTTGACTGGCACGATGAGGAGTGGATGCGGACTCGGCAAGTGAAGCAGAGTCTTAAGTCACCCATCTCCGTTTACGAAGTGCATCTGGGTTCGTGGCGGCGCAAAGAGGGGAATGAATTTTTAAATTATCGCGAACTTGCCGATCAGTTAATTCGATACGTGAAGGAGCAAGGCTTCACGCATATCGAGCTATTGCCGATCACCGAACATCCCTTTGATGGATCGTGGGGCTATCAATCGCTCGGCTACTTCGCGCCCACGTCGCGCTTCGGCTCGCCCGCCGACTTCGCTTATTTCGTTGACCAAGCCCATCTCAACGGAGTCGGCGTCATTGTGGATTGGGTGCCGGCTCATTTTCCGAAAGATGGTTTTGGTCTGTCGTTCTTCGACGGCACGCATCTCTACGAACATTCCGATCCACGCTTGGGCGAACATCAAGATTGGGGCACGTTGATTTTTAATTTTGGGCGCAACGAAGTGAGCGAGTATTTACTGAACAGCGCGTTGTTTTGGCTCGACAAATATCACGTTGACGGTTTGCGCGTGGACGCAGTGGCTTCGATGTTGTATCTCGATTACTCGCGCAAGGCGGGCGAGTGGCTGCCGAACAAATTTGGCGGGCGCGAAAATTTGGAAGCGGTGGCGTTCATCAAACGCTTCAACGAACTCACCCATTTAAATTTCCCGGATGTGTTGACCTTCGCCGAAGAGTCTACGGCGTGGACGATGGTCTCGCGCCCAACCTATATCGGCGGCTTGGGTTTTGATCTTAAGTGGAACATGGGTTGGATGCACGACCTGTTGGATTACATGAGTCACGAACCGATCCATCGCCGCTATCATCACAACAGTTTAACTTTCTCCTTGCTCTACGCCTTCACCGAAAATTTTATTTTGCCGCTCTCGCACGACGAAGTGGTGCATGGCAAACGCGCGCTGCTGGCGAAGATGCCCGGCGATATGTGGCAGCAGTTTGCCAACTTGCGCGCGCTGTATGCGTATATGTTCGCTCATCCCGGCAAAAAACTTTTATTCATGGGCGATGAGTTCGGTCAATGGAACGAGTGGAACGACGGGCAGAGTTTGGATTGGAACTTGCTCGACTTCGACACGCATCGCGGTTTACAAAAGTGTGTGAGCGATTTAAATAAGTTGTACGTGAGCGAACCGGCGTTATACGAAATTGATTTTAGTTGGGAAGGTTTTCAGTGGATTGACTTTCACGACGTGGACAGTTCCATTGTCTCGTTTATTCGCCGCGCACACAATTCAGCCGACGAGATCGTGGTCGCCGCCAACTTAACGCCTGTGCCGCGCTACGGCTACCGCGTGGGCGTTCCGCAAGCCGGAACGTGGCGCGAAATTTTCAACAGCGACTCAACTTACTACGGCGGATCGAACGTGGGCAACGTGCTTCTGCCAACTGACGATAAGCCGTGGCAAGGGCAAAACTTTTCGGTGATGATGACTCTGCCGCCGTTGGGGGTGGTGTATTTGAAGAGGGATGAGAAACGTTGAATGGCGGTTTGGTAGAGACGTTGCATGCAACGTCTCTACATTCATGGGGAAAATTTCTTGCGACGAAGAATGTGATATAGCAAGCATCGCCCACCCGTGAACGGGGCGGCTAAACGAAGGAAGCCCCGAGGGGGCTTCGTTGGCTTAGCGCGGTGATTGATCGCCGCGCTTCACCTCATACTCGCAAACCACTTAATAATTTCCTGCCGCAAAGCTTCGAGCCCTCTATCATTGTAATGGTTGCCATCTTGCTCGTTGTTGAGTCCTATGCGTGACGTCTCCCAAGGTCCTTGCCACGGGTCGGTTTTGGATTCCACCTTGCTTTGCATATCCAAAATACGAGCCCCCGAATATTCGCGGATGACTTTGTTGATGAGTTCAATTTGCGTTCGCCAATCTTGCTGTATCTGTTTATCTACGTGACCCGGCACGAAAGAGGTCACGCCGAAAAGTTCCACGTTCTTGCTCTTCAAACATTCAAATAGCTCCACAAGATTCTTCGTCCCTTCTTGGGGATTGGTGGATCCCCCGATAAAGATCACCCCGACATACTTGCCGCTTTCTAGCTGTTTTCTCAAACTCTCTTTGCCCAGCGCTTGAACCGCCAACTCATTTGCCGAACAGCCAATGCACGTAAAATGATCCAGCCGCATCGTGTTCACGATGTTTTTGGGATTCCTTTCATCGGTGTTGGAATCTCCAACGACCAACAACGGTTTACCCTTGAAGGTGACTTCGGGGTTACTGTTGTCGTATTTCTCAAATATCCCGTAAGCCCTCGTCGGTGTGTGTTGAGGGCATGTTGGAGACGGAGTCGTGTTTGCCGTTTGAGTAGCGGCAGGAGAGTTGGTTGGAGCAGGAGTTCCCTTCGATTGGGTGGCGACAAGGGAATTTGTTTTTTGACTCTTGGGAGTTATCGTGTTGTTTTCTCCCGAAGTGCCCACACATGCGGTGAGCAATACTGTGGCGACAATCCATGTAGAAATAATGCTCATCACTTTATGTCTGTGTTGCTGCGATTTTGATGGCTTGCGCTGACGCATTTCAAGTTATCCCTTTCCTCTACACTCATTGAAAACTCAGGTAGTTTCCTTACGGATTTGTGGACAGGCAATATAATCAGTTTGTGTCCCCTGCCCTTATACCATTAATCGTCGCCTGTTCCCTGCTCACCATCTTTGCTCAATACGCGCCGCGGCGTAAATGGGTTTACCTCTTCAAACCTCTGACGATACTCTTGATCGTCTTCGTCGCGCTCACGTCTGATTCATCGTTCGGGTTTTACAAAATCGCTATCACGATTGGCTTGCTCTTCTCGCTCGTAGGCGACGTGTTTTTGATGTTGCCGGGCAACAAATTTTTGCAAGGCTTGATCAGTTTCCTCATCGCGCATATAAGCCGCCTCACAGCATTTAGTTTCCAAACGGGTTGGACGTTTTCGCTGTGGTCGCTGGTGATTCTCTTTATCGGCTTTGGCTTGATGAGCCGAGTTCTGCCACGTTCCGGCAAGCTACGCCTGCCCGAAGCGGCGTGGTGTATCAAACACCGATGCCCGACGAAGATCAGGCGACACGCTCACCGCGCACGACGAGTGTGAGCTTAGACTTCGGCAATTGGGTGTTAGGTCGTGTGCGCGAATTGATCACGCTGCTGCTCATCGGGTTGTTGGCGATCTGGAAATTACCATCTTTGATGAAGGATTTAATCGAGATGATAGAAGACGAGTCGTTGTCCTCGGCGGGGTGGGGCGTTGTGGTGTTCTTCGGCGGCTTCATCGGCTCGGCGTTGATCGTGATTGCGCTGTTGATCATCGGCGGACTCACTTGGGTGATCACACTCGGTGAGTTGAGCGGCACAGTGTTCAGTTTAGGGTTTTCATCTTTGGGCGTGGCGTTTGCAGTCTTCTGGTTCTTAATCTCGTACGGCAGCAAAGTGGTTGTGGCGTACTTCGGCGGCAAATGGATCATGGGAAAACTTTCGCCGACGGCGCAAAATAATTTTGTGTGGATGTCTATCGGCGTGGTGATCTATGTGGTGCTGGCATCTATTCCGTTGTTGGGGTGGATCATCGGGGTCGCCGCCACGATCATCGGCTTGGGCGCGATGTGGCTGGTGGCGAAAGAACGGCGAGACGGCTCCCGCGCCGGCTCAACGGCGACGTGAGATCAACGCTACGCGGCGTTTATCGTAGAGACGTTCCATCGGAACGTCTCTACTTTTTTAACGTACACCTTTCCAAACCACATCCAACGATTGCAGCGCAGTGAGGTTACGCCACTGCCACGCGGCAAAGAGCGGCTGATCAAAATAGGGTGCGCCCCACGTCAGATGAAAAGCATCTTCGCCCAAACCGAAATTGGATAGATGCTCCACCGCCGCGCGATAGTTCCACAACGGCACATCGTACTCGCGCGCCAGTTTGATCACAATCGGATTGAATCGCCCCTCGTCTAAATCGTCGGCCTTCGTGCTGAGGATGGGAACAACGCCGTGCGCGATCAGATAATCAATCACGCCGCGCATCCCGTATTCGTAATCTACGCTCGTCAGCCACGCGCCGTTTGTGCCGAGACTAACGAAGGCGATGCTCGGACGATGCAAACGATATTCGCACTCGATGGGATTTTCGCCTTTACATAAATTCGGGTCTGCCCACATGCGGCTGAACAACGATGCCGTGTTGAAGCCGACTCGCGCCGTCATGCCGTCGCGCGCAAACGAACCGGCAAAATAATTGATCGTCTCTTGCAGATCTTTGTATTCGCCCAAACGATACTCGCCCGAATCGAACGGGGCAAGAAAGAACGGCGTCACCGAATTGCAATCGCCGATCTTGGAAAAGGCGCGCGGGTTGTTTCCGATTTGCAGACCTGTTTGATAGATGTCACGCGCGCGCGCGCTGATTGCGGGGAGAACGTTTTTGTTCAGGGGCTGCGGTTTCGGCGCGGTGACGGTCACTCCTTTGTCACCCTTGATCGGCGCATCCTCCAAATTCCCTTTCACAATTCCGTATTCAATTCGTACCCACGCTTCTTTATCCGCGCCGATAAGTTCTAACTGCACCCAAGTGGATTGTGCGTTGCGGGCAATGATGGGATGTGTTTCGTCTTGGAAGATTGAATACGTGGCGGGCGCGTTGTCTTGCGGCGATACTAAAGTGAAAACGCTATGCACACTCACTATAAAAGTTGGGCGCGGTGCGGCGGCGGCGCGCGATGAGGGAATGATGAGCGCGATGAGAATCGCGATGAGGGTGAAGCGTGTTTGTGTCACATAATGATTCTACAACACGAGGCAACAGTTTTCTTAAAAGCTGTCATGCTGAGGGGCAAAGCCCCGAAGCATCTCTCGTCCTATTCTTAATAGAGCCAGAGATTCTTCGCCGCTGCGCGGTTCAGAATGACATGTTTGGATTCTTAAAATTATAGATGCATCGCTTCTCTCCACACTTTATCCAACGCTTGCAGCGCAGTTAAATTCCGCAGCGTGTAACCGTAGCCGATATTTTTTTGCGTGAAGAAAGCGGTTTGCAGGGTGGGGGGCAGCGAAGGGTGAACGCCGTCGGCGGCTAACCCGTCGTTGGGCAGAGTCTTCATCGCTGCATAATAATCAAGTAGCGGCACGTCGTATTCACGCGCAAGTTTGATGGCGATGGTGTTGTACTGCTCGGCGCGGTTGACTCCCCACGCGGCTTTGATCGGCGGGATAGTGCTGACGATGGGGACGACTCCGTTTTGAACCGAAGTCTCGATGATCAGCCGCATGTATTTTTCGTAGGTGGCAAGCGACGAGAGGCGGACGTCGTTGGTGCCGAACATGATGATCGCCGCCGACGGTTTGACGATTCGATATTCGCAAGCGAGCGGCGTCTCGTCTTTGTTGCACGGTGACGTAGGATATTTAGGAATGGTCGTCGCCATCCACGACGCCCAACCGGCGCGGGCGGCGAGCGAGGTGTTGGCAAACGAATTGGCGTCGCGCGCTTTTGTTTTAGAAAAATAGTCAATCACACTTTGCAGAGTGTTGTATTGATCGAGATTGTATTTGCCGTTGCCGATTGGCACTAAGAATGGTGAGTCCGGCGCGTACGTTCCTGACGTGATGCTGTCGCCGACTTTGGAAAATACATCGGCGCGGTTGCCTAGTTGTTGCCCGCGCAAAAAAATTTGGTGCGCCTTCTCACTCACGCCGCTCACGACGGCGAATTCCTTTGCGGGCGGTGCGCTAATGTTAGTGATCATCGGAGCGGGCGTGGGCAATGGCGTGGCTGTGGGCAGAGCGATTTGTGTCTGCGATGTGACGGGGATTGTGCTGAGTGAAATTTGAGTCGTCACCCAAGTGCGCCCGACCCAGCCGCGTTGGTTGGCGGACGTGATCACTTCGAGCCAGCCGTTATTGGTGGTGCGCCCAATGATTCGTAGTTGCGTGTTTGGCGCAAGAACGGTGATAATTGCGCCTAACTCGCTTGGCGCGGCGCGCAAACGTAAACCTACAACCGCGCTCGAGACCGAAGCGTTGTACCCCTGCTGCGCTTCAACGGGTTGAACGGCAATGAGCGCGCAGGCAAGAACGAGAACGATGCGAATCAATTTAATCATGTTGGATGATTGTAGTTGAAAAAATTTTTTGGGCAACTTGTGTCCAAACTTCCGAAGTCTCCGAGACTTCGGAAGTCTGACGCGAGGGAGACTCCATGCGAAAACTTTTTTTGCTGATCGTAATGACCCTGCTGATCGTAAATTGCGCCACGCCGCAACCCACGTTGACGCCGACTTTGCCTCCGCCGCCGACGAACACGGTTGCCCCTTCACCTCTGCCGCCCACGCCCACGACGGCGCCCCCGACTTCCACACCGACCCTCGCTCCGAGTCCGACATCACCACCCGCGACTCAAGTTGCAACCAGTGTGCCAATCGTGGATTTCGTTTCTGCTAAATCATCCGTTTGGGATTTAACCCAGAGTCCCGACGTGATGAGCGGCACTTGCGCTAAGGGCGCGATCTTGCCGCCGTACGGTCTCACCGAGTTTGCGCCGACGCCGAATGGTTTGACGATGACGACTCAAGAACCGTCGCCTTACAACATGATTCGGGTGAGGGCAAATGTATACAGTTATTCGGGTCCATCGCCGGTGAACGACGGCGCGGTGATGTTGAACTTAACTTTTGTCAACGCCAACACGGTGCAAATGACTCGTGTCTTTGTGCCGAAGAACGATCCAAACTGCACACACAGCTACATCTATGTGGGGAAGTTGATGTGGGTGAATCCCTGAAAAGGATGAAGGATGAATTATGAAGGATGAAATCCGTATTGCGTATTCTGTTACGCACTACGAAATACGCAATACGTTATCTGCTATCCGCCATCTTGCAACGCCAAATAATCCTTCCCGTGCAATCGGTCGTTGATGCGCCCGACGATCTGATCGAGATGCGCGTCGTGCTGAACGTAATCTAAGTTGTCGGTTTCAACGGTGAGGACGGGGCAGAGGGCGAACCGCGCCACCCAATCGTCGTAGAGATCATTCAACGCCGAGAGATAGTGGGCAGAGATGGTTCGCTCGTACTCGCGCCCGCGTTGCGCGATGCGCCGCAGCAGAGTCGGCACCGAAGCTTTGAGGTACACGACGAGATGCGGCGGCGTGAGTAACTGCGAGAGGATCGTGTAAAGATCGTAATACGTCTGCCAATCACGCCGGCTCATGTGCCCCTGACGATACAAGTTCCGCGCGAAAATTTCGGCGTCTTCGTACACGCTGCGATCTTGTAAAACCGAATCGGCGCGTTGCAAAAGTTCGTAGTGCTGTTGTAATCGCCGTGAGAGGAAGAACGCTTGCGAGTGAAAGCTCCACCGACTCATATCTTTGTAGAAGTCGGCGAGATAGGGATTCTCCTCTACTGCCTCAAAGAACGGATCCCAGCCCAACTTTTGAGTCATCAACGTGGTGAGCGTGGACTTGCCCACCCCGATGTTTCCGGCGATTGCTACAAAATATTTTGTCACATTACTTCATCGCATTCGCCAACGCCGCACACGCCGGACACGATCCATCAGGTCGCAACATCGCGAATCCTGCTTGGGGGTCATCCGTCCACGTTGTGAAATCTACATTGAAGACTATCATCAAACGCACTTTGCCTTGCGCCCGCGAGAGCTGCGCTGCTTCCGCCAAAAATCGCGCATGTTCGGCAACGGTTAAGTTGTAAGGTGCTCTCCACAAAAAGCCGCCCGGCACAAAGCCCCACTCTTGCCCGGAGAGATACCCCAACTCGGTGAAACACAACGGACGTTTGCCGCCAATCGCCGCGTAGTACACATCCACCATCGTTTGATAGTAGCGCGTGTAATGGTTCGGGTTGCCGCGCGGGTCGCCGCTCGACTGCGTCGGCGACACAATGCCTTCGTTGTAGTGGATGCCCACGCAGTCGGCGTAATTCAACGCGCCCGCCGCCACCATCCCTTCGAGGTACGGTTGATCATCACACCCTTCAGCACGACATCCGCCAAAGTATCCGGTAGGTGAGGGCGCACCACTGATCACCATCGTGCCGGGGTTCTTCGCTTGGATCGCCGTGTACGCTTGCTGCAGCATCGGCACGTACGCTTGCGGGCTGATCTTTCCCGATTGCCATTCACGATCCAGATTCATTTCGTTCCACACTTCAATCGCGTCTGCGCCGAGCGCGGCGAGTTCGCCCACAAACGAAGCGTACGATGGGAATCGATCCGGCGTGGTGAGATCAGGCGCACCGCGCACACTCAACAAAATTTTAAATCCGCGCGCGTGGGCATCGTTGATCATCTCGCCCGCCGAACCGCGCGCGCTGTCGCCGGGGTTCCACGACACCTGCCGCTTCACCCACGTCATGCCTGCATCCTTCATTAATTGAGGACGAGAGAAAGAGGCGACCTGCCCACCCAACTCGAAGCCGCTAAACGATCCGGTGGACGGCGCGCGGGTCACAGGGGATGCCGCCGTGGGTGTGGTGGCGGCTGGCGCAGATGCGGCAGTGGTCGCCGTCGGAAAAATTTTCACCGGCTGCATATACAAATAATTTGTGACGCCTGCCGTTGTCAAAGTCGTCTGCGCCAGATCGTTAAACGTGTAGCGCCCATTCGCCGCCGAGTCTTTAAAGTTGCGACCTTCCACTGTGTGCGAACCGCCCGTCACAATCACATCGGCGGCATTCGCTTGAGAGGCGGCGAGCGCACCGTCCACAAAAATATCCGCTGTCAGAGTCGCCGGCAGTAGGGTAACTTTCAATGTGCCTTTGAGAAATGTTTTCGTCGGGAAGAAGCTCACGTTCCAAATCCAACCGGCATTCGTAGTTTGAAATACGGATTGATCGGGATAGCCATACAGATCGCCAAAGCCCGGAGCGTTCGGCTCTTTGATATTTTTGGCGGCGAGCGAATGTGACACGCCGGGCTTTCCGCTCATGCGCGTGCTATTCACGCCCGAAGCGACCAACACGTTGTCAAAATAAAAGTCGCCCATCAAAGCCGGTTCGCCAAGTTTCACATCAAAACAGGCAAGGGTTGGGTCGCACGGCGCGGGTTGAGCGCTGGAGAACGCCACGAACAATGGCGACAAGATAAGTGTCAAAATCAAAAAAGAATTTAGGTGCTTCATACAATCTCCTGCATACACAGTTTAGCTTGAGGCGTGTTTGTATCATATTTTCTCTATGCAGACAACTGTTGCGCCTGACAAGCCTTGCCGAATTTACGACTTCCCTGATAGTGACCCTACCCGTTAGGTACGCCGTGTCAAATTTTACTTGATGCTTATGACCCGCTCAGGCTACTCTATGTAGAATCGAGCCAGATGATTTTACGAGACCCCAAGGAACTCCAATGGCTGAACTGACGCGCTTTGAAATCTTTGATCTGCTCAACCGTCCCGGTCCGTTGTGGCTTGCCGAGATCGATCTAAGTAGAGCGGTTCTCACCGTCGCCGATTTGAGCAATGCCAATTTAAGCGGCGCCAATTTGAGCAAGGCAAAGCTCTCCGGCGCAAACTTGAGCGGGGCGAACTTGAGCGGAGCCAATTTAAGCGGAGCGAGATTGAACTGGGCGCGTTTTGTCTACGCCAAATTGAGCGGCGCCGATTTGACCGACGCTTATTTGATCAAAGCTAATTTAACTGAAGCCGATTTTAACGAGGCGGTTCTGGTCAACGCTAACTTGAACAAAGCGGACATGACGCGCGCCTCGCTGACCAAAGCCAATTTGAGCGGCGCTCAATTAGCAGAGGCTTCTTTAACTGAAGCCAACCTTAGCAATGCGAACTTGGCGGGCGCGAATTTGAGGGGCGCTGACCTTAGGGGCGCTAACATGACCGGCGTGAACATTGCCAATGCCGATTTGAGTGGGGCGATCATGCCCAACGGGAAAAAGAATCCTTAACCTGCGAGCGTGATTCAGATCGATTCTTTTGGGGCGCGATAGGCATCCAGTGTCTTGACGGATATATGCAAAAAGAGGCGCGTTGTGGAGCGTCTCTTTTTGTTGGTAAAATCTTTCGTAATGTTGTTTCTCAACCTCGCCCCCGCTGAACCTGACATTGATACCGACGTGGACGTCGAAGTCACCTCCGACGAAGAAGTGATGCTTGATCCACCCTACAAAATTTTAATCCACAACGATGATGTGACGCCTTACGATTTTGTGATCCACGTTCTGCAATCGGTTTTTAATTTCAACTTACTGAAAGCCGTTGCCATTACCCAACGCGCTCATGTAACGGGCGTGGCGTATGTGGCAACCTATCCGTTGGAACAGGCAAAATATCTTGTGGGTCAGGCGCACGGCATGGCGCGAGCAGAGGGGTATCCACTCACGTTTACAATCGAACCGGAAGAGTAGACGAAATGGCAACTCACAAACCTTCTCTCGTCGTGCCGCCGCAGTGGGTAGAGGCGATGAATGCCGAGACAACCGAATTGATGAAGGTCCTTTTCACTCACATGGAAGATCAAATCCGCTTCGCTGATTCAAAGGCACAGGGTCTTCTGTTGTTGGCGACCAGTGCTCTGGTGGCAGTTGCCATCACCGGTGCGTTGAACAAAGGAACGGGCATCACCTTGATTGATAGCGGCGAGAATCTTTTCAGCCGTTTCTCGGCTCTATTGATCATCTTAATGTTCGTTGCTTTGATCGTTTCGATTTATTGTGCGGTGTTGACTCTGCGTCCTTGGCCCTCCGTGCCGGGCGTGGAAACGCTGTTGTATTTCGACAGCATCAGCCGCTTGAGCCTGGAAGATTTTATACGCAAGTTCACCAGTCAGACTCATCATGACCTCAACGTGTCAATGTTGAGCGCGATTCATACCAAAGCGCAGATCGCCGACTGGAAATTTTTTCAGGTGCGCTTGGGGCTTAACTTTTTGCTGGTGGCGATGGTGCTGTGGGGCGCGGCGCAGATCATGAGCGCGTTTGCCAGATGATGGGGATTGGGGAATGGAGATTAGAGATTGGAGATTGAATGTTAGAAATTGGACGTTGGAAGTTTGAAGTTGGACGTTTGAACTTTGGGATTTGGGTTTTTGGGGTTTGGGGTTTTGGATTTAAAAAACTTTGTTCATTGTTCATTGCTTCATTGTTCATTGCTTCCTGCTCAACTCCATCCATCCCCGATACATCGTCACCTCAACCCACCTCAACGCTCATCGCTTCGCCCTCATCCAATGTTCCCACGCTCACGCCGGTGCCACTGGGAAAATTTTCCGGGTGGATCGCCTCGTATCGCTTCAACATCACGCTCGATTATGTCGCGCATCGCGCTTCGGTGATTCAAATAGTGGAAGTGATCAACCCCGGACCCGATGTGTGGACTCAAGTGGTTTTTCAATTGCCCACCGCGCTGCGCTCTGCCGAAACGTGGGTGTTGAGCAACATCACGCTTGCTGAGGGCACTGCCGCGTATCAAAAGAAAAACGGCTTGC